>Ga0209515_10007085_pt1 | contig 13633 bp, 10 predicted proteins | sample Subgroupgradi54m_FD_187454 | JGI IMG/M metagenome (GOLD analysis project Ga0209515, IMG submission 187454) | Subsurface groundwater microbial communities from S. Glens Falls, New York, USA - GMW60B uncontaminated upgradient, 5.4 m (SPAdes)... ...
CACGGTAGCGTCGGTTCGGATGCTGTGATACAATGACTCAACATTCGAGGTAACAGCGCACAGATGTCGACGACCAGCACCTCCAACACGCAACTTGCCGCGGCTCGACGGGGCGAGATCACCGACGCCATGCGTCGTGTCGCCGAGCGCGAGGGCCTCGACCCTGAGGTCATTCGCCAAGAAATCGCCCGCGGCCGCCTCATCATTCCCGCCAATATCCACCATAAGAGCCTTGACCCAATGGGGATCGGTACGGTCGCGACCGTGAAGATCAACGCCAACATGGGCAACTCGGCGATCACGTCGAACATCGAGGAGGAGCTCAAGAAGCTCCACATGGCGGTCCACTACGGCGCCGACACGGTCATGGACCTCTCGACGGGCGGCAACATCCCGGAGATCCGGCAGGCGATCATCGATGCCAGCCCGGTGCCGATCGGGACGGTGCCGATCTACGAGGCGCTGACTCGCGTCAAGCGGATCGAGGACCTCACGCCGCAGATCATGCTCGAGACGATCGAAGACCAAGCGAAGCAGGGCGTGGACTACATGACGATCCACGCGGGCATTCTGCTGGAGTACCTGCCGCTCGTGAAGCATCGCATCACCGGCGTGGTGAGCCGCGGCGGCAGCATCCTGGCGCAATGGATGACGGCGCATCAGGCGCAGAATCCGCTCTACGAATATTTCGATCAGATCAGCGACATTTTGCGCGAGCACGACGTCTCGTACAGCCTCGGCGACAGCCTGCGGCCCGGATGTCTCGCGGACGCGTCGGACCAAGCGCAGCTGGCGGAGCTCAAGACGCTCGGCGAGTTGACCGAGCGCTCGTGGGCGAAGGACGTGCAGGTCATGATCGAAGGCCCCGGCCACGTGCCGATGGACCAGCTCGAGATGAACGTGCGGCTGCAGCAGAAGTACTGTCGCGAAGCGCCGTTCTACACGCTCGGACCACTCGTCACCGACGTGGCGCCGGGATACGACCACATCACCTCGGCGATCGGTGCGGCGATGGTCGGCTGGTACGGGTCGAGCTTGCTGTGCTACGTGACGCCAAAAGAGCACCTCGGCCTGCCGAACGAAGAGGATGTGCGCAACGGTGTGATCGCGTACAAGATCGCCGCACACGCGGCCGACGTGGCGCGCGGCCGCAAAGGTGCCCGCCAGCGCGACGACGCGCTCTCGCACGCACGCTTTACGTTTGACTGGGAACAGCAGTTCGCGCTGTCGCTCGACCCGGAGACGGCGCGCAAAATGCACGACGAAACCTTGCCCGACGGATTCTACAAAGACGCCAAATTCTGCTCAATGTGCGGTCCAAAATTTTGCTCCATGCGCATCACCCAGACCGCGAAGCTGACAGAGCCGGCAGTAGTGGGAGCGGGCCATATACACGGAGGCTAACAGCATGGACTTGCAAAAGCGACTGGCGAAGCACTTGACGCAGTTGAACAAGGCAATCCGCAAGCTGGTAGCCCGCTCCAGCGAGTTCGAGGACCTGCGCAAGTTGCTGCGAGAGGAGCAAGTGGAACTCGCGATCTACGTCGTCCCCATCATCGAGGGCAAAGAAGCGGGGGAAGAGTTGCGCTTCGAATTGACCGACGAAGACCGCAAGTTTCTGAAGAAGGCCGGGATCAAATTCTAGTGGCAACGTGCGCGGCCGACCGCGAGGCGACACGGATCGCGTCGAGCGGCTTGCGGCATCATCAGCATGGAGCCCGCTTGCCGGTGCAGGCGCGTGTCGTGTGAGTCGCGCACACATTGCGTGGTTTCAGCGGTCGGATTCCGGCTGCTTCCTTCTCGTCGCAGGCATGGCCGGCGCGTAACGCGACGGCGCGCCTGCGGCATCCCATTCGGTGCCACGGTAAGGGAAGGGTTTGTCTCATGAACGCGGTGCGCAGACGGCAGGTTGGCCGCCGATGCGTCGCCGCTGACGTGCGTGGCGGATGCATGCCGCGCGCCGGTAGTCGGGAGGCCTGTATGTCGGAGTGTGACGTTCACAAGCGAGCCGGCCGGTCGCGCGAGTTGGCGACGGTCGCGGTTATGGTGGGGTCATGAGCGAAACGCGTGCGGATCTTGGGATTTGGGTGTCGGGTGCCGCGGGTGACGGGATCGCCGCCTCCGGGGAGTCATTCTCGAAGGCCTGCACCCGCACCGGGTACCATGTGTTCGCCTATAACAGCTACCAGTCGGTCATCCGCGGCGGCCATGTGTGTATGCACATTCGCATCGGCCAGCAGCGGGTCTACACGCACGGCGACAAGCTCCATTACCTGCTCGCGCTGAACCAAGATAGCGTCGCGCGCTACGGCAAGCGGATCGAGCCTGGCGGCGTGCTGCTCTTCAACAAGGACAAATTCCAGATCAAGCCGGAGCAAGTGGCACCGGGCGTGCAAGTCATCGGGCTGCCGGTCATGGAACTCGTCGGCAACCAGCTGATGCAGAACATTGCACTCATGGGCGCGCTCTACTTCGTCCTGGGGCTTGACCAGAAGGAATTCAAGGGCCTGATCCAGGAGCGATTCGCGAAGAAGGGCGAGGCGATCGTCAAGACGAACTTCGACGCGTTCGACAAGGGCTTCGAATACGCCAAGACCAATGGCAAGCCGGGCGAGCTGCGCATCGGCAAGTCCGACGGCAAGCGGCGGCTGCTGGCCAGCGGCAATGCGCTGATTGGGTTCGGCGCGGTCGCGGGCGGCTGCAAGTTTTACGCCGCGTACCCGATGACGCCGGCGTCGTCGATCCTCCACTGGCTCGTCAAGAACGCGGTGAAGGCGGGCGTGCTCGTCAAGCAAGCCGAGGATGAAATCGCCGTCATTAATATGACGGTCGGCGCCGCGCATGCGGGCGTTCGCGCGATGTGCGGCACGGCCGGCGGCGGCTTCGCGCTGATGACCGAGGCGGTCGGCGAGGCCGGCATGACCGAGACGCCGATCGTCGTCGCCGAGGTCCAGCGCGGCGGCCCATCGACGGGGTTGCCGACGAAGACCGAGCAAGCCGATCTCTTCCAGCTGCTCGGCGCCTCGCAAGGCGAATTCCCCAAAGCCATCCTCGCTCCCCGCACGCTCCCCGAATGCTACTCGATGACGATCGAAGCCCTGAACCTTGCCGAGAAATACCAGATCCCGGTGATGCTCTGCTCGGACCTCTACCTCTCCGAGCGCAACGAAACGCTCGACGGGCTTGACATCACCAACGTCAAGATCGACCGCGGCGAGCTCGTGTCCGAGGTCAACGGCAAGCCGTACCGCCGCTTCCTCGACACGAAGACCGGTGTGTCGCCGCGCGTCTTTCCCGGCACGCCCGGTGCCACGTACGTCACGGCCACCGACGAGCACGACCAAGACGGTGTCGTGATCAGCGACGTGTTCACGAACCCAGCGGTGCGCGTGAAGATGATGGAAAAGCGCATGCGCAAGCTCGACGCGCTGCTCGCATCGCTGCCGGAGCCGGAGCTTGAAGGGCCGGCCGACGCGGTGCTCACACTCGTTGGCTGGGGCTCGACCTACCAAGTGCTGCTCGAGGCGCAAGAGGTGCTCGGTCGCGAAGGCATCAAGGTCAACATCTTCGCGCCGAAGTACCTCTATCCGTTCAAGGGCGAGGCGACCGCCAAGCTTCTCTCGAAGGCGAAGATGATGCTCGCGATCGAGGCCAACTACACCGGCCAGATCAGCAAGTACATCCGCATGGAGTCCGGTGTGACGATCCAGCACCACTTGCACAAGTACGACGGCGAACCGTTCGAGATCGGCCAAGTGGTCGACTATATCAAGCAGTTCCTCGCGAAGAAGCCGACGACGCCGACGGTGGCCTCGCTCGTGAGCGATGAAGGGCTGCCGGCGGATTTCTCGCCGATCGCGATGCCGGGCGCCGAAGCCGTCCGCGTGCACTGATCTTAAGGAGACGACTGACATGCCGACGAACATTAAGGAATTCCAGGGTGCGGTGAAGCCGGACTGGTGTCCGGGATGTGGTGACTACGGCGTCTTGAACGCGCTGCAGCGCTCGCTGGCGGACCTTGACATCGCACCCCACAACGTGCTCGTGGTTTCGGGCATCGGCTGCTCGTCGAACTTGCCGGGCTTCATCCGCGCGTATGGGTTCCACAGCTTGCACGGCCGCTCGTTGCCCATCGCGACGGGTGCCAAGCTCGCGAACCACGCGCTCAACGTCGTCGTGACCGGCGGCGACGGCGACGGCTACGGCATCGGTGTCGGCCACTTCGTGCACACCTGCCGCCGCAACTTCGACATGACCTACATCGTCATGGACAACCAGATCTACGGCCTCACGACGGGCCAAGCCTCGCCGACGACGGAGAAGGACATCCGCACGAAATCCACACCGGAAGGTGTCATTGAGATCTCGCTGAGCCCGATCGCACTGGCGTTGACGTGTGGTGCCACGTACGTGGCGCGCGGATTCTCCGGCGAGGCGGCGCACCTCTCGCAACTCATCAAGGGTGCGATCGAGCACAAAGGCTTCGCGCTCGTCGACGTCTTCTCGCCGTGCGTGACCTACAACAAGCACAACACGTATCCGTGGTTCAAGGAGCGCGTGTACAAGCTCGAGGACGAGAAGCACGACAGCACCAATTTCCAGGCGGCGCTGCAGCGATCGTTCGAGTGGGGCAACCGGATTCCGATCGGGTTGTTCTACAAGGTCGACCGGCCGACGTACGAGGACGAGGAGCCCACGCTGCGCGGCGGCGTGCCGCTCGTCAAGCAAGCGGTGCAGTCGGATAAGCTCGCGAGCCTGATGGAGGAGTTCCTGTAATTCGCTGATGGCTTGACGCTCAGACGCGTCGAGTCGCAGCCCACGACGATGGAACGCAAATGCGTCGCCTTGATTTCCGGCGGCCTCGATAGCGCGCTGGCCGCGAAGCTGATGCTCGAGCAGGGCATCGAGGTGCAGGGACTATACCTTGCCCTCAGCTGGGGCTGCTGCGAGAAGCCGAAGGCCATCGCGATCGCGGATCAGCTCGGCATTCCACTGATGGTCATCAGCGTCGGCGACGCGTACCTCGACGTGATTCGCAGCCCGAAGTACGGCTACGGCGCCGCAATGAACCCCTGCGTCGACTGCCGCATCTACATGTTCAAGATCGCGAAGCGCTACATGGAAGAGATCGGTGCCGGGTTCGTGGTCACGGGCGAGGTGATCGGCCAGCGGCCGATGTCGCAGCGCAAGCGGCCGCTCTCGATCATCGAGCACGACAGCGGCCTCGAGGGCCTGCTGCTGCGGCCGCTCTCGGCGCAGATGCTCGAGCCGACACTGCCGGAGTTGCTCGGCGTTGTCGACCGCGAGCAGTTGCTGCAGATTTCCGGCCGCTCGCGCCACGAGCAGCTCGAGCTCGCCCAGCAGCGCGGCGTGCAGCAATTTTCGCAGGCCGCGGGCGGGTGCTTGCTCACCGACGAGGCGTTCGCGCGCAAGGTCAAAGATTTGTTCGCCCACGAAGAGCGGCCCACGACGAAGCAGATGGAGTTGCTCGCCGTCGGCCGCCACATCCGGCTGAGCCCGATGACGAAGATCGTGCTCGGCCGCAACGAATACGAAAACCTCCTGCTGGAAGGCTACGCGCAAGACGGCTACACCGTCATCGCGCCGAAGTTCGCCGCGCCGACGGCACTCGTTGTCGGCCCGATCGACGAGGCCGTGCGCGACGCGACCGTCCGCCTGATCCTGCAGCACACGCGGGTGGAGAAATTGCCGGAAGGCGACATTCAATTTCGGGAAGGTCGGACAAGTTGGTCGGTTGAACGGTCACGGGCGGAAACGTTGGCGGCATCGACGTCGTCGGAGACGGTCAAACTCTAATGGCTGATTGTGTCTTTCGGGTTGGTGGAGAAGGCGGCGAAGGGGTCATTTCGACCGGCGAGTTGTTGACGCTGACACTCGCGCGGTCGGGGTATGAGATTTACACGTTTCGGACGTACCCCGCGGAGATCAAGGGCGGCCACGCGAACTATCAGGTGCGCGCGTCGGACAAGCTGCTCTTATCGCAGGGTGCGGCCGTGGATGTGCTGGTCGCGTTCAATGAAGAGGCGTACCAAAAGCACATTGAAGACGTGCGCTCGGGCGGTGTGCTGATCTACGATTCGGACAGTTTTACGCCGCCGGCGTCGGACGGGATCATCGTGTACCCGGTTCCGCTTACGAGCCTCGCGACCGAGAAGGTCGGCATCAAGCTCACGAAAAACATCGTCGTGCTCGGCGTATTATCCGGCCTCTTTGACATCCCATTTGAGAAGTTTGAAGGGCTCGTGCGCGACCGGTTTACCCGCAAGGGCGAGGCGGTGGTGCTCAAGAACGTGCAGGCGCTGAAGGTCGGCGTCGAGTTCGCGAAATCCATCGAGAAGAAAGATTCGATCCGCATGGGCGCCGGCCCGCGCCAGGTCAAAGAGCTCGTGCTCTCGGGCAACGAGTCGCTGGCACTCGGTGCCATCGCATCGGGCCTCAAGCTCTACGCCGGCTACCCGATCACGCCCGCAACGGACATCATGGAATTCCTCGCGAAGGAGCTGCCGAAGGTCGGCGGCTTCGTCGTGCAGACCGAAGATGAGATTTCGGCGGTCGGCACGGTGCTGGGTGCCTCGTTCGCCGGCAGCAAGGCGATGACCGCGACCTCTGGCCCCGGCTTCTCGTTGATGATCGAGATGCTCGGGCTCTCGGTGATGTCGGAAATCCCGGCCGTCATCGTCGACGTGCAGCGCGTTGGTCCGTCGACGGGCATGCCCACGAAGACGGAGCAGGGCGACCTGTACATCGCGGTCTACGGCGGCCACGGCAGCTGCCCGCGCGTGGTCATGGCGCTCTCCAGCGTCGAGGATTGCTTCTACGGCATCATGCGCGCGTTCAACATCGCGGAAGAATTTCAGACGCCGGTCGTCGTCCTCTCCGACCAATACCTGGGCCACCGCAAGGCGACGGTGCCGAAGCCCGACATCAACAAGGTCCCGGTCATCAGCCGGCGCCTCGCGTCTCCCGAGGAATTGGGCAACGGGTTCAAGCGCTACAAGCTCGGCGCGGAGGGCGTCTCGCCGATGTCGCTGCCCGGCATGGAGGGCGGCTACTACACGGCCGAAGGCCTGGAGCACGACGAGATCGGCTACCCGGCCGCGTCGAACCACACGAATCACTTGCGCATGACCGAGAAGCGCTACACCAAGTTCCACGCGATCGAAGCGATCTCGAACGACCTCGTGCGCCAGTACGGCAACGAGGCGCCGGAGATCGGCATCATCGGCTGGGGCTCGACCGAGGGCGTGATCCGCGAGGCGGTGCAGATGGCGATCGACAAAGGCTACAACGTCGGCGCGCTGCATCCGAAGATTTTGTATCCGCTGCCGCTGGCGCGCATGGGCAAGTTGATCAACAGCGCGAAGGCGGTGATCGTCCCCGAGCTCAACTACACCGGCCAGTTCGCGACGCTATTGCGCAAGCGCTTCGCCCTCGACTTCATCCAATTGAATAAAACGATCGGGCTGCCGTTCACGCCCAAAGAACTCTTCGACAAAATTGAGGAGGTCGCCGCCAATGTCAACCACAACGCTCCCAGAACTTACGCCACAAGAGTATAAGACCGACGAGCACCCTATTTGGTGCCCGGGGTGCGGCGACTTCGGCGTCCTAAGCTCGATGTACCAGGCGCTTTCGAAGCTGCGCATCCACCCGAAGGACCTGGTCGTCGTGTCGGGCATCGGCTGCTCGGGTCGCACGCCGGGGTTTGTGAAGTCGTACGGCTTCCACGTGCTGCACGGCCGCGTGCTGCCGGTGTCGATGGGGGTCAAGCTCGCGAACCCGAAGCTCCACGTCATCGGCGTCGGTGGCGACGGTGACGGCTTCGCGATCGGCGGCGGCCACATCCCGCACGCCGCGCGCCGCAACATCGACATGGCGTATCTGGTGTTCGACAACGCGATCTACGGCCTGACGAAAGGCCAGTACTCGCCGACGTCGCCGACGGCTCACGTCACCGGCTCGACGCCCTACGGCAACATCGAGCGACCGCTCAACCCGCTGGCGATGCTGATCGCCTACGGTGCGACGTTCGTCGCGCGCGGCTACTCCGGCAAGCCCAAGGAGTTGACCGACTTGATCATCAAGGCGATCGAGCACAAGGGCTTCGCGTTTATCGACATCATCAGTCCGTGCATCACGTTCTACAACACGTACAAAGTCATTCCCCCGACGCTGATTGAGGTCCCTGCCGACCACGACCCGACGAACCGCGTCAAGGCGTTCGAGCTGGCACTACGCGAGGACAAAGTGCCGCTGGGCGTGTACTACCAGGTCCAGCAGCCCACGTTCGAGGACGGTGTTGACCGGGTCATCAAGCAGGCGCAAGCCGCCAGCCCGCCGCGATTGGACGCGATCTTCGCAGAGTTTGCGTAAGGCGAGCAGCGTGGCCAGCCGCACCATCGCATCCCCCTCGCCGGTCCACGGGCCGACGCGAACCGAGCAAGATTCCCTCGGCACGAAAGCCATTCCAGCCTCGGCCTACTACGGCATCCAAACCTACCGCGCCGTCGAGAATTTCCCCATCAGCGGCCTGCGCATGCCGCACGAGATGATCGTCGCGTACGGGCTCATCAAGAAGGCCGCGGCGGTCGCGAACCAACAGCTCAAGCAATTGCCGGCCAAGTCGGCGCGCGCGATCATCCGCGCGTGCGACGAGCTGCTCGCGGGCCGCTTCGACGACCAGTTCGTCGTCGACGTGTATCAAGCGGGTGCCGGCACGTCGCTGAATATGAACGCCAACGAGATCATCGCCAACCGCGCCAACGAGCTGCTCGGCGGCCGGCGCGGCGAATACAAACCGATCCAGCCCAATGACCACGTCAACATGGCGCAGTCGACGAACGACACGTTTCCGACGGCCATGCGGCTGGCCGCACTGCTGAAGCTGCCCGCACTGCTCGACGCGATGGCGCACCTCGAGCAAGCCTTCGCGCGCAAGGCCGACGAATTCGTCGACGTCATCAAGTCCGGCCGCACCCACTTGCAAGACGCGGTGCCGGTCTATCTCGGCCGCGAGTTCGGCGCGTACGCGCTGGCGCTGCGAAAATCGCGCGAGCACCTCACGCAGGTCGCGGAGCGGCTGCACGAGCTGAACCTCGGCGGCACGGCGACAGGCACGGGGATGAACGCGCACCCGCGCTACCGGTCCGTCGCGATTTCGCAGCTGCGCAAGTGGATGAAGATTCCGCTGCGGCCCGCCGAGGACATGATGGAGCGCACGCAGAGCCTGCAAGACTTCGCGCACGTCTCGGGCGCACTGCGCGACTACGCGCTCGAACTGATCCGCATCGCCAACGACCTGCGGCTGATGAGCTCCGGGCCGAACACCGGCTTCGCGGAGATCGAGCTGCCGGCGGTGCAGCCCGGCTCGTCGATCATGCCCGGCAAGGTGAACCCGTCGGTGCCGGAGATGGTCAACCAGGTCGGGTTCCAAGTGGTCGGCCACGACACGACCGTGATGATGGCGGTGCAGGCCGGGCAGCTGGAGCTCAACGTGATGATGCCCGTGACGGCCTACAATATTCTGCAAGCGATGACGATTCTGACCAACGCCAGCCGCGTGTTCGCCGACCGGTGCGTCGTCGGCATCACCGCCAACGCGGCTCGCTGCCGGCAGCACGCGCAGCGCAGCTTGTCGCTCGTGACGGCACTGGCCCCGCGCATCGGCTATCTCAACGCGGCGAAGGTCGCGAAAGAATCGCTGCGCACCGGCCACTCGCTCGAGCAGGTCGTCGTCGAGCACGGATTGCTCAGCGCCGACGAGGCGCGGCACGTGCTCGATCCGGTCGCCGAGGCCGGCCCGAAGCGAGCGGGCGACGGGACGTCGACGACACGCAAGCGCCGCGGTTGAGCGCCTTGCCGCACCGTGCGCGCTGTGTTACAATTTCGTGCGCTTTTCTCGTACGGAACGGCCGTCGACGCTGCGTGTTTCCAGATCGGCGTCGTGTGACTCATTGACAAAGGCGCCCGTAGCTCACTCGGATAGAGCGCTTGGTTTCTCCGCCCAATCGATCAACGCGAGGGGCGGATGCGCCCATGGTCTGACTGCTGGCGCAGAGAACCAAGAGCTGGCGGCGTCCGCGTACCAAACGAGCGCCCGTAGCTCAGCTGGATAGAGCGACTGGCTTCGAACCAGTAGGCCGGGCGTTCGAGTCGCCCCGGGCGCGTGTTTTTCGACTGATGTTGGGCCGCTAGCTCAATCGGCAGAGCAGGGGACTCTTAATCCCAAGGTTGAAGGTTCGATTCCTTCGCGGCCCACGTTTTCTTTCTGCGCATCTCGGCAGCGGTCGTGGCCGCGCCGGCAGCGACGCGCGGGACCTCATTCGGGCGAGTGGCGGAACTGGCAGACGCGTCCCGCCCTTGGTGATGGGGGAAGTGATCTTCTCTCGGGGGCGGATGGCGGAACTGGCAGACGCGACGGCCTTAGGAGCCGTTGGGGCAACCCGTGGAGGTTCAAATCCTCTTCCGCCCATTGTTCTGGAGAACGGTGGGTGGGATCCCGAAAGGGGTGGAGGTTCAACTCCTCTCTCGCCCAGTGTTTCGCCGCATCGGGCAGAGCGCGATCGCGAAGCAGCGCCGCGGAATGATTCGGCAGTGGGTTCTCGTCGCGTAGGCGGCGAGAACGAGGGAGCAGGTCGCATGTTGGGTACGAACGGCAGGCGAGTCGGGCGAATGCGCCGTGCACCTGTCGCTTGGTTTCGACGCGGGTGTAGCTCAGGGGTAGAGCGTCACGTTGCCAACGTGAATGTCGTGGGTTCAAATCCCACCACCCGCTCTCGATTTCATGGTTGGTGGCGGAGTGCGGGCGCGGGCATGATCGGCCCGCGCCCCGCTGCCGCTGAGGAATCCGGTACGCTGCGGCCTGGTCCGCGGCGAGACGGTAAAGGACGCGATCGACGCATATGAAACTCACGGATTTCCTGCACGAAGAAGCGGTGTCTTGCGAAGTAAAGGCGGAGACGAAGGAAGGCGTGATCCGTGAGTTGGTCGGGTCGCTCGTGAAAGCCAACGCGATCAAAGAGAAGGATGTGACAAAGCTGGTGCACATCCTCATGGACCGCGAGGCGTTGGGGTCGACCGGGATCGGTCAGGGGGTCGCGATCCCACACGGGAAAGCCGATTTCGTCACCCAGCTCGTCGGCGCGGTCGGGGTGTCGCGCACCGGAATGAACTTCGACTCGCTCGACGGGGAAGCGACCTACATTTTCTTTTTGCTCGTGGCACCGCAAGACTCCGCCGGCCCGCACTTGAAAGCCCTTGCCCGTATTTCCCGCCTCCTGAAAGAAAAACACTTCCGCGAAAGCCTCCGACAGGCGAAAGATCCGAAGACCTTGATCAAGGTGCTCCACGAAGAGGACCAGCGCCGTCATTAGGCGCTGGCGCGTGACACGCATGAGCGCCCAGGCACGCTACCCTTCCGCCCAGCTCGCCCACGAAACGCCCTCACCGGTCCGCGGTTCGCGGACGGACGGCTGAGCGATGCGCTTTCTCAAGTGGCTCTACCCCGGCATGAAGATCAAGCGCTGGCTGTTGCTGGCGACGGGCGGCGTCTTGTTCTTCGGCATGGGGGCCGCGTTGTTGTCCGCGCAGGCCGACCTCGTGGTGCGTGCCTCGAGCTTGATCATCCTCGGGCTGGGCTTGTCGGCGCTGATCGTCGGCGTGATCGAGACCGTCCGCTCGCTGCTGGATGTCGTCTCGCCGATGCCGCAGCGCGAGCTGGTCGACCTCGTCTTCCAGCGCCGGCACCTCGAGAAGGGCCCGAAGATCGTCGCGGTGGGCGGCGGCACGGGGTTGTCGACGCTGCTGCACGGCCTGAAGGCCTACACGACCAACGTCACCGCGATCGTCACCGTCGCCGATGATGGCGGCAGCTCGGGCCGGCTGCGCGAAGAGTTCGGTGTGCTGCCGCCGGGCGACATCCGCAACTGCCTCGTGGCACTCGCCGACGCCGAGCCGCTCGTGCAGCAACTGTTCCAATATCGATTCGGCCAAGATTCCGCACTCCGCGGCCACAACTTCGGCAACCTCTTCATCACCGCGATGACGCAGATCACCGGCGACTTCGCGCGCGCGGTGCAAGCCTCGAGCCGCGTGCTGGCGATCCGCGGCCGCGTGATCCCGTCGACCTGCCAGACGGTGCGGCTTGTCGCGGAGCACATCGACGGCAGTGTCACGATCGGCGAGTCGCGCATCTCGCATGCCACGTCGCCGATCCAGCGCGTCTATCTCGAACCCGCGGGGGCGATGGCGACGGAAGAAGCGATCACCGCGATCCACGACGCCGACGTGATCGTGCTCGGTCCCGGCTCGCTCTACACCAGCATCATCCCGAACTTGCTCGTCGAGGGCATCGCGCAGGCGATCGTGCAATCGAAGGCGCTCAAGCTCTACGTCTGCAACGTCATGACCCAGCATCGCGAGACCACGGGCTTCAAAGCCAGCGACCACGTGCGCGCGCTCGTCGCGCACACGAACCCGGGCATCGTGCAAGTGTGCCTGGTGAATGTGAAGGCCGTGCCGACCTCCGTCCTCGAGAAGTATCGCGGGGAAGAGGCGTTCCCGGTCGAGCCCGACATCGATCGCATCCGCGAGCTGGGCTACCAGGTGCTCCCCGATGAGGTCATCAACACGGAGAATGTCGTGCGGCACGACTCGGACCGGATCGCGCAGCTGATCATTCAGCTGACGGCGGGCATCCGCCGCATCCCGACCGGGCCGTTGCCGGTCGTGAGCCGGCCGAATGGAGTTGTCGCCAAGTCCGGCGCTGATGCGGACCACACCGCACCGCGGCCATGAGCTTCGGGCGACCGACGACGCACCAGGCGGCCGAGCAGCCCACGTGGGGACGCTAGCGTGACGCGGCCGAGCATCTATCTGCTGATGGCGATTCATTCGCATCAGCCGGTGGGCAATTTCGGCTTCGTGTTCGAGGACGCGTTCCGCAAGGCGTACGAGCCGTTCGTAAAAGCACTCGAGCGGCACCCGTCGGTCCGCGTCTCGCTGCACTACAGCGGCAGCTTGCTCGCGTGGTTCGACGAGCACCGGCCCGACTTCATGGAGCGGCTCAAGCGGCTCGTGGCGCGCCAGCAAATCGACATCATGGCGTCGGGGTTTTACGAGCCGATCTTGCCGATCATCCCCGAGCCGGACCGCGTCGGACAAATCACGCGGATGCAAGACGCCGTCGAGCGATGGTTCGGCCGGCGGCCCAACGGCCTGTGGCTGACTGAGCGCGTGTGGGAGCCCGAGCTGCCCGCCACACTCGCGCGCTGCGGCATCGGGTACACGATGGTCGATACGAACCAGTTTACGACCGCGCAGGTCGGGCTGCCTGCGCACCTGCAAGTGCGCGACGAGCGGTTCTGGGATGTGCTCGGCTCCTATCGGACCGAGTACGCGGGCGCATCCGTCCGGCTGTTTCCGATGTCGAAGCGGCTGCGCTACTGGCTGCCGTTCAAGGACACGGCCTGGACGATCGACTTTCTGCGCAACCAAGTGCGCACCGAGCCGACCGCTGTCAGCTACGGCGACGATGGGGAAAAGTTCGGCTTGTGGCCGAAGACCTACGAGTGGGTGTATGAGCAAGGCTGGCTCGAGCGGTTCTTTGAAAGCC
>Ga0209515_10007086_pt1 | contig 13633 bp, 11 predicted proteins | sample Subgroupgradi54m_FD_187454 | JGI IMG/M metagenome (GOLD analysis project Ga0209515, IMG submission 187454) | Subsurface groundwater microbial communities from S. Glens Falls, New York, USA - GMW60B uncontaminated upgradient, 5.4 m (SPAdes)... ...
GCGCCCCGGGGGTTTCGCCCCTCCGAGAAGTCGACCTCGACCCGCCCGATCTCGTGCGCGAACCGGGAGAGCTTGGCCATCTTCTCGGTCGTGGTGGTCCGAATCCGTGGCGTGAGCTCGACGTTCTTCCCTCGGACGACGATCTCCATCCGCACCTCCGGGTCGATTCGTACCTCCGGCTCCGTCCGCACCTCCGGTGCCGCATCGTCAGCACGTGCGGCGAAAGTGGCCCGACGCCGCGAGTATACGTGTCCGCCTGGCGCCGGCCTCCGGCTGCGATGCGCTCAGGAAGCCGCGGCAACGTCGTCGGCGAAGAGCCACGCCACCAGCTGCTCGGCGACCGCGTCGGCCGGCGGGCGGTAGCGGCCCCCGCGCAGCTGCTCGCGGACGACCTCGATCGCCTGGTCGCGGAGGCCGTCGGCGTCGGCGGAGAGCGCGGCGCCCTGCTCGGGCGGAACGGGCGGGACGGCCGTGACCGGGCCCCGACCTCGCCGGGCCCGCTCGCTCCCGATGTCCGGGGTGCCGTTGTCCCGAGAATACGTCACGCCCTGCTCCGCTCTTGCGCCGAATCGCGTCGTGGTGCTCGTCTCGCGTCGTGGTGCTCGTCATAGGTGTCGGACGGCCGAAGGGTCCCCTTGAGGATGACCTCACTCTCCGTGGCCAACGGCTCGGGGCCCAATCTTCCTGCTCAGGGGCGGTTTCCAGCCCTTCGGAGGGGTGCGTGCCGCGCAGGCGGCCCCGACGATGGTCGCTCCGTTCGCGCGGAGGGCGCTCGCCGCTGCCGAGAGGGTCGCTCCCGTGGTGGCGACGTCGTCGACCACCAACACGCGCCGTGCCGTCCCCAGGGCGTGAAAGGTGGGACCGACCCGCCGCGCGGCCGCGACACGACCCGTCTGCGGCGCCCCGGGCCCGCGCCGGAGCAGGGCCGCGACGGGGAGGTCGAGCCGGCGCGCGACCGCTGTCGCGAGGAGCTCTGCGTGATCGAAGCCGCGGGCGCGCCGGCGCCCCGACGTGGTGGGCGCCCACGTGACGGCCTCCGGTTGCAGCTGCTCGACCAGCGGCCGCACCGCACGGGCCGTCGCGTCGGCGAGAAAGGGGACGGCGGCGCGTGCTCCCCGGTACTTGACGCGCGCGATCAGCTCGCGGGCGACGCCGTGATACGCGAACGGCGCGACCCACGCGTCGACGCCCGGGGGCGGCGGCGCGGGCACCGGTGAGACCAGACCCTGCGCGCAGTGCGAGCAGACCGGCTCCGCCGGGCACCCGCATCCCGGGCAGGTGGCCGGGAGCAGCGTCGCCACCAGCTCGCGCAGCATCGCCGCACCCTACCGACTGAGTGTGACACCAACGCCGCCCGCGGCTTTGCGGGATGGGGGACGGGCTCGGGGTCGGGGGAGCCGCTAGTAGCGGTAGTGGTCGGGCTTGAAGGGGCCGTCCTTCGGGACGTCCAGATAGTCGGCCTGCTCGGGGGTGAGCTCGGTGAGCTTCACCCCGAGCTTGTCGAGGTGGAGGCGGGCCACTTGCTCGTCGAGGTGCTTGGGCAGTACGTACACCCGATCCTCGTAGTGCTCCGGGTGGCCGAACAGCTCCATCTGCGCCATGACCTGGTTCGTGAAGCTGTTCGACATCACGAAGCTCGGATGCCCGGTCGCGCAGCCGAGGTTCAGCAGCCGGCCCTCGGCCAGCACGATGATCGCGTGGCCGTCGAGGAAGACCCACTCGTCGACCTGCGGCTTCACGTTGACCCGCCGGATCCCGGGAACCTTCGCCAGTGCGGCCATGTCGATCTCGTTGTCGAAGTGGCCGATGTTTCCGACGATCGCGTTGTGCTTCATCCGTGCCATGTGCTCGGCCGTGACGATGCCCTTGTTGCCGGTCGCGGTGACGAAGAGGTCGGCGTCCTCGACCACGTCGTCGAGGGTCGTGACCTCGTAGCCCTCCATCGCGGCCTGGAGCGCGCAGATCGGGTCGATCTCGGTGATCACGACCCGGGCGCCCTGGCCCCGCAGTGACTGCGAGCAGCCCTTGCCGACGTCGCCGTAGCCGCACACAACCGCCACCTTGCCGGCGAGCATGACGTCGGTGGCGCGGCAGATGCCGTCGACCAGCGAGTGCCGGCAGCCGTAGAGGTTGTCGAACTTCGACTTGGTGACGGAGTCGTTGACGTTGATGGCCGGGAACAGCAGCGTGCCGGCCTCGGTCATCTGGTAGAGGCGGTGCACGCCGGTGGTGGTCTCCTCGGTGACACCCTTGATCCCCGCGGCGATGCCGTGCCAGATCCTCGGGTCCTCGACGAACGTGCGGCCGAGCAGCGCGAGCACCACCGCGAGCTCCTCCGAGTCCGCGGTCGACGGGTCGGGCACCGCACCCGCGTTCTCGAACTCGACGCCCTTGTGCACGAGCAGCGTCGCATCGCCGCCGTCGTCGAGGATCATGTTGGGGCCACCGCCGTCGGGCCAGCGGAGCACCTGCTCGGTGCACCACCAGTACTCCTCGAGCGTCTCTCCCTTCCACGCGAACACGGGAACACCCGCGGGGGCGTCGGGCGTGCCGGTACGGCCGACCGCGGCCGCGGCCGCGGCGTGGTCCTGGGTGGAGAAGATGTTGCACGAGCACCAACGCACGGCAGCGCCGAGCTCGAGCAGCGTCTCGATCAGCACCGCGGTCTGGATGGTCATGTGGAGCGAGCCGGTGATGCGGGCACCGGCCAGCGGCTTCTTCGCGCCGTACTGCTCGCGCAGTGCCGTCAGGCCGGGCATCTCGTGCTCGGCGAGCTCGATCTCCTTGCGCCCGAACTCCGCGAGCGAGAGGTCGGCGACCTTGAAGTCGCGCGCGGTCGAAGACGAGGAGGAACGGGATTCGGTCGTCGTCATCGGGACTCCTTCAGCCTCGGGCGCGGAGGGCCGGATGGCACCCGCGCCGCCTGGGTTTTGGAGTCGGCCCAGATCACTGGATGACAGCCGCACGCGGCCCGACCGGAATGTCAGTGTAGCCGCTCAGCTCGTGGCGAGCGCCTGCTTGAGCTGGGTGATGGCGTCGATGGGGCCGGGGTCGACGTCGTTGTCGAGGGCGAGGTAGCAGCTCGTCCAGTCGCCGAGGTACATGAGGTCGAGCAGCTGAGCGAGGCGGCCCTCGCCCTGCGCCTGGAGGCTGAGCACCTGCGCGACCGTCTCCTCGATGATCTCGCGCGTGGCGGCGAACCGGTCCTCGAGCCGGCCGTGCTCGAAGCCGTGACGCAGCTCGATGACCGTGAGCACCTGCCGGGTCACGTCACCGTGCTGGCCCCAGCCGCAGATCTCGTTGTGGTCGATCTCGGGGTAGGCGTTCCAGAAGGCGGGGGCCTTCGCGTTCTCGTTCACGTCGCACTTCCAGCGCATCGCCGCGACCGCGCCGAGGGCGCCGCCGCCGTAGATCAGCGGGATGGTGCGGTCGATCTTGCGGGCCAGCTCACGAGCGGGATTGGCCGCGCCCGCCACCTCGGGCCGGCACTGGTCGCGCCGCACCCCGAGCTGCCGCTGGGCCTGCACCAGCAGCGCGTGGGCCTCGGGCAGGAGCCCGTTGCGGAAGAGTGTGACGAACAACGGTGCCACCAGCGCGCCGAGGGCCGCGCGCGGCATCAAGCCCTCGGGGCACGGGACCACGAGGCCGCCCCGCTCGGCAGTGAGCTCCGCCAGCGGCCCGCCCGTGCACACCGACACGACGCGGGCCCCGGCGTCGAACGCGCCGCGCGCCATCGAGATGGTCTCCTCGGTGGCGCCCGAGTACGAGAGCGCGAACACGAGCGAGCGTGGCCCCACGAATGCGGGCGTGCGGTACTGCTTGAGCACGATGACGGGCACCGGCAGCGACCCGGTGGCGACGGCCGCGAGCACGTTGCCGGCGATGCCGGACCCACCCATGCCGACCACGACGACGTTGTCGACGTCCGCCGCGGCAGGGAGGTCGGCCGCGTCGATCGTGTGCGCCGCCTCGTGCGCGGCGGTGAGCTGCTCGGGCAGCCCGCGGACGTCTTCGAGGAAGCCCAAGGAGTCTGGCACCGCCCGGACTCCCCTACTCCTCGAAGGTGGGCTTGATCCCGTCGGCCTCGGCCTTGGCCAGCAGGCGGGCGTCCTCGACGTCGTCGACGGTGTCGGCCTCGTCGATCAGCATGATCGGGATGTCGTCGCGCACGGCGTAGCGCCGCTTCAGGCGCGGGTTGTAGAGCGCGTCCTCGTCGGCGAAGTAGAGCAAGGGGCCCTTGTCTTCGGGGCAGGCGAGGATCTCGAGCAGCTTCGGGTCGAGGGCCACGGCGGTCTCCTCTGTCGCGATCAGTCGGGGTCAGGCGGGCTCGCGCACAAGCGCGAGCACCTCGTGGGTGCGAGCATCACACGCGGCACGGTCGGGCGCCTCGAGGTTGAGGCGGAGCAGCGGCTCGGTGTTGGACGGCCGGAGGTTGAACCACCAGTCGCCGAGATCGACGGTGAGGCCGTCGAGCCGGTCCTGGTGTGAACTGGGGAACGCCGCCGCGACGCGCGCGATCACCGCGGCCGGGTCGGCGACATGACTGTTGATCTCACCGGAGGCGGCGTAGCGCTCGAACGGCACCCGTAGCTCCGAGAGCGGAGCGTCGGCTCTCGACAGCTGCTCGAGCACCATCAGCGCGGCGATGAGACCCGAGTCGGCCCGGAAGTTGTCGCGGAAGTAGTAGTGCCCGGAGTGCTCGCCGCCGAAGATGGCGCCGGTCTCGGCCATGACCTGCTTGATGAACGAGTGGCCGACACGCGTGCGCACAGGCGTGCCGCCCGCCTCCCGGATGATCTCGGGCACCGCCTTCGAGCAGATCAGGTTGTGCACGACGGTCTCGCCGGGATGACGCTCGAGGATGCCGCGGGCGACGATCGCGGTGGTCAGGGAGCCCGAGAGCGGCTGGGCCCGGTCGTCGACGAGGAACACCCGGTCGGCGTCGCCGTCGAACGCGAGGCCGACGTCGGCGCCCGAGTCGAGCACCGCCTTCTGGAGATCCTTCAGGTTCTCGGGCTGGATCGGGTCGGCCGGGTGGTTGGGGAAGGTGCCGTCGAGCTCGCCGTAGAGCACGGTGAGGTCGAAGGGGAGTCCGGCAAACACCGCCGGCACCACCAGCCCGCCCATCCCGTTGGCGGTGTCGGCCACGACTCGCAGGGGCCGAAGGGTGGCCGCGTCGACGAACGAGCGCACGTGATCGGCGAACTCGGGCAGGAGGTCGCGCTCCTCGACCCGGCCCGGCTCCTCCGACCGCTCCACCAGGCCCCCGGCCACGGCCGCCTTGATCTGGGCCAGGCCGGTCTCCTCGCCGACCGGCGCCGCCCCGGCCCGGCACAACTTGATCCCGTTGTACTCGGGCGGGTTGTGGCTCGCCGTGAACATAGCGGCGGGCGCGTCGAGCAGGCCCGAGGCGAAGTAGACGAGGTCGGTGGAGACGAGGCCCAGCGCGACCACGTCGGCCCCCGCCATGGTGGCGCCGTCGACGAACGCGCCGGCGAGCGGCACCGACGACGGGCGCACGTCGTGGCCCACCACCACCCGCGTCGCGCCCGCGAAGCGCGCGAACGCGTTGCCGACCCGTCGGGCGAGGGCCTCGTCGAGCTGGTCTGGGTAGATGCCACGGATGTCGTACGCCTTGAAGATGGCGTCGAGGGACGAATCGGTCGACACGCCGTTGCCTCGCGTCCTCACCGCCACGACGGCGGGGTCGTCATCGTAGTGCCGGGGGCTCGTCCCATCCGTGAGCAGACGGCGACCGCCGCCGCCGCGCGGCAGCGGGCCGCCACAGGAACAGGGCGAGGAACCCGAAGAGGCCCACCACGGACAGGACGATGCCGACCCACTCCGAGCTCGTGCGCGCGTAGTGCAGCGTCACGTGCCGGCGCGTGGGCACGACCACCATGAAGTTGGGCGTCACCCGCCACGGCCCCCTTGCGCCGTCGACCTCCCAGCCGGGGAAGTAGGAGGTCTTCACCAGCACGGGCACGCCCGGCTGCGACACCGCGAAGCTCACCGAGTGGTCCGTGGTGCGGACGTCGCTCACCGTCACCGCGGGGAGCGGACGCTCGCGCTCGGTCCGGGCCCGTGCGGTCGGCCCGCGCTGCCAGCTCGCCGGCCCGTCGGCCGCGAGCAAGCGACTGAGCGCGCCCGGGTCGTCGAACCATGTCACCGCGGCGCACTCCCACGCGCTCAGCATCGGGTTGCGGACGCCTCGCGGGGGCCGGGGCTGGTGGTAGCACTCCGAGGTGGTGCCACCCGACGGGTGGTCGAGCACGACGGGCTCGAGAGCGAGCGGAGCGACCAGCGTCGAGTCGCGCACCTCGTAGATGCTCCACCCGCTGGGTGGGGCACGATCCAGGTCGGGAAGCCGGGACACGAGCCGGAGCGCGGCACTGGTGTCGGCCCGTCGCAGCACGTCGGGCGAGAAGGCCATGAAGTAACGGACGCCGAAGAGCTGCATCTGGCGCACGCCGAGATCGAAGTCGGAGAGGTTCCGGTAGACAAGGCCGCGCACCGGATTGGACGAGCTCGCCGACAGCTTCGCCACCATGAGGAAGTGGTACGGCGTGGTCGCGGCCGACTCGTAGAAGAGGCCCTCGACGGAGGCGATGCGACCGTCGGTGAAGTACGGGAGCGCCATGAGCGCGTCGGAGGTGCCGTACGCGTCGATGGCGGCGCTGTTCTCCCACAAGGCTCGGCCCGGTGGCAGGGAGCGCATCGTGTCGAGCAGGGCCTTGAACTCGGCATACGCCTTCGGCCTGTGGGTCCCGGTGCGCGGCAGCGACGTGTCCTCGTAGCCGGAGTAGTTCCAGTCGGGCCAGAACTGGAGCGTCGGCTTCCGCGACGCGTCGACCCGTACGAGCGTGACGGTGACGACGGCCGCGACGAGCACGGCCGCGGTCACGCCGACGACGAGTCTCCGGCGGGCGTCGTCCGTGGGCGCTGCCGACGCCGAGCCGGCGTCGAGCCACGCGACTCCGGCCACGAGTCCACGGACGACCTCGTTGACGCCGACGGCGGCGAGGAGGAATACCCCGAGGTACCAGAAGGGCAGGAAGCGCAGGTTCCACACATGGGCCTCGGGCCAGAGCCGGAACACGAGGCCGAACACCGCGGTCATGGCGAGCACCGCGAGCGTGGACCGGCGCCGGAGCACGACCCCGACGACGATGCCGACCACGGCCAGTAGCTGCGCCCAGCGCAGGTACGAGGGGAAAAGATAGGCCATGTATTGGGTGAGACGCTCGTAGCGCATGTTGGTCGTGTAGCCGAAGGTCACCACCAGCGGGACGGTCCAGAAGGCGGTGAGCAGCGCGCCCACGGCGCCGATCGCGCCTCCGATCCCGAGGTTCGACAGCGGGCGGCGGAGCAGCCAGATCACGACCCCACCGACCACCGCGAAGATGCCGACCACGAGGTGGCTCAGCACCGTCACCGCGAGCAGCACAGCGGGCAGCGCGAGATGGCGGCGGGTGCGCAGGGCTGCCGCTAGCGCGCCGAGGAAGCAGAGGGCGAGCGCGAGCGCGATCGTGAACGAGTACTCGCCCGAGAGCGTGCTCTTCAGGGTGCCGCCCATGATCCCCTGGTTGAAGGCGTGGGTGGTGGCGACGGGTGAGGAGCCCGGGTCGCCCTTGAAGAACACGAAGACGACGGCGGCAACCGAGAAGAGCGGCGGCCCCGGCCTCGGCACCTTCAGGCCGCGGGCGAACACGTAGGCCCCGGTCGGCAGCGCGACCGGACCGAGCGCGGTGACGAGCTTGAACGCGACGTTGTACGGGAGGACGGCGTCGAGCGCGACGATCAGGAGCGCCGGGAACGGGAAGTAGAACTGCCCGGCGGGGAACCCGGCGTACCAATCGGGGGCCCAGCCCGCGACTCGCCCCTGGGGCAGGAGATGGTCGCGGAGGTAGGCGGGGAACCAGACGTGAGCCCCCATGTCGCCGCCGTTGGGCGTCGTGTCCCTCAGGAGCAGGTCGGGGCGCATCCTCCAGAGCACGTAGCCGCAGCAGATCGCGACCACAAGCCCGGGGACCGCTCGGAGAAGACGGTCGAGGGCAAGGGGTGGCAGGGCGGGAGGCGAGGAGCCGAACCGGTCACCCGGCCTGAGGTCCTCGGTGTCGCCGCCGTCTTCAGGGCCGCCGCCGTCCTCGGGGTCGCCGCCGTTCTCGGGGTCGCCGCCGTCCTCGGGGTCGCCGATGCCGTGGGAAGTCTCCACGTTGCTCGCCACGGCGTTCAGCATGCCAGCAAGCCCCGTGGGCGAGTGTGCACACGCCGGCCCCCGGCGCGACACGGCCGGGGCTCAGCGCGGGAACCGTGAAGGAAGCCCGCGGCCGCGCCCCGGCCGCTGACACGACGCCACCGGCTGCGAAACGGGGTCGCTTCTCGCGTCGCCCGGCCCGCGCTCGGGGCGCCGAGGTCTCAGCGTGGGACGCGAGCGAGCTCGAGCACCCGGGAGAGGGGGAGCGAGCCTTCGTGCGACTCCCACGCCTGCGACTCGCAGCGGCCGCAACGCCGGAAGGTCACGTCCTCGTTGCCGATCCGCATCCTGATCTCGATCATTGCCGCCTTGGCGCATGTCGCACACCGCATCGGAGACCTCCCCCGCCGTTTGCCTCCCTGGCCCAGCGATCGTGGATCGGCGTCGGGCGCGGATTCCTAGAGGATGATCAGGGGATGAATTCCCGTGTTTTCCCTGGTCAGAGGGGCGCCGGACTCACCTGGTGAGGATGCCGAGGGCGGCCACGAGGTTGAAGCCGGCGTGCATCAGGATCGAGCGCGAGAGATCGCCGCGGCGCACCGCGAGCACGCCCGACACCATGCCGAGCGCCACGAGCGCGGGGAGCACGGGATATGCGCCGGGGTCGCCCGCGACGTGCGCCAGACCGAAGAGGACGGCCGACACCGTCACCGCCCACGGCGGAGTGATCCGGCGCATCAGCGCGCGCAGCAGCAAGCCGCGATACAGCAGCTCCTCCCCGAGCGGTGCCAACACGACGACACCGAGGGCGAGGAGCGTCGCGTTCGCCCCGCGCGCGCGCTCGAAGCTGCGCACCACCTCCTGCTTCGCACCGCCGCCGGCGAGCGCGCTGATGGGGATGAGCGCGATCCCGGCGGCGATGGCCAAGCCGAAGCCGGCGGCCAGCGATCCGAGGTCACGGGCCCGTAGCTCGAGCCCGAAGTCGAGCCGCAGGCTCGCCCGCCCCTTCCAGCGGGCGATCCCGAACAGCGCGAGCACGGTGGCAGCCGTCTGCCCGGCGAGCGAGGCGATCAGGTACGCGGCCGTGACCTCGAAGGTGCCCCGACGTGTGGTGGAGACGAACGGCGCGGACGCGACGAGTGCACCCGCCACGCCGGCCAGGACGACGAGGAAGAAGTCGCCGATCCCCCACCGCAGCGCGGGCCGGGGCAGAACTCCGGGGGGCGGCGGCGGAATCGGCGGCGGGGGAATCGGCGGCGGGGGAATCGGCGGCGGGGGAATCGGCGGCGGCGAGATCGGCGGCGGGGGTCGGCGGTCGCGGTCGCCGGCCACGCTCGCAGCGTATCGGCTCCCCTCGCTGCCACCTTCACGGCTGCCGTTCACGCCCCGAGACCGCCGGGGGGCAGCGGCGGTCGTAGCATGGATCCGATGGAGTCTCGTACGCGATGAGCCGCCGCCCGCCGGGCCCGCCGCCCGGCCCGCCGCCCGGGCCCGGCCCGTCGCGCCCCGGTTCGTCGCCGTGGCCGCGCTGGATTCCGTGGGCCGTCATCGGGGCCGTCGTCGCCGTCCTCCTCGTGACCAACCTGAACAAGGGCGGCTCCGCCAAGGCCGGACTCACCTACTCGCAGTTCACCACCGCGGTCGACGACGGGAAGGTGAAGAGCGTCCAGTTCGACGCGTCCAACGGGAAGATCACCGGCACCTTCACCAGGGCACAGAACGGCAAGAAGGAGTTCACCAGCTCGGGACCCAAGAACGACTTCCAGGCCAACGAGATCACGCGCCTCCATGACAAGGGCGTCGACCTGAAGTACGTGCACGAGAGCAGCAACGTGTTCGCGCAGGTGCTGATCTACCTCCTGCCGGTCATCCTCATCATCTTCTTCTTCGTGTGGCTCAACCGGCGGGCCCAGGGACAGATGGGCGCGATCATGAACATCGGCCGGAGCCGGGCAAAGGTCTACACGACCGAGAAGCCCAAGACGACCTTCGCCGACGTGGCCGGCTACGGCCCGGTGAAGGAGGAGATCCGCGAGGTCGTCGACTTCCTGAAGAACCCGGGGAAGTTCAAGGACATCGGCGCCCGCATCCCGAAGGGCGTGCTGCTCGTCGGTCCTCCCGGTACCGGCAAGACGCTCATCGCCCGTGCCGTGGCCGGCGAGGCGGGGGTGCCGTTCGTGTCGGTGACCGGCTCCGACTTCATGGAGATGTTCGTCGGCGTGGGCGCGGCCCGCGTGCGCGACCTCTTCCAGACCGCCAAGAAGCAGTCGCCCGCGATCATCTTCGTCGACGAGATCGACTCGATCGGCCGCAAGCGCGGCGCGGGCCTCGGGGGCGGGCACGACGAGCGCGAGCAGACCCTCAACCAGATGCTTGCCGAGATGGACGGCTTCGAGGCCACCGAGGGGATCGTGATGATGGCGGCCACCAACCGGCCGGACGTGCTCGACCCGGCGTTGCTCCGGCCCGGCCGCTTCGACCGCCAGATCATGGTGCCGCTCCCCACCCAGGACGAGCGGGTCGAGATCCTCAAGGTCCACTTCCGAGACAAGCGCATGGCCGGCGACGTCGACGTGAGCATCGTCGCCCGGGGGACGCCCGGGATGAGCGGCGCCGATCTCTCCAACCTCGTCAACGAGGCCGCCTTGTTCGCGGTGCGGCGGGGAGAGAACGAGATCCACGCCCGCGACTTCGACGACGCGCGCGACCGCGTGCTGATGGGCCTGAAGCGCGAGTCGATGGCGCTCAGCGAGGAGGAGAAGGAGGTTGTCGCGTATCACGAGGGCGGGCACGCGGTACTGGCCTACGTGCTCGAGCACGCCGACCCCGTGCACAAGGTGACGATCCTTCCCACGGGGATGGCGCTCGGCGCCACGCAGCAGCTGCCCCTCGAGGAGCGTCACATCTACAAGAGGGAGTACGTGGCCGACTCGCTGGTGGTGCGGCTCGGTGGGCGCATCGCCGAGGAGATCGTCTTCGGGCTCGTCTCGACCGGGGCCCAGAACGACCTCGTGGGCTGCACCGAGCTCGCGCGCAAGATGGTGCGCGAGTGGGGCATGTCCGAGCGCATCGGGCCGATGGCATGGGGCTCGCAGGGCGCGGTGTTCCTCGGAGAGGACCTCGTGCACACGCGCGACTACTCCGACGAGACGGCGCGTGTGATCGACGAGGAGGTCGAGCGCATCCTGCGCGACGAGGAGGACCGCGCCCGCAAGGTGCTCGCCGAGCACCGCAAGGGGCTCGACGCGGTCGCCAAGGCGTTGCGAGAGCACGAGACGCTCGACGGCCGGGAGATCGGCCGGATCGTCGACGAGGCCATGGGGCACAAGGCGGGCGGGCCCCGGCTCGTCACGACGGCCGACGGCGCCGAAGCCGTTGCCGAGACCCCGGCGGAAACCCCGGCCGAGACCCCGGCCGCGGGCGACGACGGCCAGCTGATCGATCCGCCCAGCGATGTTCCCGGCGATGTTCCCGGCGAGGTGACGCCCGCCCCCTCCGTCGCCGACTGAGTCACCGACTGGGCCTCCTGTCGGGAGAGGCAGGCTACGGGAGCGCGCCCAGGCCGGGCTCGGAGCTGGCGCCCCGCCGGCGCACCTCGGCCAACGCGGCCCAGAGGTCGGTGGCGGTGGCCGGCCCCACGAACCCCGCTCGCACCACGCCGTCGGCGTCGACGAGCACGACCATGGGCACGCCCGAGACCTTGTAGCGCGCGTGCAGGTCGGGCCGGCTCTGGTAGTCGACGTCGCAGGTCGCGACGTCACCCGACTCGAGGACGACCACCTTCTCGAGCATCGCCGCGCACGACTCGCACGTCCGCGACGTGAACAGCGCGACGAGCCAGGGTGCGTCGGGGCGCGGGAAGTCGGCCCGGTCGACCTGGCGCGGGATCTCGTGCGCGTCGCGAGGCGGTGGGTCGGGACGGCGACGCCGGATCAGCGCGGCCACGATCACCGCGACGATCATCAGTGCAACGGCGAGTGTGACCCGAGTCACCACCTTCGGAGGGTACCGCGATCCGTGAGAAACTGACCTCTGGCTGATCGTGGGAGGGGGACGGGTTGGCGGTTGAGCCCGACGACGACGCGCCGACGGCAGCGAAGACTCTGGCGACATCGGCGGCTTCCACGACGCCCGTCACGGCGCGACGGCAGAGTACGTGGCCGATGTGGGTGCTCGGTCTCGTCATCATGATCGACCAGGTCGACCAGAACGTCGTGAAGGGCGTGATTCCACAGCTGAAGGCCGCGTTCGGGATCGACGACGTCGGGATCGGCCTCCTGCTCTCGGCCTTCGTGCTCGTGAACGGCGTCATCACCGTGCCCGCGGGTTACCTGGCCGACCGGTGGAACCGCACGCGCACGATCGGGCACACGGTGGTGGGCTGGAGCGGGATCACCGTGCTCACGGCCGCGTCGCAGAGCTTCGTCCAGCTCCTCGGCCTGCGCGCCCTGCTCGGCTTCGGTCAGGCGATCACCGAGCCCTCGGCCAACAGCCTCCTGTCCGACTACTACCCCACGAGCCAGCGCGGCAGGGCCTTCTCGTTGCAGCAGGCTCTCGTGTTCGTGGGCATCGGCCTCGGGCTCGCCGTCGGAGGCTTCGTCGGCCCCCGCTTCGGCTGGGAGTCGGCCTTCATCGTCGTGGGTCTGCCGGGACTGGCGATCGCGCTCCTGGCGTACCGCCTGCGCGAGCCGAGGCGCGGCCACGGCGACCGCCTCCATCTCGGCATCGAGGACGACGGGGGCCACAAGACCGAGCACGTCGAGCTGTTCCAGCACGGCTTCCACCAGTTCTTCGTCGACATGATGCGGGGCTTGCGCGAGGACCTGCGCGTCGTCCTCGCCATCCCGACGCTCCGGCTCGCGCTCGTCGGTGTGAGCGCGCTGACCTTCACCGTCATCGGCGTGAGCACGTGGCTCGCGGAGTTTCACCACCGCTTCTCGGGGCTCACCCAGACGGAGGCGACCAACGCCGTCGCCGCGCTCATCATCTTCGGCGGCATTCCCGGCGTGCTCTTCGGCGGCCGACTGGCAGACCGCTATGCCACGAGAGTACGCGGGGCACGGGTCGTGATCCCGGCTTGGTGCATCTGGATCGGCACCGCGCTCATCACCGTCTCGTACCTGCCGATGGTCTTCGCGTCGTCCTTCGCGCTCGAGCTCGTCGGCATCTTCGGAGTGACGATGGCGATCCCCGCGCTCCGGGCCGGCATCGCCGACGCCGTGCCCGCGCACCTGCGCGGCGCCGGGTTCGGCGCGTTCAACATCATGTCGATCGTGTTCGGCGCGGCGGCCGCGCCGCTGATCGTCGGCACCCTCGCCGACGTGTGGAACCTGCGCGTCGCGTTCCTCGTGGTGTCGCCACCGGTCTTCTTCGGCGCCTACTGCCTATACCGCGCCCGCGACCACCTCGACGCCGACGCGGCCAAGATCTTCGAGG
>Ga0209515_10007088_pt1 | contig 13632 bp, 13 predicted proteins | sample Subgroupgradi54m_FD_187454 | JGI IMG/M metagenome (GOLD analysis project Ga0209515, IMG submission 187454) | Subsurface groundwater microbial communities from S. Glens Falls, New York, USA - GMW60B uncontaminated upgradient, 5.4 m (SPAdes)... ...
TTTCATCATTGCAAATGCTTTATTTAAAGCACATACAAGTGAAATATTTGGTGTAAATGGTGTAGTTTGTTCATCAAGTGATTTTTTATGCTTTCCAAAGTCCCAGTAAAATTTTGGACATTTGGATTTTTTATAAAACTCCCATGCTTTTGGACTTACATAAATAAAGCTCAGTCCTGGCGGAACCATAAATCCTTTTTGAGAGCCAGATATTACAATATCAAGTCCCCAATTATCGATTTCAACATTCATACAACCAAGACTAGTAACCGCATCTACAGCCAGGAGGGGCGAATGGCCATTTGCCCCAACATGAGCTTTTACAATTTTAGAGATTGATTGAATATCATTTGCTGCCCCTGTTGAAGTCTCACTATGAGTAACTGTAACAACTTTAATTTCTTTATTTTTATCTGCTGACAATTTTTGCTCAAGTAGTTTCAGATCAATTACTTTTCCTGGCTCAGTTGTAAGCATTTCAACATTAGCTCCAAATGTCTGAGCAATCTGACCAAATCTTTTTCCAAAAACTCCAATAACAAGCGACAAAACTTTGTCACCTGGAGATAATATATTTGTTACTGCTGCTTCCATAGCACCAGTTCCACTTGCAGTATAGATAAATGCATCAGAATTTTTTGTTTTTCCAAGCCATTTTAAATCTTCAATACAAGACATAAAAATGTCAGAAAACTCTTTAGATCTATGTCCTATTGGATGCTTTACAAGCTCTACTAGGACTGTTTCAGGAACAGGTGTAGGGCCAGGTATCATTAAAAAACTCTTATCTTGCATATTTCTCTTTATAATTATTAGAACTTTATAAATTTTCCAGCTTTTGTTAAAAACGTGGAATATAAGTAATAATATTAATCTAACTTTGAGGTAAATAAAATGTCTGGGCAGGAAAAAATAACAAAATCAGATCGAAAATCAAGAATAGAAAGAAAGACCAATGAAACAAGCATAACGTGCATTCTAAACATTGATGGTACTGGTCAGGGTGTTATTGCAACCGGAATACCGTTCTTCGATCATATGCTAACAGCACTAAAAAAACATAGTTTTATTGATCTAGATTTAAGCGCAACAGGCGATCTTGAGGTTGATGCTCACCATACAGTTGAAGATGTAGGAATTGTTTTAGGTATGGCAATTAAAGAAGCTCTTGGTGACAGACAAGGAATAGTTCGTTATGCAGATGCTAAGGTTCCTCTTGATGAAGCATGCATAGAATGTGTTCTTGATCTTTGTACAAGACCATTTATTTATTACGATCTAAAATTCAACAAAGAAAGAATAAATAATTTTGAACTTGAGTTAAATCTTGAGTTCTGGAAAGCCTTGGCTTTTAATGCTCCATTCACTATGCACTTAAGACAAATATCAGGGGTTAATTCTCATCATATTATTGAGTCTGGATTTAAAGCTTTTGCAATTGCATTTGATCATGCAAAACAAATTGACCCTAGAATTAAAGGCTCAAGATCTACAAAAGGTTCAATGTAGTTGCATGCCATGGCATGCAACTACTCTATTACAAAAGGGTTGAAATCTGTTTTGTAGTCGTAGTAGTCTTCATTTTCTTTTCTTTTTAAGAAATTAACAACTGCATAAGTAAATGGCGTGGCAATCACTTCCCATGAGACTTTTAAAATATAATTTGTAATCATTATTACAAGTATAAGATTAGAAGAAAAACCGGCTACACCAATAAATGCAAGTGGGTAAAAGACAAGAGTATCAACTGCTTCACCAATAACAGTAGAGCCAATAGTTCTTGTCCATAAATATTTTCCTTTTGTTAATATTTTCATTTTTGCTAGAGTAAACGAGTTTGTAAATTCACCAGCCCAAAAAGCCAGCATTGAAGAAGCTACTACTCGAAAGGAATTACTGAATATTGCTTCAAAAGCAGCTTTGTTTTTCCACACCGTTGGTGATGGCATCACTATCATTATCTGAATTAATGTTGCTGAAATAATAAGAGCACCAAATCCAAGCCAAATAACTCTTCTTGACTTTGCATAACCGTAAACTTCAGTTAAAATATCACCAAGCAAATATGAAACTGGAAAAAGTATAACTCCTGCAAGAAAAGTAAAATTACCAATCTGAGCAACCTTAGCATTTCCAACAAAGTTTGACAAAAACAATGTAAGAACAAATCCAACAGTTGCAATATCCAAATATTTATATTGTTTCATTACTGCTGCGAAGCCTTGGATGCTGACTTTGACTTAGCTTGGCTTTCATTTTCAGTTAATGGCAGACCAACTATTGTTTTCATAAAACCAAAAAATAAAGGATGCGGCTTTTCAGGTCTTGATTTAAATTCAGGATGAAATTGGCTTCCAACAAACCAAGGATGATTTTTTAACTCAATGATTTCCACTAGAGAATTATCAGGTGAAGTACCGCTAAAAATCATGCCATTTAAATTTAATCTTTCACGGTAAAAGTTGTTCAACTCATATCTGTGCCTATGACGTTCATAAGCCAACTCCTCTATGTAAACAGCTCTTGCTTTTGTTCCACTAGCTAGAACACAAGGATATCTGCCAAGCCTCATTGTTCCACCCTTTTGAATAACTCCCTCTTGTTCAGGCATTAAATCAATTACAGGATGCAAAGTGCCTGGTGCAAACTCTGCGCTGTTTGCTCCAGTCAAACCACAAACATTTCTCGCAAATTCAATAACAGCACATTGCATACCAAGACACAATCCTAAATAAGGAATTTTATTTTCTCTAGCATATTTAATTGCAAGAATCTTTCCTTCTATACCACGATCTCCAAATCCACCAGGCACAATAATTCCATCCACATCACTAAAAATCTCTTTCAAATTTACACTTTCATCAAGACTATCTGATAAAACCCATTTAATTTCAACATCAACTCCACAATGGGCACCTGCATGGTTAATTGATTCAACAACACTAATATATGAATCCGATAATTTTATATATTTGCCTACGATTGCAACTTTTACTATTTTTTTACCGCCAACTCCTTCTGGCTTTTTAAGCTTGTTTACAAGCTCTTGCCAGTTCGTGAGATCAGGTGGAGCACTTACAAGGCATAATTTATCAAGAATTCTTTCTGCCAATCCTTCTTTTTCTAGTGCAAGCGGCACTTCATAAATTGATTTTTGATCCTTACATTCAATTACTGATTCTATAGCAACATCGGTATACAAAGATAGTTTTTCTTTTATTGCTTTTGGTACTGCTTTTTCTGTTCTACAAACCAAAATGTCAGGCTGAATACCTTTTCCCCTAAGAGTTTCAACACTGTGCTGAGTTGGTTTTGTTTTTATTTCACTTGTAGATTTTAAATTCGGTAGTAGTGTTACATGAACATAAGCAACATTTTCCCGGCCTACATCATTTCTAAATTGTCTTATTGCTTCAAGAAAAATCAATCCTTCAATATCACCAACTGTCCCGCCAACTTCTACAATTACTATTTCTGCATTTGAGTTTGTAGCAGCTCTTCTTATTCTTTCTTTTATTTCATTGGAGACATGTGGAACCATTTGAACAGTACCACCAAGATAATCACCAGTTCTTTCTCGATTAATAACAGACTGATAAATACTTCCTGCAGTAACGTTATTTATCTGACTTAAGTCAGTATCTATAAATCTTTCATAATGTCCTAAATCAAGATCAGTTTCAGCTCCATCCTCAGTAACAAAAACCTCTCCATGCTGATAAGGAGACATCGTTCCAGGATCAACATTTAAATAAGGGTCAAGTTTTTGAATTGTTACAGAATACTTTCTTGCTCTGAGAAGACAACCTAAAGAAGCAGCAAGAATACCTTTGCCAAGTGAGCTGACAACACCACCGGTAACAAATATATATTTAGTCATGTTTGTCGCCTGTAATCACTTCATTCGCCTATCTTTGGAACTCTGAAAAAACCATATTCTTCGTGCGGAGCATTTTTCAACATATCATTTCTTTCATATTGTTTTTTTACAATATCTTCACGCATAACATTTACTGTAGGAATAGGCTGAGTCATCGGTTCAACACCTTCAGTATTTACTTCATTTAACTGATCTATGTAATCAAAAATTTTTGACAATTGATTAGCATACAAATCTGTTTCTTCTTCAGTTAAAGTTAACCTTGCCAGCTTTGCTACATGTTGTACTTGTTCTTTTGTTATCATAATGTTTATTATTTTATCAAGAACAGACGCCTATATGGTTTAGAGTTTATTAAAATAATCTAAGGAATGCCTAAGCTCTTAAAAAGATCATTTTTTGAAAGAAATACTATCGATGTAGCTCCTGAATTACTTGGGAAAAAAATATTATTAAGACAACGTAATAAGAAAGAAAAATCAGGGATTATTGTAGAAATTGAAGCATATACACATGATGACCCAGCATGTCATGCTGCAAGGGGAAAAACACCAAGAAATGAGGTTATGTTTGGTCCCGGAGGTTACAGCTATGTTTATTTTATTTACGGCATGTACCATTGTCTTAATTTTGTAACAGAGAAAGAAAATATACCGGGCGCAGTATTAATTAGAGCAATAGAGATTACAGAAGAAGAGTTACAAATAGGAAATGGTCCAGGCAAGCTGTGCAAATACTTAAACATTACAAAATCACATAACAAACTTGACTGCTGTAATGAAGATAGCCCTCTAACAATTACAAATAATAGCCATTACAAAAGCAATAATTTTTCAATTGCACAAACAAAAAGAATCGGTATCTCCAAAGCTGTAAATTACCCCTGGAGATGGTACATAAAAGAAAGTCCCTCAGTATCTAAAGTCTCAAAGAAAAGGGTATAGTAATAGTGAAAGGCAATTACTAAAGTTCCTCAGTTATGATAAAAATAAAACAACTAATTAAGAAAGATTTTGTCCGATTTACTCGACAAAATCTTTATGCTGTAAGGTAAAGCATACCGAAAATCTATGCAAAGCCCGACAAGTGAAGAATGAACGAGGAGGGCGGTTAGTAATTACAATGAGATGGATACCTTAAACAAAGAAGAAGCTTACACAAATTTTCTTGAGTGTATTATAAAAGCCTCTAATACAGAGATTTTATACAATGATGCGCTTAAGTGCATACTGAATTTATTTACTGTTGACAGAGTACAACTCTGGGAAAAGATCAATAGTACAAATGATCTTTCTGTTTTATTTGAACAGACGAATGACACTGAATCTTCAATGCTCAAATTCAGACTACCTGTCTTATCAAACAATTTAAAAAAAACTATTCAAGATGAGACTATTTGGGAATATACAAACATAATTGACAACACCCTCAATAAATTCAACATAAATTCATTGACAGGAATCAACATTAAGTTACTAGAAAAATCTGAATGTTTTTTAATTTTAGCCTCAAAAGCAAAGAATAAAAAACTTACTAAAAATGAACTTGATTTTCTTATAAAAATTAAAGTGCAGCTTGAAGCCGAAATAAACAAACTCAAGCAATTTGAAAAGAATAAAAACGAAGCAGAAAGATTACAAAGTCACAATATCAACCTTAGAGAACATGACCGACTGAGAACAAACTTTATAAACAATATAAGCCATGAGTTTAGAACACCTCTTGCAAGTATTGTAGGTTTCAGTAAAATGCTGACATCAAAACAAAACCTTTCGGATTCTATAAAAGAAATTGCCGATCAAATTCACCATGCAGCAAACAGACTTTCTCTTCTAATAACTGATTTTTTAGAAATAAACAAATCATCCACTGAAAGCTGGTCTGCTCACATAGAGCCCTGCGATATGGGGGAAATAATTAAAGAGGCTGTTGAAGAATTTCACTCTTTAAACAAAGATCATAAAATTTCATATGTTGTATCAGACAATTATCCAATTTTAAAAACAGATCCGCATCTTGTTCGTCAAGTCCTGGATAATTTAATAATAAATGCAATTAAATACTCACCAAAAGGAAGTAAGATTATTGTTTCATTAGATATTTCACTCAACAACAAAATCATAAAAATTTCTGTAATAGATAAAGGGATGGGAATTGATAAAAATGAACTATCAAAAGTTTTTAACAGACTTTATCGTTCTCCAAATCCTGAAACCCAAAAAATTGCAGGCTCAGGCTTAGGTTTATCAATTTGCAAAGAGATAATTACCATATTAAACGGAAACATTGAAGTAGAAAGCGAATTAAATAAAGGTAGTAAGTTTAGTTTTAGTTTACCGATTAATTAATAATTTAACATGTTTTTTACAAGCTCTTGTCGCGGACAAACTTTTGCTTCTTCGCTTATGCTCAGAGCGCAAAAGTGTCCGCTCGGCTTGTAAAAAACAGAATATCTAATGCTTAAAAGGTTTCATACTACAATTCTCAACCTTCATTTAACCACTTACTATAAAACTCAGGATAAATTTTGTACTTAATGGGATCTTTCACTCCGGCCAGAGCAAATCCTTTTAATCTAAGCTGACAACTATCACAAATTCCACAGGCAAATTGTTGCCCTAAATAACAACTCCAGGTTGATTCCCAGTCAACTCCTAACCTCTCCCCAAGCCTGACTATGCCTGCTTTTGTCAGGTTAATTAATGGGGTTTTAATCTTAGTTGACTTCCCACTAACTCCAGAAACGGTAGCCAGCTTAACCAGCTCCTGATACTTTTTTATAAATTCAGGACGGCAGTCCACATAGCCTGAATAGTCAATTGAGTTTACCCCTATATATATCTCCTCAGCTTTTACTGCCTCAGCATATGCCAATGCAAAGGAAAGAAATATGGTGTTTCTGGCAGGAACATAGGTGTTTGGAATTGACCCATTTGTCAATTTTTCTTTAGCTTTAAGAAAGAGCTTTCTATTTTTAGGAATTTTAATATTTTTATCAGTTAAGGATGAACCACCCCATAAAGTTAAATCAAATTTAATTATTTTATGTTCTGCCGCTTTTATTTTTTTGGATATTTTAAAAGCACTGTCCAACTCCTTTTTATGCCTCTGTCCATAATCAAAAGTTAATGAGAAAACCCTATTCTTGTAGTAAGGGTTTGACTTTGCTTTAGCAAAATATGCAAGGGTCGAAGAGTCAAGTCCACCGGAAAGTAGAACAACAACATTTTTATTTTTTTTCATCTTTTTGACCATGCTCTATTACCTAAGGATAATTGTTAAAAATGTCAGTTTTTGGGTATGTAAAAAACAGATAACTTTATAAAAGATTTTACCAAATGAATAGATGAACACAATATTTTTTTACCTCTTAATAAGCCTATTTATATCAAGTAGTATTTTATTGCCAGCAAAATCAAATGAAACAAAAGAAGAAAATACAGAAATTCAAGAAAGTACAACTTTAAAAGGTTCAGCAAGTAAATCAGACGTATTACCAAAGAATACAAAGTTAAAGGTCTCCTTAAATCAAAATGTTGACGCTGCTGAAAATGAAATCGGGGATGAATTTAGCGCAACAATTTTAAATGACGTAAATGTAAATGAAATCAATTTAATTCCAGTCGGTAGCACATTGGTTGGTCATGTGTTAGACATAATGCACGCTGGAAAAAGAAGCAAGCAAGGCACAATGGAAATAGCACTAGATAAAATACTCCTTCCATCAGGGAAATATATTCCACTTGCAGGTGCAAGATTTGCTGCAAATAAAACTTATACAAATAAAAGTCGCGATCTCAAAGGCGCAGGAACTGGACTTACACGTGGTATTGGAATTGGTGCATTAAAAGGTGCAACTTTAACTTTTATTCCAGGAAATAAAGCAGTAAAAACAGCAGCAGTTGGTGTTGCAGCAACAGGTGCAGTTTTCAGTGGTGGTTGGAGTTTAACTTCAACAGCTGCAATAGGTGCACTCACTGGATTATATTATGGCGTAAAAAAACATGGTCAGGAAGTAATGCTTGCTTCTGGACAAGAATTGGAAATTGAGCTGAGCAGTGAACAAGATCTAACACCGATTGAAGTAGCCGTTGATGACATTATGAATCAAGGCATTCAACAATCTGCTGACAGTAATACAACGTTGATTAAGTAATTTTCACGGAATAGCGTCATTGCGAGGAGCACAACGACGAAGCAATCTACTAACGCTATGAGATTGCTTCGTCATCCGCTTAGGCGGATTCCTCGCAATAACATGTTACCCAGAAAAATTAACACACTCCAACAAAACACTTGTTTTATTCTATAATTGCTTAGTCAATGCAAATAATTACACTAACTACTGACTTTGGAAGCAGCGATCCTTTTTTTGGAATTATGAAAGGTGTAATTTTAACTATCTGTCCAAATGCAAGAATTGAAGATATAACTCATGACATAAATCCTCAGGATATTTGGCAAGCCAATTTTGTAATCCAGTCTACATATCACTATTTTCCAAAAGGAACTATTCATGTATGCGTTGTTGATCCTGGAGTAGGCAGTACAAGAAAACCGGTTTTAATAAAGTCAAAAGATTATTATTTTATAGGACCTGATAACGGTATATTTACAGGCATTTTGGAAAAAGAAAATGTTACAGACGTAATTGAACTAACAGAAAAAAAATACTGGCTAAAAAATGTAAGTCAAACATTTCATGGAAGAGATATTTTTTCACCAGTTGCAGCACATCTTGCAAGTGGAGTTAAGCTAGATTCATTCGGCAAAAGTGCAAAAAAAGAAGACTTGGTAAAACTCCTAATTAAAAAATTAATTAAACATAAAGATGGGTATAGTTCAACTGTTCAATTTATAGATCACTTTGGCAATATAATTACTAATCTTCCAAGCGATAATGTTTCCGGAGAAATGCATGGAAGCATAAGGAACCGTAGCTTTGAAGGTTTGGTTTCATCTTTTACAGAAGCTAAACAAAACAAACTAACTGCTATAAAAGGCAGCAGCGGATATATAGAAATATTTGTAAACAAAGGTAATGCAGCTAAAGTTACAGGAGCAGTTATTGGGGATACTGTTGAGGTAAAATATTGTCTATAGTAATAATTTGGGAAATTAAGCAAGGAGTTTCAAAAATGTCAAACTTATCAAACAAACAAAAAGTTCTAAATGCATTAAAAAACAAAAATTTAGTAAAAATTATTTCAGGTATTCAAAACTATGACAAACAAAAATCTTTATATGTAACTATGGCTGCTGAGTTAGGCGGAGCAACTGCTGTTGATATTTGTGATGATCCTGAAATTATCAAACCACTTAGATCACTTGTACAATTGCCTTTATTTGTTTCCAGTATTGATCCTTTAAAACTTGTTGCAGCCCAGTCATATGGAGCAGATGTTTTAGAAATAGGAAACTATGAAAATTTCTACAAACAAGGAAAAATGTTTACACCAAATGAAATTCTTGAAATTGCAGGATTTGTAAAAAAATCACTTACATTAGACCTTCTTGTATGCTGCACTATTCCTGCAACCCTTGAAATAGAAAATCAAATTAAACTAGCCAAAAAATTAATTGGTTTAGGAGTTGATATTCTTCAAACAGAAGGATTTTCAGCAGATACACCAACATCAGACAGAAAAGACAGTTCATTTAATGAAATATTAAAAGCTGCTTCAACACTAGCAAATACTCTTGAGCTTAGAAAAGCATTGCCAAATGCAAACATAATTACTGCAAGTGGCATAACACCAACAACATTGCCTTTTGCACTTGCTGCCGGAGCAAGCGGAGCAGGAATAGGTTCTTATATAAATACTTTGACTACACAAAATGAAATGACAGAAAGAGTACAAGAAATAATGACACTTGTTAATGCTCCTACTCCAAAATATTCTGAAGCAACAAAAACAAGAGAAAAAGTGTTAGCTGTATAAGTCATACCTAAACAATAAGCTAATTCATGTAATTTCCACAAAGACATATTGGGCTTCTATAGCCTTTCATTCGATATAATGAAAAAATGAATTTGAAAGAACCAACAATTGATTCTCAGCAAGAATCTTCAAGAATAAGAGATCAAAGACTGGAAAAGTTGTCTAAAATTAAAAGCCTTGGAGTAAACCCATATCCATATAAATTTTCCCGCACACACAAATCAGAAGAACTACAAACAAAATATAAAGATCTTGCAAATAGTCAAGAAGCAAATGACATAGTTACGGTCTGCGGAAGAATTCACAATGAAAGAAATGACTGGATGTTTATAGATCTCTATGATGACTCTGGAAAGATACAGTTGTATTGTGACAAAGAAAAGCTTGATAAAAAATTGGTTGAATTTTTACCACTACTTGACAAAGGTGATCACATAGGAGCCACAGGAACAATTAGAAGAACACCACGCGGTGAACTTTCTATAAAAGTAAATGAAGTCATATTACTATCAAAGTCATTACTACCGCTTCCTGAAATCATTGAGGGAAAGAAAAGGCACTTAGGAATACATGACATCGAAACAAGGTACAGGCAAAGATATTTAGATCTAATTGTAAATCCAACACCTAAAGAAACCCTAAGAAAAAGAGCAATTATTACTTCTGAAATCAGAAACTATCTTGATGCTTGTGGATATCTTGAAATTGATACTCCGGTTTTACAAGTAGAAGCAGGTGGAGCAGAAGCAAGACCTTTTGTTACTCATCACAATACATTGGGAATTGATCTTTACTTAAGAATTGCAACTGAGTTACACCTCAAAAGACTTATTGTTGGAGGATTTGAAAAGGTTTATGAAATTGGTCGTATTTTTAGAAATGAAGGAATATCCACAAAACACAACCCTGAGTTTACCTCAATAGAACTCTATGAAGCATATTCTGACTATAACGATATGATGAATTTAACTGAAGATCTCATTAAAAAACTCTGCCTTAAAGTAAATAAAAATCTTCAAATAGAATTTCAAGGAAAAACCATTGATTTTGAAAAGCCATGGCAAAGAATATCAATGCTAGATCTTATTAAAGAATATACAAAAGTTGATTTTTCTAAATGCTTAAATAATAAAAAAGAAGCACAAAACCTGGCAAAGCAAATCGGGGTTAAAATTGAAGAGGATTTTTCTACCGGCGAAATAATAACAGAAGTTTTTGAAGAAAGAGTTGAAGGAAAATTAATCCAACCAACTTTTGTTACAGACCATCCAATTGAAGTTTCACCTCTTGCAAAAAAACACCGCAGCATTGATGGACTTGTTGAAAGGTTTGAGTTATTCATAAACGGTTGGGAAATTGCAAATGCATTTTCAGAACTTTCAGATCCTTTAGACCAAAGAAATCGCCTAGAAGAGCAAGCAAAGAAAAAAGCAGCTGGAGATCATGAAGCCAATCCACTTGATACTGATTTCATTACTGCACTGGAATACGGAATGCCACCAACAGGTGGTTTAGGAATTGGCATAGATAGATTGGTTATGTTACTTACCAATTCAGCAAGCATAAGAGATGTAATTGCATTTCCTACTATGAAACCTGTTTAAACTTAAGAAGCCCCAGATAAAACTAGGGCTTTTCTTAAGTCAATCTATTTTACTGACAAGATAGAGTCTTTAAAAACTATCTTACGCTAGCAATTCGTCTTCGTTCTTGATTAACAACTTTTACAGCTCTGCCAATAGACTTTGGAAATTCTCTGCCTCTTGAGATTACTGTCTCATCAAAATGAACAGGCTCTAAAATATCCAAGGCTATATCAACGGCACTTCTAACATCAAACTCTTTACAAGAAAATATATCTAATGTAAAAAACTCTTTTTCAGGGAAAGTGTGTAAAGCAATATGTGACTCAGCAATTAAAACAACACCACTTATACCCCAGTCTTCTTTGAGTGCACCACCATCATATTTAAATACATATGGCGGCATAATTTTATGCATTTCAAGTTTATCAGGATAAATATCTAATAACTCGCTTATCATTCCAATATCTGAGAGTTTCTCTTTTGGAGATCCATAAGCTTCTAATAATAAATGTGGTCCAAACATTATTTTTTTCCTCCAGCCTTTTAGTACATAACAGGTACTATTTATTTTTTTTGATCTGTTTTTGTACTTTTACCAACTTACCTACGTCGCCCAGTTTATTTTCCAATTTTTTTTGGCCGGACTTGGGCAGTCACCGAGTAGATGCCAGTAATTAAATTTTATTTTTCTCCTTTCTTGTTTTTTATTTTCTTCATAAACATTTTCATTAATTACCTATATTCCCTTTTTTATATTTTTCACTCTGCATAAAAAAATATCTAACAAGCTTTAAATTATACAAGAGATTATCTTTCACGAGTAAAAATCCTTTTCATTTTTTATATAGTGTGAACTGACAAAAATTTGTTTTCCAAAGTCAAATAAAGAAAAATCTAAACTTGCCAAAAAATACAAATTCTGGCAAATTTTGGCAGTTAGAGGTGTTTTATACTCATGACATTTTTTATTTTGAAAAATCTGTGTCATAATTTTCTTTGGTAATTAATTATGAAACTCTCCCTAAATTGGCTAAACAAGTTCCTCAGCTTAGACGAATTATCCATAGAAGAAGTTGCTCACAAACTTACAATGAGTTCCTTTGAGGTGGAAGGAATTCAAAAATCAGGTCCAAAACTTAAGGGACCCATAGTCATTGGGAAGATTTTAAACATCGTCAAACACCCAAATGCAGACCGTTTAGCCATAACTAAGGTTACTACCGATGGAAAAAATGAACTCCAAATAGTTTGTGGAGCAAACAATATTAAAGAAGGTCAACTGATTCCTGTTTCTCTCGAAGGAGCCATAGTAGTAAATCGCCAAAATGGTACAGAATTAGCTATTAAAAAGACAAAAATAAGAGATGTAGAGTCTGCTGGAATGTTGTGCTCACCTGGTGAGCTTGGACTATCAACTCAAGATCCTAATGGAATCTTAATATTTCCTAAAGATTTTCCTTTGGGTGAAAGTGTTATTGATTATCTGTCACTGACTCAAGACACGATCCTAGAGGTAGGCTCTCGTTCTAATAGAGGAGATGCTCTTTCAGTTTACGGACTAAGCAAAGAAATCAGTGCAGTAACAAATAAAAAACTAAAGCCACTTCAGTTCAAAACTCCAAAATATGATAATTCTATTAAAAATATCAATACTTCTATAGAAGACCAAAAGGATACTTATATATTTTATGCTGCAACCATTGAAAACATAAAAGTTACTGAAAGCCCTCTATGGCTAAAAAAATTGCTTGAATCTGTTGGCATAAGGTCTGTAAATAACATTGTTGACATTACAAACTACGTAAATTTTACCTATGGTCAACCTATGCATGCATATGACAAACAAAAGCTAAAAGGTACAACTCTACAATCAAGAAATGCCAAAAAGGGGGAAAAAATACTTACTCTTGATGGTAAGTCAAGAGAATTAAAAGAAGGTGTACTTGTAATAGCTGATGAACTTGCTCCAGTTGCAATAGCAGGAATTATGGGCGGTAAAGAATCTGAAGTAAGTGAAACAAGCACATCAATAGTTTTAGAAGCAGCTGTATTTAACCCACATAAAGTAAGACGTGGTTCTCGTACAGTGGGACTAACCAGCGAAGCCTCAAAAAGATTTGAAAGAAGTGTTGATAGTAACTTTACACATAATGCTCTTTTATTTGCAATTGAGCTTATTGAAGAGTTAGCTTCTCACGAAAATTTAAAAATTGGAAAAATACAA
>Ga0209515_10007091_pt1 | contig 13628 bp, 16 predicted proteins | sample Subgroupgradi54m_FD_187454 | JGI IMG/M metagenome (GOLD analysis project Ga0209515, IMG submission 187454) | Subsurface groundwater microbial communities from S. Glens Falls, New York, USA - GMW60B uncontaminated upgradient, 5.4 m (SPAdes)... ...
AACTTGGAGGAAAAATTCTTCCTGTTGCTTTAATGTACAAAGTTTTTATTCCATACCTTTTAGAATTAAAAAATCAAGGAGATGGAGATGCTCAAGCAACGTTGAATGAAATGACTGATACAAAAGCAGAGTGGTTAGAAGACCTTGTTCTTACTGGAAAAAAAGTAAAGATTGGAACCAAAGAGAGAAAGATTTCTTTGGCTAAGGATAATGGTTACTTTAATAGAATTGATGTAGGAGAATTCGGATATCCTTCACAGAAAAGAGATGTTGGAGGACATTATTACTGGGCACCAACAGGAAGAGAAAATGCTGCCTTTCGTAACAGGAACTCTGGGTTGGACTTGAATCTTAGCAGGGAGCCTTCTGGTGCGGTTGGTGGGCTCGGGGTACGTCGTGCAAAAATTTTTAAATAAATAAAATTATTTCTTTTTTTATTCTAATATAAATTGGTTTTATTGAAATTATAATAATTATGATACTTGCCCACTGTGCTAAATTAAGACTGAGAAAGAAAAACCCATAATCCTTTGGAAGATCTTTAAAAAATTCAGTTACAAGTCTAAATAAAGAGTCTAAGAATAATAACGACCAAAAGATCAATCCTTCCTTTCTTTCTTTTATTTTTAGCATGGATAAAAGGATAAAAAATATCACAATATGTCCAAATGATTGGTAGAGTTGAACAGGATGTCTTAACCCTTCGTATCCTGTGAAATTTACAGCCCAAGGAAGATTTGTTATTTTTCCTACTAATTCCGCATTGATAAAATTTCCAATTCTGATGAAAGCAGCACCTAAGGCTACTGGAATTGCAATCATATCGGTAAATGTGTAAAATGAGATCTTTCTTTTTTTACAAAAATAATACGTTGTTAAAATAATTGCTATGATTGCACCATGAGAAGCTAATCCTCCTTCCCAAACAGCAAATATCTTTAAAGGATTTGAAAAATAATACGCAGGATTATAGAATAAAACTTCAAATAATCTTGCTCCTAAAATATCTGCTAAAATTACATAAGGCATAAAGTCATCGATAACTTCTTCTTGTATTTTAAATATCTTTGAAAGTTTTATAAGTATAAAATAGCCTATTAAAAAAGCAAAAGCATAGAGCAAGCCATAATATCTTATCTCGAGTGGACCAAGTTTAAAAAATATTGGATCTATCATCTTTCTTTCTTCTGTAATAAGATTTATAAAGATATTTAGTTTTAATTCTTTCATGAAAAAAGAGAATCATTTTGATCTTGCTTCTTCTTCTTTAAAAGATCTTAAAGAACATTTACTGCTTTATATTCCCGATCTCTTATTTTATCTCACTGCTGCACTTCTTTCTTTTTCATTTTTACATCTTAATGGTCTAACGAGTATTTTTTCAGGACAGTTAGATCTTTTTAAAGAACAGATTAAGACTATTGTTGGATATTCTCCTTCTTTTCTTAAATTAATTTTAAGTTTAATTTTCTCATTAATTCTAAGTATTTTTGTTAGATTGGGTACAGATACGCTTAGATTTACTATGATCAAGAATATTGTTCAACATAAAAAATTTACTTTTTTTGAAGTGTATAAAGAAAGTAATACTTATTTACTAAGAGTATTCTTACTTAAATTTTGTTTTTTCTTTATCTATTCTCTTCCTTTTGCTTTTCTTTTTTTCATTGGTTTATTTTACAAACCTGCCCTAGTATTTACCTCTTTTTTTGTTTTTGCACTAACTCTTGTTTTAAGATTTCTTTTCTTATTTAGTTATCCTCTTTCATTTTTAAAAGATATTAAGAATCCTTTTAAAACAATTGAAGAATCTCTTCTGTATTTTAAAGAACATAAGGAACATACACTCATTACAGGTATCTTTGTTATTTTTATTTCTAGCTTTTTTGGTTTACTCCTTAATCTCTTGCCTTTATTATTCGCTAAACTTGGTTTTTTAAGAAGTTTTAGTGTTTTAACTTTTTTATTTTTTCTTCTAAAAACACTTGTTGAAATCACTGTTGATTTATGGACTCAATTATTTACGTTTAAAAATTATTGAATGTCTATTTCTAAGAAATCTTTTGCACACTCTACATCAGGAAATATCTTCTTTGCTTCTTCTTTTAATACTTCAACATCTTTGTATCTTTGACTAAAGTGCGTTAGTATTAATTTTTTCGCTTTTGCTTTTTTAGCTATCTTTGCTGCATCAATGGAACTTAAATGTTTATACTCTTTAGCTTTTTCTTGTTCTTTACTAGAAAAGGTACTTTCAGAAATTAAGAGATCTGCATTTTTTCCAACTTTTATGCAGTTTTCACAAACACCTGTATCAAAAATAAATCCTATTTTTTTTCCTGGAACAAGTATTGTTGCTTTCTTAGCTGAAATCTTCTTTCCTTCCCAAACAATATCTTTTCCTTTTTGTAAATCACCTAAAATTGGATCTTGTGCTAAATTGAACTTTTTTAAATATTCTAAGTTTATTTTTCTTTTCTCTTTTTCTTGAAAAATAAATCCAAAAGAAAGAACTGAATGTGCTAGAGGGAGTGCCTCAATAGTAAACTTTTCTTCATTAATAATTATTCCTGGTTTTATTTCTGTTAATTTTATTTTTAAATTTGTTCCTTCATGTGCAGAATTTATGATGTTAGTCATGAATTTTTCCAAACCTTTTGGTCCGTAAATCTGTAATGTATTTTGATAATCATTTGCTTCCAAATTTCTTAATAACCCTCCTAGTCCCAATACATGATCTGCATGAAAATGACTTAGAATTACTCTTGTTAATTTTGTAGGTTTGAGTTCTGCTATTTTCATCTGTCGTTGTGTTCCTTCCCCACAATCAAAAAGGATATTTTCAGATTCATATCTAAGAGAGATTGCACTAAGATTTCTTTCTTTTGTTGGCTGCATTGCTCCTGTTCCTAAAAATGTTAATTTCATAGTATATTCCTTAATACTTTCATATAAAAAGGTTTTTAAACTATTTCAAGATGAAGAGTTTTATGGCTAAAGAAAAAAATCAAGAAGAAGTAGAGACTTCTCCTGAAACAGAAGTTAAGATGGGGGAAGTTGTAGAAGACTTACCTAAAACGAAAGAGAAAGTTGAAGTTGTTTTAGCTAGTGAAGTAATCTTAGGTGAAAGTAATGATGCTACTCGTGAATTATATGATAAAACAAGATATGGTGAACCCTTGGAAGGTAATAAGAAATTTCAATATTCTTTAATTGAAGGCTTATATTTAATGGAACGAGATAAGTTTATTATTGTTACTGATAAAGGGAAAAAAGTAGATTTTGATACGTATCTTAAAAAAGCAAGAAAAATTGAACCTAATTTTTGGATACGATATGCTGTTTTTAAGGACTTAAGAAAAAGAGGATATATAGTTAAAACTGCTTTGAAATTTGGAGCTGATTTTAGGGTGTATGATCGAGGAGTTAAACCTGGAGAAGATCATGCTCGATGGGTTGTTTTTCCTGTAAGTGAGGGTGCTTCTCTTACTTGGTTTGAATTTTCAGCTAAAAACAGAGTTGCTCATTCCACAAGAAAAAGATTACTTCTTGCTATTGTAGATGTAGAAGGCGATGTTACCTATTATGAATGTAGATGGTTACGACCTTAGGAATTTTAGTGTTGATGTTGAAGACCTTTGTTCCTAGATTTTATTTTTTTGATAAATTTTAAAACATGTTTATAATCTTTGAGAACAAATAATGCTCCATAATTAAAATTTCCATCTTCTGAAGTAAGAATTCTTCCCCCAATATTTTCTGTAATTAACAGGAATTCTTTCTTATTTTCATGAAGTTTTCTTGCACAAGCTAAACCAGAAATTCCTCCACCAATTATTATGGTTTCGACCAATTTTTGCATAAATTTATTAATTGAACTTGTCTTAAATAGCTTATGGATCTATTTCGTAAAAAGAAGGTAGAAACAGAGAAATTAGATTATATTCTTAAAAGTACAGATCTTAAACTTGTTTTAAAAGTAACAGGAGCAGAAGTTAAAAACCTTAAAAAAATTCCCTGTCTCATCTTAGGAAGTGAAACAATTCTTCAACTTCTTGGAGGCATTAAACCTTATAAATTATCAATTATGAATATTGGTGGTTTTGATTATGTTGAACAAGTTGTTTTTAAAATAGGTAAACGAGAAATTTGTTCTGGACAAGAAACAGAGGAGCAAAAATTAGAACTTATTTATTTTGATATTCATGTTGATCAAATTCTTAACTTACTTAGAAAAAAAATTACTCAAGGTGAACTTCATTTACAAATTATGGATTCTGCAGATCCAAATACTTTTGAGTACATTACCCTTCCTTTAGACTTTGGGATTCTTTTAGAACAGCTTGAAAAAGTCTTTTATGAACATTTGGAGTTTACTACCCTTAACATTGAACCTCATGAAGAAGCTTATTCTCCAAAAGAGTTATTTTTTAAAATTGTTTTTACTCCTTCTTTAGAAATTTTTAGTTTTGAAAGGCACAATCTTGAAGGAGAACTTCATTTTCAAAAAGAGTATTTAGAAAAAAAATATGGCCTCCATTTTACTTATGATCCTACTTCTCTTGGCCTTTCTCGAACAAATTTAGATTATGTAATTATTGAAGTAAAAGACATTGAGCAATTTATTAAAGAACGAGATCATTTCTATGGGGGGCAGATCATCGTCAAGACTGCAGATACTACTCTTGTTCAATCTTTTAAAATTGATTTAACTGGAATTAAAAGACAAGCACTTATGAAGTTTTATCAACCTTTTACTACTTGGGATGAAACAAATTTAGTTGCTGTTACTGCAGTGTATAAAAAGAATTGGAATAAATTTGTTGATTCTCCGCTTTTAGGGCCTAAGACTCTTTATGGTTCTCCTCGTAAACCAACAATTCATTTTACTTTAAATCATGTTGTTAAAGCACACGGTCAAGGCAGCTGGACTGATGCTGATCGTGTGCTTATTATGCCTTTTAAAGATCTTGTTGAACTGAATCAAAAAACACTTTATGGGGGAACAACAGTTGATTTTTTCTTTGTAGGTTATACAAAACTTCCTAAAGATTTAATTATGTTAGATAGAAATGAAGGAGAAACTTGGTCTGATTTTGAAAAAAGAATTTCAGATCTTTTGCTTGATAAAGGTTTTAAAGTTATGAAAGGGGGTGAATGGGCCTGGGATGAACCTGGAATTTTAACCTGGTGGGGTGCATTTTGTGAAAAAAGAAAATGGAATCATGTAGCTCATTTTTATACTGCTTTTTCTAAAGTTGAAAAAATGACTTATGATCATTTAAAGGAAAAGGAATATTTTGGAGATTTATATCTTAAAGGATTACAAGGATATGAAGAACCAATTTATCTAAAATATGAAAAAGCACTCTATGCATGGTCTAGTTTTTGGAAAAGAAAGAAAGTTTAATGTTTTTTGAATTAGTTTTTACACATCCAGTATTTTTAAATATAGCATAAATCTCTTTTATTTATGGTGGATCAGAGAGATCAGACAATTGAATTTATTAAAGCAAATGGACCTGTTTTACCTGTACAAATAGCCAAAGCGCTTTCTACAAGTATTATCTTTGGTTCTGCAATTCTTTCAGAACTTGTTGCAAGAAAAATTCTAAAAATTACTCTTGCGTCTATTGGTGGGAGCCCAGTGTATTATCTCCCTGGACAAGAAGCTTTAATGGATGAAAGACTTTCTAAATCTCTAGGTGGAAGAGAAAAACAAGCTTATGATTTCTTAAAAGAAAGAAAAGTAGTAAGAGAAAAAGATCTTGAACCTTGGCAAAGAGTTGCAATTAAAAGTTTAAGAGATTTTGCAGTAGCTTTACAAGTCAATGCTCATGGTATTGTTGATATCTTTTGGAAACATAGTCTTGTCCTTGATGAAGAAGCTAAAGAAATTATTGCACCTATTTTAAAAGAACTTTATGAAGAAGTTCCTCAAAGAGAAGAGATTTCTGAAAAAGTATCTTTAGTACAACAAAATTCTTTTCAACCACAAGCTCCAGTTTTACACCATGAAGTTGAAGAAGAAATTTATGAACCTGAAGCGTTAGCTCCTTTGTATCTTGAACCTGAAATAATTCCACAAGAAAAACGCCTTGAAGAAAAAAATATCACCCTACAAGCTAAAAATGAATTTCAAGAAAAGTTGTATACTGATGTTGTTTCTGTTAAAGTCAAACAAGAAATTAAGCCTGAAGGAAAATTTTATGATTCTCTTTTAGCATTTCTCCATAAGAATGGTGCTGAAATCTTAAAAGAAGAAGTTCTCAAAAAAGATAAAGAGATTGATTTCCTTGTTAATATTTTTACTAATTTTGGGAAATTACGCTATCTCATTAAAGCTAAAAATAAACCTTTGATTAATGAGGCAGATGTTTCTCTTGCTTTTGGAGAGGGACAACTTAAGAAACTCCCAGTAATTTTACTTGTTAATGGAAAAATTAATAAAAAAGCAATTTTTTTGGCTGAACAAAAAATGCAAGGTCAATTAATTCTTAAAGAATTATGATCAAATTATAAAATTACACTTAATTGAGAAGAAGTCTATAAAAATCATTTTAACAATACTTCTTTTGATTCTTCGCTCTTCTTTTTTTTCGACATCACTTTTAAAAGAAATAAACCTATGAAAAAAATAAAAGTAATTATTATCTTTTTTTCATTAGTGATAAATTCAGTTTTTATTATATTTGTTTTACTTCTACAACTTGCATTTAATTCTGTTAGTATTATTGAAAAGAGAAAAATTGTTGCCTCGTCTACTTCTCTTTCTGCAATTTTTTTATCTTTTGTTTTTAACCATACTGGCCAGTCTTTTGCGTTTATTGTTGCTTTCTCTAAATCTTCTAGTTTTGAACCATCATTTTTACAATCAACATTAGGAAGATAGGTTTTAACTTGATTTTCAAATTTAGCATGATCTGCAGGTTTTTCTTTTTTCACATTATGTGCTGCTACAAAAGAATCAGTAATATAATGTGATGCTATTCCAAGATTTAAACTTATATCTGTGTCGTTGTTTAACCATTTTTTTGCTTCTGTTAAAGCAGAAGGATAATGATGAAACTGAACATCTTTAAAATCTCTATCGGGAATTATTGCTCCTTCTCTTAATGCAGTTAGATTTAATTTTTGTTGTGTCTCTTGATCTAAGTGGAGATAAACGAACTCTATAATATTTTGATGGGTGTTCCATTGCCAAGCATACACATTTGGTAACATTACTAAAAAAAGGAAGATTATTTTATAGTTCATTTACCTTTTTTGTTCTTTCTCTTAAAAAGGATTTACTCAAATACTTTGAAAATTTTACAATTAAACATTTATTTCTATTGGATAATTTTTATTTTTAGAATTTTTCATAAAATCAAGTATTGTAAGCCCTACAATTTCATTTTTTTTATCAACTCTTACTCCAATATTGTTTATTTCTTCTGTTATTGCTTGAGTTGGATTTCCAAATGATAAATAGAGTACGTCTGCTTCTTCATCATAATCTATTGTTATTTTTTTCATTTTTGTATTTTTCTTGTTATGTAACCTGTTATAACAAAACCATCTCCATTTAATAACTTACATGCAACCATCATATATTTATCTTCTTCTTTGATATACTTGTAGTACTTAGTTATGTTATTTTCCTCTTTTTTGTAATCTGGAAAAGTCAATGTATTTTCCATTTCACTAAGTTTATTTGATATTTCTGGATGTCTATAAACAATATTTTTCCACTGTTTTGTTGTTAATCTTATTATCTTATTATCTCTTATTTTTACTGTGAAGATTATCATTGTTAATCTTATCTTAAAATTTTATTAAATAATTCTTCTACACTTTTCTTGAAAATTTTACAATTACTTCTATTAGAAACCTTTTTAACAGTTTTCACTAATCCTTCTGTATGTTTTACTTATTTGTACTTGGAAGGGATGCTGCATTAAGCAAATTAGAAATAGAATCAGTTTTAGAAAATAAAAAAATTACATTTAGGGCTGTGGAATCTAGTGATGATATTTTAGTTGTTGAATGTCCTAAACTTGAGCTTTCTCTTATTAATGAACTTGGTGGAGTTATTAAAATTGCAGAAGTTATTTCTACTTCTGGAAGAATTGATCAGATTGAATCTACCCTAGATAAGCTAGATCTTTATACGGGTGAACGTAATAAAATTGAATATTATATTGATGCTTTTAGTACTGGACTCTTATCTTTTTTAGAAACGTATCTTAAGGCCTATTTTAGAACCATTGCTTTAAAGGCAATTTATAGAAAAACAGCAGAACCTTCAACCTTAACTAATAAGAATATTTTAACAAATGGAGTTAATTTTGTACTTTTTAAAAATTACCTAGGAAAGGTTATTGCTTTAACAAACCCTAAAGAACTTAAAAAAAGAGATTTAGAACGGCCTGATGTAGATTACATGAAAACAATCTCTTTGAGACTTGCTAAAATGTTAATTAATATTTGTATGTTAAAAGAAGGAGAATTGTTACTTGATCCTTTCTGCGGTTCTGGAACAATTTTACAAGAAGCATTACTTAAAAATTTAAATGTTTTTGGAGTAGATGTTGATAAAACTTCTCTTAAGAAAAGCAGAGATAATATTGCCTGGCTTGTTTCTACTTATAGTATCAAACAAAAAGTTACTTTTCTTGAACTTAATTGTTTAGAACTTGGCAATCAATTAAAAAGAGAAAGTATAGATGGTGTTGTTACTGAACCTTATATGGGTCCTTTTATAAGAAAATTACCCTCAATGGCTGAAGCAAGAGTTCTTATTAGTGAACTTTCTGGGCTTTATGATGGTTTACTTGCAAATTTAAAACTTGTAGTAAAGAAAGGTAAAAGAGTTGTTATTATTATCCCTAAATTTAGAACAAGAGAAAATAAAACTCTTTTTTTAGATTTTAAAAGCATTGTAGAAAAAAATGGTTTTTTCTTGGCTGCTAGTTCTATTCCTTATGGATATAAAGAAAGCAAGCTTCTTAGAGAGATTTATGTTCTTGAGAAGGGTTAAAATATCGTTAAATAGGCTTAAAAGTGAATTTGCCCAGTAAATTCCTCTAATTTTTTAGAAGTAAACTTTATAAAGGATTTGAATTTTCTGATTCTTTATGGGAAGAATAAGAAGTACTTTAATTAAAAGAACTGGAGCTCATTTAGTTAAAAAACATCCAGGCAGATTTAAAGCAGATTTTGATCATAATAAAAAAAATTTAGCTGATGTTGCTAATATTTATTCTAAGAAATTAAGAAATGTTATTGCAGGATATATTACTCACTTAATTAAAAAAAATAAAGATTAAATTCTTTTTTATTCCTAAAACTTATTTGTATTTGTCAATAAATAGAGTAAACTATTTTAATAAGCTTAGATTCACATTTAGATAAGGCACGTAAACAACAACAGTTATTTACAACCTATATAAGGAGTGATAAACTATGACAACAGAAAATATACCTGTAGAAAAACAAAGTATAATACCAGAAAAACAAGAAAGAAGAGATAGCAACGTCGTTTACATAGGGGAAAAACCTTTTATGAATTATGTAACTGGTGTTGTCATGCAATTAACAACTAAAAATTTCGGTGAAGTTGTAATAAAAGCAAGAGGAAAATTTATTTCTCGAGCAGTAGATGTAGCAGAAGTTGTAACAAAACGTTTTTTAGAAAACACTGCAGAAATAAAACATATTGCAACTGGAAGTGAAGATTTTACAAATAAAGAAGGAAGAAATGTTAGAGTCAGTTTTATAGAATTGTCAATTGTTAAGAAATAGATTCTTCTTTTATTTTTTTAATAAATCTATTTTATGTTCTGGATTAGAATTATAATAATTGACATAGTTTGTTATGTAATTCATATATTTTATAAATGTTTTTTTCAAATCTTTAACACTTATTCTATGGCCCGGTACTAAAATCCTATTTTTAACATAATTCATATACTCTTGATTTGCACTTTCCCAATTTTTTGGATCTCTCATTAATTCTAGATATCTTAAAAATAACTGGTATGTTTTTTCTTCAGGTTTATAGTTATTTTGAATATATCTTTTTAATAATTCATGATTATATTTTTGTCCTGGAAATATTGTGTGAAAAAGAAAGGCAAATTCTTTACTGTGTGCTCTTATTTCTGCTTCATCAATATAATACAAGATAACCTTTTCAAAACCTTCTGATGAATTTTCTTGTGCACTTAAGTAAATATGATCACATTCATGATAAATTGTGGTGATCATATGCATAAAATTTTTCTTAAATAATTCTAAATTTTCAGAATTGTCTAAAGCCCCTACAGCGAGATACATTCCAGCATAAGCACCTTCATAATGATATGTTTCTCCATAAGACTCTCCAGATATTGCTTTATTTATACTTATTCTTATTTCTCCTTTTTCTCCACATAAATCTGGAAAGGTTTTATTCAAGTAAGGATTATCTATTAAAAATTTATATTTATTTGTTCCTTTCATACTTATTGGATTCCAAACCTTATGAAGACAATCTAAAAACTTTATTGTTTTAGTATTTTTATTTTCATCTACAAAATTAATTTGAATAAAAATTTTTGCAGCTTCTTGAAATTTTTCGGAGATATATTTTGCGAGTAAGTGTTCACCATCCTTTTCAGAAGCATAAGTTAATCCTAATCTCAATGCAATATCATGTAAACCCATAACTTTTTCTGATTTTATTTAAATATAAAGTTTATGAAAACGTTTATTAAGTAAATCTCCTTGAATAATCTATAAAGAGGTTGTAACTTGGTAAGCTCACTTATCTTTAGCATAGGGATTATTATTCTTTTCTCTGCAATTTTTGCTTTAATTAGTAAATTTTTTCGACAGCCTTTTGTTTTAGGATATGTTTTAGGTGGTTTTTTGATTGGTCCTTTTGTTTTAGGTTTTATAAAAGATGTTGAAATTATTAAACAACTTGCAGAATTAGGTATTGCATTTTTATTATTTATTGTTGGTTTAGAACTTGATTTAAATAAATTTAAACAGCTTGGTTTTGTTGTTGCTCTCACTGGAATTTTACAAGTTTTCTTTGTTACTTTAGTTTCTTTTAGTTTAATTCGTTTTTGGTTACCTCCTCTTGAAGCATTCTACTTAGGACTTGTTATTGCTTTTTCAAGCACGATGATTGTTATTAAATTAATGTCTGATAAAGGAGAATTGCAAACCTTGCATGGAAAAATTGTTTTAGGCATTTTACTTGTTCAAGATATTTTAGTTGTTTTGGCTTTATCCATTTTACAAAATTTGGGAACAACTTCACTTTTTACTTTTGTTAGTTTACTAAAAGGATTAGTTTTAATTTTACTTGCTTATTTAATTGGAAGATATTTATTTAGTTATATCTTACGATGGAGTGCTTCTTCTCATGAACTCTTGTTTATTGTTGCTCTTGCTATTGGATTTCTCTATAGCGGGTTTGCTTATTACTTGGGTTTTTCTATTTCTATTGGTGCATTTATTGCAGGAGTTGCCTTAGCTTCTTCTCCTTATAGTGTTGAAATTGTTGGAAGAGTTTTATCTTTAAAAGATTTTTTTCTTGTTATCTTTTTTTCATCTTTAGGAATGCAAATTTCACACTTACGTTTAGAACATGGTTTTACTTTACTTTTAGTTATTCTTATTTTAGTTATGATTGTTAAACCTTTGCTTACTTTTTTTATCCTTAAATTATTTAAACATAGTAATAGAACTTGTTTTAGTTCTAGTTTGCCCTTAGGACAAATAAGTGAATTCTCTTTAGTTCTAGCAGGTGTGGGAATTGCTTTAGGACATTTAAGAAATGAAACATTTACGTTGATTGTTCTTGTTGGTGCAATTACAATTACTTTGACTTCCTATTTTATAAAATATGATCGAACACTTTATAATTTGTTTTATCCTGTACTTGTTAAGATTGAAACAACACCTAAATTCTTTGATATTGAAACAGTACAAAAAGATCTTTCTAACCATGTTGTTGTTATTGGAGCTCATAGAATGGCTTCTCGCATTATTGATACTCTTAAAGAAAGGAAAGAAAACTTTGTTGTTTTAGATTATAATCCTGAGCGTGTTAAATGTTTACTTGCAGAAGGAGTTCATTGCGTCTATGGGGATTATGGAAATATTCATGTTTTAGAAAATCTCCATATCGATCAAGCTAAAATTGTTATTTCTACTGTTCCTAATCTGAATGATAATCTGCGTCTTATTAAAATGGTTAAAGAAGTTAATAAAAAAGCACTTTTAATTATTACTTCTAATAAAACAATGGATTCTTTGATGCTTTATCGAGATGGAGCAGACTTTGTTGTCTTTCCTGAATATGTTGCAGGACAGAAAGTAGCAGATTATTTACTTCATTTGAATTCAAAAGGTATTAAAAAATGGGGTAAACATTATAGAACAAGTTTAATCGAAGAAATTAGAAAAAATCATTTATTTATGTGAGTTTTCTCTTTTTAGGAAAATAGTAAAATTTATTATTCCTTCTTTAGAATATTTTTATTATTTTAAAATAGTAAATTATTTAAAGAAAAGTTATAGTTTTTTTAAAATGACACTTAACGAACTTTTTCCAGAAATAGAAACTTTTGATGAAGGAAGATTAAGAGTATCAGATCTTCATGAATTGTATTATGAACAAAGTGGTAATCCTCTTGGAAAACCAATAGTTTTTCTTCATGGAGGACCAGGCAGTGGAACGAATCAAAAATACCGTAGATTTTTTGACCCTGATTTTTATAGAATTGTTTTATTTGATCAACGAGGAGCTGGAAAAAGTATACCTCATGCAGAAATTCGTCAAAATACAACTCAGGATTTAGTTTTAGATATGGAAAAGTTGCGAAGACATTTAAAACTAGATGAATGGATGATCTTTGGTGGAAGTTGGGGGAGTACATTAGCAATGGCTTATACAATTTCTCATACTGATAATGTTAAGGGACTTATTCTTCGCGGAATTTTTCTTTGTAGAAAAAAAGAAATAGAGTGGTATTATGAAGAAGGTGGTGCCCATCTAATTTTTCCTGAAGAATGGGAAAGATATACCTCACAAATATCTCAAGTTCAACCAGGCAATATGGTTGAAGCATATCATAAATTATTAACAAATGAAAATGAACGTGTACGATTACCTGCGGCTTTAGCTTGGAGTAGATGGGAAGCTGCAACCTCAAAACTAGAAGATGATGGAAGTTTAACAAGCAAATTTCAAGACCCTCATCTTGCTTTATCTTTTGCTCGTATTGAAAATCATTATTTTAGAAATAGTATCTTCATGCCCTCAGATACTTATTTATTAGAAGAAATTACAAAGTTAGAAGGAATTCTCCCCATAAGAATTATTCAAGGAAGATATGATATGGTTTGTCCAATCGGAACAGCATGGGAATTAAAGAAAGCAATGAAATTACCTGAAAGCGAATTTAGAGTTGTACTAGCAGGTCACTCTGCTTTAGAACCTGAAATCATAAGCGAATTACTCCAAGCAACTCAAGATTTCAAAAAATATTTCTAACTTTTCTTAAACTTTTTTTGTAGATCGATTAGTCTCTTTCTTTTACTCAATATATAGTCAACCAACAAAGTTATTTCATTTTTTAATGTTTGTT
>Ga0209515_10007094_pt1 | contig 13628 bp, 9 predicted proteins | sample Subgroupgradi54m_FD_187454 | JGI IMG/M metagenome (GOLD analysis project Ga0209515, IMG submission 187454) | Subsurface groundwater microbial communities from S. Glens Falls, New York, USA - GMW60B uncontaminated upgradient, 5.4 m (SPAdes)... ...
CGAAAAAACGCACCAGGTAAGCATAGACCAGCGCCACCACCGAGCCGGTGAAGATCAGGCCGGGGTTGATCTGCCAATGTTGCTGCATCCAGTCGGCCAGTTGATTATCCAGCCGCGCCAGTGGAATCAGAATGCCGACGGCGATCACTGCGCCGGGCACGGCGTAACCGAGATTGAGAATGCGGTTGCACAGCGCCTGCCAGAAGCCGCGTTGCAGCCGTGCGGAGTAGGCGAGCAAGAGCGCGAGCGCCACACCAATCAGTGCAGTGATGCCTCCCAATTCGATCGTGTTGCGCGTCCATTCCCAGTAGCGGCTGGTGAAACCGAATTCGCTGGTTTGAAAGACCTTGAGCAAAATCAGGCAGGGCAGGATAAATCCCAACAGCACCGGCACGGCACACCAGAGCAGAGTGAGCAGGGATTGCCAGGGATTGAGTCGCTGGCCTGAGCTGCTGGTGTTGTCTGTGACCCGCTGCCCGCTGGCGTAGAAACGTGCTCGGCCGCGTGCGCGCAACTCGGCCCAGAGCAAGACGAATACACACAGCAGCAGAATAGAGGCAAGCTGCGCCGCCGCCGCCCGATCGCCGAGCGAGAACCAGGCGCGGTAGATGCCGCTGGTAAGTGTGGTGACGCCGAAGTAAGACACCGTGCCGTAGTCGGCCAGCGTTTCCATCATCACCAGTGAAGCACCGGCGATCATCGCCGGACGCGCCAGCGGCAAGGTGATGTGAAAGAATCTACGCCAGCCCGATGCGCCAAGGGTGCGCGCCGCGTCGAGCAGGGAGGGACTGCGTTCGAGAAACGCCGTGCGCGCCAGCAGATAGACATAAGGATAGAGCGTGACGACAAACATCAGCGCCGCGCCACCGAGCGAGCGCACGTCGGGAAACCAGTAATCGCCAGCCTGCCAGCCGTTGGCTTCGCGCAATAGCGTTTGCACCGGGCCGGCAAATTGCAGAAAGTCGGTGTAGGCGTAGGCGCTGACATAGGCCGGGACTGCCAGCGGCAGCAGCAGCGCGACTTCGAGGATGCGCTTGCCGGGAAAGTCGTACATCACCACGCACCACGCGGTCGTGACACCGACGATGCAAACACCGCTCACTACCAGCACAGCAAGGATCAGCGTGGAACGCAAATATTCGGGGAGCGTGGTGTCAAGCAAATGCTGCCAGACACCCAGGGTGCCGCCTCCGACCAGATTGGAGAACACACCGACAATGGGCACCGCCACCAGCGCCGCCAGCAGGAGTGAAAGCAGCGCAAGCGCGGTTTCCTGACGAGTGAACTGGAACCAGCGGCGGAAAAATCGCATCAGAGGCTCGATGTGGTTTGGAGTGACAGCACGCCAGCGCGAGGCAGGCCCGCGCAGCTTGCAGCAATAACGGATTCACGCGAAAATGCGCAAAACCTGCAAGCGAGAATTATACTCAATTGCATTTAGAGAAAATCACTAAACAAATTGAACGACCCCGCCACCCCACTCTGCCTGCTCAACGTTGACAACATCGGCGTGACCTTCGATACCTCTGCGGGCGCGCACCCGGTGTTGCAGGATTTTTCCTTCCAGTTGACTCATGGCAGCATCGCCTGCCTGCTCGGCAGTTCGGGCTGCGGCAAGACCACAGCACTGCGCGCGATTGCCGGGTTTCAACCGATTCAGTTGGGACGGATTGTGCTGGGCGAACAGGAAGTGAGCAGTGCCAGAAAAACACTGGCGCCGGAGAAGCGCCGCATCGGCATGGTGTTTCAGGATTACGCGTTGTTTCCGCATTTGACCATCGGCGACAACATCGCCTTTGGCTTGCGACATCTCAAATCAGCGCAGCGTCAGCAGCGCGTACAACACATGCTCGCACTGGCGGGATTGAACAGTCAGGAAAAGAAATATCCGCACGAACTGTCCGGCGGACAGCAACAGCGCGTGGCGCTGGCGCGTGCGCTGGCGCCGCAGCCGGATCTGCTGCTGATGGACGAACCGTTTTCCAACCTCGATGTCGATTTGCGCGAACGGCTGAGCATGGAGGTGCGCAATATCATCAAGGAAAGCGAGACCACGGCGATTCTCGTCACTCACGATCAGAACGAAGCATTTGCCATGGCGGATGAAATCGGCGTCATCAACCAGGGCAGGATCGAGCAATGGGACAGCGCCTACGCGCTCTACCACCAACCGCAGACGCGCTGGGTGGCCGACTTCATCGGTCAGGGCGTATTTCTGCCCGGCGTGCTGATTCACCAGGGGCCGCCGGAACCCTGCCGGGTGGAAATCGAACTAGGCCGTCTGGCACTGCGTACTGCGCCCTGTCTGCCCGACACAGCAGCGGGTGCGATTGAAATTGACGAAGTCGATGTCTTGCTGCGCCCCGACGATATTCAACACGACGATGACAGCCCCATGCAGGCTGAAGTCGTACGCAAGGCATTTCGCGGCGCCGAATTTCTCTACACCTTGAAACTGCCCAGCGGCCGCCAGATTCAAACGCTTGTGCCCAGCCATCATAACCATGCCATCGGCGAGATGATCGGCATTCGGCTGGATGCAGATCACGTGGTGACGTTTGCGCGCGAGTAGCGCAAAACCACGCCAAACCCTGGTCGAAGCAGTCATTGACCCAACCTCGTTGTAGGCGCCATCTGATATAACGCCCGCGCCTTTGACATGTCTTGATCATTGGCTCCCCCCTGCTATAACCAAAAATAGAATGGAAAGCGGGGAAGCAAATCATGAGGCGTGCACAAATTTTTTCAGGGCTGGTGGCGCTGGCCGTCACGCTGACGGGTTGCGAGAGCACAACCCAGAGTGGTTCAGTTGGTGTTGATCGCAAACAACTATTGCTGGTGTCCTCCGGTCAGCTCAACCAGATGGCCGCGCAGAGTTACGCGCAGCTGCAAAATGAATCGACGAAAAAAGGCACGTTGAATCAGGACGCGGTCATGCTGCAACGGGTACGCGCCATCGCCAGTCGGATCCGCCCGCACACAGCAACCTTTCGTCCCGATGCGCCGAACTGGGCATGGGAAGTCAACGTCATCCACAGCAACCAACTCAACGCCTTCTGCATGCCCGGCGGCAAGATCATGTTTTATTCCGGGCTGATCAGTCAGCTGCAATTGACGGATGACGAGATTGCCGTAGTGATGGGCCACGAAATCGCCCATGCACTGCGCGAACATTCACGCGAACAGGTATCGCAAGCCCTGCTCGCGCAGACACTGATCGGTTTTGGTACCCACAGCGAACAATCGGCTGACCGTGTGGGCGGCGCTTACCAGATCCTGTTCGCGCCCAGCTTCAGCCGGACCGATGAAACCGAAGCTGATCGTATCGGCCTCGAACTGACCGCGCGTGCCGGCTACGATCCGCGCGCCGGTGTCACGCTGTGGAAGAAAATGATGAACGTGAATAAAGGCGGCCAGATTCCGGAATTTCTGAGCAGCCACCCCGCCGATGCCAACCGTGTTCAGGAAATCGAATCATTGTTGCCCACTGTCATGCCACTGTATGAACAGGGGCGGCGGCATTGAGTGGGTCTGCGATTGATTGGTGCTTGGTTTGAGTCGCGCTTTCCTGGACACAAAAAAGCAGCAGTCTCGCAATGCAAGCACCGAGGCCGGGATTGCTCAGGATCGCTATGGGCGATCCTTCGGCCCTTCGGGCTCGCGCTGCGCGCGACCTGCGCAAGCCCACTGGGCTTGCTTGTCGAACCGGCTATTGATTTGAATCCCGCCCTCTCCGCCACACAAAATTAAATGGGGTCAGACTCCATTTAATTGCAATGTGGCACGGCGCTGGGTTTTGGCTGGACAATTAAATGGAGTCTGACCCCATTTAATTTTGTGTGGCGGAGAGGGCGGGATTCGAACCCGCGGTAAGCTATTAACCTACGCACGCTTTCCAGGCGTGTGACTTAAACCACTCATCCACCTCTCCGGGCAGGACGCTTTACTGGAAGGGCGCGAGTATATCAAAAATCATTGCTGGGCCGATTGCAGTGCCGCACTCCCCACAGGTACGAAAAAAAACCCGCACGGTTGAGCGTGCGGGCAAACAAAGCGGTACGGGGATAAACCCGCGCACCGCCCCAGGGAGAGGGCATATCTAGACTGAATGCTGAGTTGGAGCCTCCGGTGTACGGATACGTTCCACAAAATTGCGTGACTTCTTGTTGGGTGCTGCGCTCATGAGACTGACAAGGATCAAGGCGGCAAAGCCGGCCGGTACGCCAAACACGGCAGCGGATACCGGTTCGATGTCGAACCACTGTTGACTGCTGTGCCCACCCAGAAAGCTATATGTTCTTGTCATGTAAATCATGCACACGCTCAGTCCGGCAATGATACCAGCAATCGCCCCAGGCTTATTGGCGCGTTGCCAGAAAACACCGCACACCAGCACCGGAAACAAGGCGGAGGCAGCGATTGAAAAGGCGGCGCCGACGAGAAACAGGATATTGCCGAGTTTGAGTGAGGTGACGTAGGCGGCGGCGACGGCGACGCAAAGCAGCACAATTTTCGATAGCGTCACGCGTTGCTGCGGCGTGGCATCGGGTTCAATCATTTTGTAATAGACATCATGGGACAGGCCGCTGGAAATCGTCAGCAGCAAACCGTCGGCCGTGGACAATGCTGCGGCCAAGCCGCCCGCAGCAACCAGGCCGGAAATCACATAAGGCAAGCCGGCAATTTCAGGCGTGGCCAGAACGACGATGTCGCTGCCCATATTGATTTCAGCCCATTGCAAAATACCGTCGCGATTGACATCGGCAATCGACAGCAGCGATGAATCGACCTTGGCCCAAGCGCCCACCCAGGCCGGAAGCTGGCTGAACTGGGTGCCTACCAAATGGTTGAGGATGTCGAACTTCACCAGCACTGCCAGGGCCGGCGCGGTGATGTACAGCAGCAGGACAAAGAACAGGGTCCAGAACACCGACTTGCGTGTCTCCTGCACGGAGGGCGTGGTGTAGCTGCGCGCCAGCAAATGCGGCAACGACGCCGTTCCCAGCATCAGACAAAACATCAGGGCAAGGAAATTGGTGCGTGCCCGATGACTCTCCCCAGCAGTGTTGCCATAAAACGGTTGCGCATGGGGCCGTGGCGGGAGCGCCTTGGCGGTAAAATTTTCCTGTGCACGACGCCAGACCTCATAGGCCTCCACGGGGCTTTCTGGATAGCGTTTCAAAGCACTTTCGGCCGCACGAATACTGATCAGGGGTGCATTGCTGCGCGACAAATCCTCGATGTTCTTTTTCAGTTGTTCGCGCCCGGCTTCCCACGAGGCGGGCAAGGTTTGAATCTTTTCCGCGAGATCGGCTGCGCGCTGACGATAAATTGCGCGCACTTCGATTTCCTTCGCGTCGCCCAGCAAGACCTGTTCGCGCGCACTCAGTTTGGCCAATTGCTGACCATAGGCCACTTGCGGCACCGGATTGCCGGTTTGCTTGACCGAGAGCCAGATCACCGGCGTCAGATAGGCCACCAGCAAAATAATGTATTGCGCCACCTGAGTCCAGGTGATCGCCCGCATGCCGCCGAGAAAAGAACAGACCAGCACGCCAGCCAAACCGAGAAATACACCGACCCCGAATTCGATGCCGGTAAAACGGCTGGTGATGATGCCAACGCCGTAGATTTGCGCCACCAGATAGACAAAGGAGCAGAGGATGGCAGCGCCAACACCGAGCAAACGCACGCCATTGCTGTCATAGCGTTCGCCGAGAAAATCGGGAATGGTGAATTGGCCGAAGGTGCGCAGATACGGGGCCAGCAACAAGGCCACCAGACAAAATCCGCCAGTCCACCCAAGCACGAACGCGAGGCCGTCGAAGCCATTGGTGAAGAGGATGCCCGCCATGCTGATGAAGGAGGCCGCTGACATCCAGTCCGCTGCGGTGGCCATGCCATTGAATACCGCCGGCACGCGCCGGCCGGCGACATAATATTCCGCCACATCGGAAGTGCGGCTGCGGATGCCGATCACCGCATAGAGGCCGACCGTGGCAAACATGAAGAGGTAACCGACCAGACGATTGGCGGCCGACACTTCGACGCCGAAGGAATGTTTCAGCAGCCATTCCAGCGCCGCCAGTAAAAGAATGAAAACGATGAAGCCGAGGGTGTACCACGCATAGTATTTGCGCAGCTGGCGAACAAAACTGGAATTGGACAGCATCGATTTCCTCACCCGGAAAATTTTTTTGCCGCTCGAATAGATCAAAGCGGAGCGTCACCTCGGCGACGCTCCGCTACCTGTTCTCCAGGGTGCGCAGCTGTGGTCGGAAAGGGGGGCGCAGCGGGGGCCTAGGCTTAGCCCCTCGCAGCGGCACCGCAGCCATGGTGCTGTGTTGACCTTATTGCGCTTGTTTCAGCTGTTCCAGAATCGCCGGGTTTTCCAGGGTGGAAACATCTTGCGTGATTTCCTCCCCCTTCGCGAGCGAGCGTAACAGACGGCGCATGATTTTTCCAGAGCGGGTTTTCGGCAGGTTGTCGCCAAAGCGAATTTCCTTTGGCTTGGCAATCGGGCCGATTTCCTTGGCGACCCAGTTACGCAACGCGGTGGCCGTGTGTTTCGCTTCGTCGCCGGTCGGGCGGGCCTGCTTGAGCACGACAAAAGCGCAAATCGCTTCGCCAGTCAGGTCATCCGGTTTGCCCACTACGGCGGCTTCCGCCACCAGCGGATTGGCCACCAGCGCCGATTCGATTTCCATCGTGCCCAGACGGTGGCCAGAAACATTCAGCACATCGTCGATGCGTCCCATGATCCAGAAATAGCCATCCAGGTCGCGCTGCGCGCCATCGCCTGCGAGGTAATAGGTGCCGCCCATCTCCTCGGGAAAATAACTTTTTCTGAAACGTTCGGGATCGCCCCAGATATTGCGAATCATGGAAGGCCAGGGACGCTTGATCACCAGGAAACCGCCCTTGCCGTTTTCAACGTCGCCGCCGACTTCATCGACAATCGCAGCGGCGATGCCGGGGAACGCCTTGGAACAGGAGCCGGGCTTCAAGCCATGCGCCCCGGGCAGCGGCGTGATCAGGTGGCCACCAGTTTCGGTTTGCCACCAGGTATCGACAATCGGGCAGGTACCGCCGCCGACATTGTTGTAGTACCACATCCAGGCTTCCGGGTTGATCGGTTCGCCGACCGAGCCGAGCAAGCGCAGACTGGACAATTCGTACTGGCGCGGATGGTATTCCGGGTTCACTTCGCCGGTTTTGATCAACGCACGGATCGCTGTCGGCGCAGTGTAGAAGATCGTGACTTGATGCTTCTGAATCATTTCCCAGAAACGTCCGGGGTTTGGATAAGTCGGCACGCCTTCAAAAATGATTTGCGTAGCGCCGACCGCCAACGGCCCATAGGCCACGTAGGTGTGACCGGTTACCCAGCCGACATCGGCGGTGCACCAAAACACATCGGTGGGTTTGATATCGAAAGTCCACTGCATGGTCAGAATCGCATGCAACAGATAGCCGCCGCTGGAATGCTGCACGCCTTTCGGCTTGCCGGTGGAACCGGAAGTGTAGAGAACGAACAGCGGGTGCTCGGATCCGACCGGCTCGGCCTTGCATTGGGTGGGCTGGGCCAGCATCAATTCGTGCATCCAGATATCGCGTTCGGGATTCCATTTGATTTCGCCGCCGCTGCGTTTGTACACCACGACTTTTTGCACCGCTTCACAACCGCCCATGGCAAACGCTTCATCCACGGCGGGTTTGAGCGGGATCGCCTTGCCGCCGCGCATCTGGGCATCGGCTGTGATCACCAGCGTGGCGCCAACATCGACGATGCGCTCTTGCAGGGATTTGGCGGAGAAACCACCGAACACCACGGAATGGGTGAGACCCAGACGCGCGCACGCCTGCATCGACACCACCGCTTCGATCGACATCGGCATGTAAATAATGGCGCGTTCGCCTTTCTGGTAACCCAGGGATTTCAGGCCGTTGGCCAGTTTGCAGACTTGTTCGTACAGTTGTTGATAGGTGACTTTGGTGACGGCGCCATCGTCGGCTTCAAAGATGATCGCCGTCTTGCCGGCGTTGCCATTTTCGAGATTGCGTTCCAGGCAGTTGTACGAAACATTCAGTTCGCCATCGTCGAACCAGGTGTAGAACGGCGCGTTCGATTCATCCAGCACACGCGTGAACGGTTTGCTCCAGAGCAGCTTTTCGCGCGCCAGCGTGCCCCAGAAATTCTGGTAATCGACTTCGGCCAGATTGCACAAGGCATTGTAGGATTCGGCGCCACTGATATTCGCCTGTTTGATGAAACGCGGCGTCGGTTCAAAGACGCGCGACTCTGTACGCACGGACTCGATGGGGCTGCTCATGATTATCTCCTTGACGGCAATTCAAAGGCGGGCGCCTACGACCGCGCTGTGCAGCAGCAGTTATCGGCACGCAATGGACGAAACCTTACGCCGTCCGACTTACAGCGATCTTACGCAAATCGGGCTTGAACCTGCGCGCTGCACAGGCGCGCATCACGGACGCAGAAACAGGGTGCGGCTCACCCGTGATCTGACTGGCAAGCATCTCAGCCGCCAGCGGCGCAGTAATCAAACCACGCGCACCATGGGCCAGCGACACGAATAGCCCCGCCGCCCCCATCTGACCCAGCATAGGCAAAAAATCCGGACTGGTGGCGCGTAATGCAGCCCGGCCGGGCAGCAAAACCCTGCGGTCCAGATGTTCGGTCAAGGCCGGAAATGCCGTCGGTAACAATTTGGCCAGTTGCGCCAGATTTTCTTCCTGTTCTTTCAGAGATAGCTCCGTATCGCTGTGCGAACGGTCGAAACTGGCGCCGAAGACATGCGTGCCCGCCAGTGCTGGCGCTACATAGCCCTCACCACAAACCACGGTGCGCAAAGCCGCCGTGGCAGAGGTCGCCGCAATCCGGTTGACTTGCCCGCGCAAGGGCTTGGTCGGCAGATGCGCAAGCTGCGGCAGATGCCGGCTTTCGCTGGCCGTGCACAACACCAGGATGGCCGCGTGCGCCAGCGGCTGACCCTGCTGTGATACCGTCCAGCCCGCCGCATCCGGCTGGATCGCATCGACCGTGCAAGCCCCGGTAAAGTGAATATTGCGATGCTGCAGCAGATGGGCACACCATGCCGCCGGTGTGACGCATCCAGCGTGCGGCAACCACAATCCACCCTGCGGTAGCGGCAGCCCGGCCAGCGCGCTGGCCTGAGTCTGATCCACCACGGCGCCCAGTGCCGCCGCATCATCCATCTGTGCAATCGCTGCAATCCGTTGTGTCTCTTCCGCATCGCACGCCAGTTGCAACACGCCGCACGGATTCCAGCCGGTCGCCGCGCGCGGCAGTGCATCCAATGCACGCACGCTGTGCTGATAACCCTGCCGGATCAATTGCGCCAGCGGGCTGGTTTTGTGCGACAGGCGCGGATAGAGAATGCCTAGCGGATTGCCGGACGCCCCACCCGCCGGATGCGCATGTCGATCCAGCACCCGCACCAGCCAGCCGCGTTGTGCCAGTGCAGCAGCCACGCTGGCGCCGGCAATTCCGGCGCCGACAACAATGGCGGTTTTTCCCGAGGCTGGCACAGGGGTGCCGTGCGGATCTTCCTGTGCACCGACTTTCGTGCCACACAGCATCTCACGCTTGTGACCAAAGCCACGCACTTTCTCCACCGCAAAACCCTGTGCCGCCAGCGTGCGGCGCACCTCACCGGCACTGGTAAAGGTGGCAAAACTGGCACCCGGCTTCGCCAGCCGCGCTACCTGCTGCAATACTTCCGCAGACCACATCTGCGGATTCTTGCTGGGCGCAAAACCATCGAGAAACCAGGCATCAACCGACGCCACCATTTCAGGCAACACCTGCACCGCATCGCCCACCACCAGGGTCAGATGCACATGGCCAAAATTGAAACGGTGCCAGCCGGACGTAGGCAATCGGTATTGCATCAGCAACTGATCCGACCACGGCGACAGCTCAGGCCACAACGCCAACGCCTGTTGCAGATCGGCGAGACTGAGCGGATAACGCTCGACCGAAACAAAATGCAGCTGCGCACCTTCTGACGCATGCTGTTCCCAACATTGCCAGGCGCAGAGAAAATTCAAGCCGGTACCGAATCCGGTCTCAGCAATGGTGAAATATTCCCCCGCCGACAAGGCTGCAAAGCGTTCCGCCAAACGGTTGTGGCACAGAAATACATGGCGCGTTTCTTCCAGCCCGCTGGCGCGAGAAAAATAGACATCGCCGAACTGGCGCGATACCGGCAAGCCATCCTGCCAGTCGAGAGGGGAATCTATTTTTGATCTCATGACGGAATTGTATGGGCTTTCTTCAAAACGACTTCAACCGCAGAGTCGCAGAGAACGCAGAGAACGACAAAAGCCAAGCCAAAGAGAGCGCAGAGAAACTCCACAGGCTTTTGATTTTCTCTGTGCCCTCTGTGCCCTCTGTGTCCTCTGTGGCAGCTGTCGGCAAGGACTCGGTTAAAATAACAGTCATCCCAACTTCACCGCCGCAACCATGACCACCCTCATCCAGCAAGACGACCTGATCGAAAGTATTGCCGCTGCCTTGCAATACATCAGCTACTACCACCCGGCCGATTACATCGCTCACCTCGCCCGCGCGTACGAACGCGAGCAAAGCCCGGCGGCGAAAGATGCCATCGCACAAATTCTGACCAACTCGAAAATGTGCGCCGAAGGCCGCCGCCCGATCTGTCAGGACACTGGCATCGTCAACGTGTTTCTCAAGATCGGCATGGATGTCAAATTTGAAGGTTTCCAGGGTTCCATCGTCGATGCAATCAACGAAGGCGTGCGTCGGGGTTATGACAATCCGGATAACAAATTGCGCGCCTCCATCGTTGCCGACCCGCAGTTCGAGCGCAAGAACACCAAGGACAACACGCCGGCCGTGGTGCACATGGAAGTCGTGCCTGGCAACACCGTGGACGTACAAGTCGCGGCCAAGGGCGGCGGTTCGGAAAACAAGACCAAATTCGTCATGCTCAACCCCAGTGATTCACTGGTGGACTGGGTACTGAAAACCGTGCCGCTGATGGGCGCGGGCTGGTGTCCGCCCGGGATGCTGGGCATCGGCATCGGCGGCACGGCTGAGAAAGCCATGCTGATGGCCAAGGAATCGTTGATGGAAGACATCGACATGTTTGAATTGCTGGAACGCGGCCCGCAAAACAAGACGGAAGAACTGCGCGTCGAGTTGTACGAAAAAGTGAATGCGCTCGGTATCGGCGCACAGGGGCTGGGCGGTTTGACCACCGTGCTGGACATCAAGATCAAGATGTACCCGACCCACGCCGCCAGCAAGCCGGTGGCGATGATTCCCAACTGCGCCGCCACCCGCCACGCGCACTTCGTGCTCGATGGCTCCGGCCCGGTGTACATGGAGCCGCCCTCACTCGATCTGTGGCCGGACGTGCAATGGGAACCCGATTACAACAAGAGCAAGAAGGTCAATCTCGACACCCTCACGCAAGCCGAAGTGGAAAGCTGGAAACCCGGCGACACCCTGCTACTGTCGGGCAAGATGCTGACCGGCCGCGATGCCGCGCACAAGCGCATCGCCGACATGCTGGCGAAAGGCGAAAAACTCCCGGTCGATTTCACCAACCGCGCGATTTACTACGTCGGCCCGGTGGACCCGGTGCGCGACGAAGTCGTCGGCCCGGCGGGCCCAACCACCGCCACGCGCATGGACAAATTCACCGAGATGATGCTGGCGCAAACCGGCTTGCTGACGATGATCGGCAAAGCGGAACGCGGCCCGGTCGCGATTGAAGCGATCAAGAAACACAAGAGCGCCTATCTGATGGCCGTCGGCGGCGCCGCCTATCTGGTCTCGAAAGCGATCAAGGCGGCAAAGGTCGTAGGCTTCGCCGATCTGGGCATGGAAGCGATCTACGAATTCGAAATCCAGGACATGCCGGTGACGGTGGCAGTCGATGCGCAAGGCACCAGCGTGCACGACACCGGCCCGCAGGAATGGCAGGCGAAGATCGGCAAGACCATCGGAAAAATTCCGCTCACCGCCGCCTGAACACTTTGAACAACAGCAACGCTTTTGGCCAACCCCTCGGGCATGCTCTGCCCGAGTGGGTTGCGCCGGCGCTGCCCGAACATAGCGCCTTGCATGGTCGTCACTGCTCGGTCGTGCCGCTGGATGTGGCGACGCATGCCGAAGCACTCTTCGCCGCCAATGCACGTGCAGCGGATGACCGCATGTGGACCTACCTGTTTTACGGCCCCTTCAAAAATTTCACCCACTATCGAGATTGGCTGACCGAGGCAGCCGCCAGCCGCGATCCGCTCTACTACACAGTCGTCGATCCGGTGCATGGGCCGGTGGGCGTGCTTTCCTACATGCGCCTCGATCCTGCGCATGGCGTGATTGAAATCGGTCATCTGGCGTTCTCGCCCCTCCTTCAACGCAGCGTAGCGGCGACCGAAACGTTGTTCCTGATGTTGCAAAATGCCTTCGCTCTCGGTTACCGACGCTGCGAATGGAAATGCAACGCGCTCAACGCCCCTTCACGCCGCGCTGCGCAACGCCTGGGTTTTTCCTTCGAAGGCCTGTTTCGTCAGGCGCGCGTGGACAAGGGCCACAGCCGCGATACCGCGTGGTACGCCATCATTGACAGGGAATGGCCCGCACTCAAAACCGCATATGAACGCTGGCTCGACCCACTGAATTTCGACAGCGCGGGACAGCAACGCGTTGCGCTCTCTTCTCTTACGCAACCTTTGTTGCATCAACGCGGCTAAGAACCTGTTCAATATCCCCGCGTCATTGCCGTTATTGCTGTTGAGGACCTCCTTGAACAGTTAACGTCACCATGCCCCCCAGCCCACCCCGCAATGCAACCAGCAGCCGCCCCCTGAGCAAAGCGCAACGCGAGGCACAAATGAATACCCGCGCCGCCACCCCTCCCAAGGCACAGCCCCGGCCCAAACCCAAGCCGAAAGAACCCTCGAAGATCTCGCGTCGCGCGGCGACAGCATTATTGTTCGGCATGGTGACTGGGCCGCTGGTCATTGGTTTGTTTGGTACCCGACGCAACTCGCTCAATCAGCCCAAGCCACCCGGTTTTGTGATTCTGGAACGTGTCACCAGTGCGCTCAACAACGATCTGCGCCTGCAATTGAAAGTGGCGATTGAAACCACCGATGAGGGCACCGCCACCACCATCGGCTACTACGCGCCACGTCTGCGCAGCCTGATGTTCTATGCCGCATCAGCCTTCAGTGCCAGCGAGCTGCGCACGCTGCAAGGCAAGGAAAAACTATCGAATAAATTGCTGAACACCTTTCGCCAGAACGTTGACACCGAAGAAAACGCAAGCATGATCCGCGCAGTGCACTTCCTGGAATTTTTGATTGGGGAGTAAGGCGGTGACGGGTGCGCGATCTGCTCCCCTCTCCCCTCGCGGGAGAGGGGTTGGGGGAGAGGGGGTGATCGCGCACGCTATCCCTCGAATCACGCACCCAGTCCCCTCTCCCCCGGCCCCTCTCCCGCAAGGGGAGAGGGGAGTAGATCTCGCACCTGTCACCTGTCACCTGTCACCTGTCACCTGTCACCTGTCACCTGTCACCTGTCACCTGTCACCTGTCACCTGTCACCT
>Ga0209515_10007095_pt1 | contig 13626 bp, 16 predicted proteins | sample Subgroupgradi54m_FD_187454 | JGI IMG/M metagenome (GOLD analysis project Ga0209515, IMG submission 187454) | Subsurface groundwater microbial communities from S. Glens Falls, New York, USA - GMW60B uncontaminated upgradient, 5.4 m (SPAdes)... ...
TTCTCGATGATAGACCGCAGCACCTTGTAGTCCACCCCGTCCAGGCCCAGGGCGTCCACCTCCAGGCGGGCCAGGGCCTCCAGGGCCACCTCTCGCGTGATGGCGCCGTCGGCCACCACCTGAGCGTAGTCGCGCACCCGTTTCAGCAGCCGGTTAGCCACCCGAGGGGTTCCCCGAGACCGGCTGGCGATCTCCTTCAGCCCCTCGGGCAGCGCCGCGATGCCCAGGATGCGGGCCGAGCGCAGCAGAATGGTCTCCAGGGCCGCATGCTCGTAGAAGTCCAGGCGGTACACGGCGCCGAACCGGTCTCGCAGGGGCGGGCTCACCATGGCGTAGCGGGTGGTGGCGCCGATGAGGGTGAAGGGAGGGATGCGCAGGTTGATGCTGCGGGCCCCCATGCCCTTGCCCACCACCCAGGAGAGCTGGAAATCCTCCATGGCCGAGTACATGACCTCCTCCACCACGCGGCTCAGCCGGTGGATCTCGTCAATGAACAGGACATCGTCCTGCTGGAGGTTGGTGAGGATGGCGGCCATATCCCCCGCTCGCTCGATGGCAGGGCCCGAGGTGACGCGGATGCGGACCCCCATCTCGGCGGCGATGATCAGGGCCAGAGTGGTCTTGCCCAGGCCAGGGGGGCCATACAGGAGCAGGTGGTCCAGGGGCTCGCCCCGCAGCTTCGCCGCCTGGATGGCTATGCCCAGGTTCTCCTTGATGCGCTCCTGGCCCTGGTACTCGGCCAGGCGCTTAGGGCGCAGGCTGGTGTCCAGGGAGAGGTCATCTTCGGTGGGCGTGCCAGAGACCAGGCGGTTTGCCATAGCGGACGTCCTCGGAGAGGGTTTGCTTTATTCTAGCGAGGAGTCGCACAAGTGTTCAAGGCCCTGGTGCGGGACTCTGTGGGCAGTGCTCGAACTTTCTGCGGCCTGACCTGGCGCCTCGGCTGAGGTTAGCCACATAGAAGTTACAGGTCGCCGAAGGGTGTGCCGCTACCTCTTGTAGGGGCGCTTACCTCCCTCGCGTTCCCACTTCAATGCGGCTTCGCGTGTGATCCGACGACCCACTTGCTGGATGCGAGACCCAGGGAACTGTTCTTGGTGCTGAGCCTCTCTACGCTCCAAGTCATAGGTGATCCCGCGATGAACAACGATTTTGGCCTTCTTCAGATGATACTTGTATGTGTCACGCTCGGCTGCCATACCTACACCCCTCTTACAGAACGAATTGCTTCAGAATTGTATTGTAAATAGAAGTTCGTTAGGCTGTCAATACCATGGGAATTACGAGTTAACCCTGGAACGCCGTCACGTGAGCCCAGACCTAGAGTTGGAGCGTCTTGAATGTCTTCCATCGGTCTTCAGTCATCACTGTTCCGTCTTCGTCGGGCAATGTCGCTCCAACGAGGTCGGCGGCATCCATGAGTTGTTCGGGGCTGACTACGCTCCGGAGCAAGTTAGCATCGCGTAGATTGGCATTGAAAAAGTCAGCATCTCCCAAATTGGCGCCGCTGAGGTCGGAGCCTTCTAAGTTCGCGTAGCTCAAATCGGAACCACGCAGGTCAGCCAGATCAAGGGAGACCACGCGCTTATCCTTGGCTATTAGCTTGGATTCGTACAAGAATCGCACCAATATACCCTTCCGAGGCCCATCCAGGCTGCGCAGAGCGCCGAAAGTTCGTGCATCAGCAACCGCTCGTGCCGGTGAATCCTCTGGGGACTCCTGCAACTTGTGATTTAGAATCAGGTCCGACATGCGATCAAGATACTCCCTTAGCGTGACTTCTCTTGTGCGCTCCGTATCCCGCTCTCGTTCCTGTTGAGCACGTTGACCTGCTCTCTGAACCCATATTGCACCTCCAACAGCAATTACACCAGCAACTACAGGCACGCCAAATGTTTCCATCCAGTCCCAGAGGGTCTTACCAGAGAAACCTGTTTGAACATGACCAGCGCGCACCAAGATAGCTAAGGTTAGGATCGCCACCACTCCCAATATCAGGATCACCAGGACCGCCCAGGCTCCTATGATTAGGTCCCAGAGGATGCTAAACGCTTCGACCACTCGTCTCATAGCAGAGTAACCCTTGGATTCTGGTGGGGGACGCCGACGCAATTTGCTTCACTAGAATATCGTGGCTAGCGGAGCAAGCAATCAGGCCGCCAAGACCCGCGACTGCTCGCAGTGGTTCCACAAACGCTTATGGTGGGCCGTCAGGGAATCGAACCCTGGACCTTGGGATTAAAAGTCCCCTGCTCTGCCAGACTGAGCTAACGGCCCGCTGTGCCTGCATGGTAGCAGAGGGTATGGGCAGAGACAAGGACGCCGTTTCCTAGGGCCAGACCATCTGGAGAGCAATCGCGCACGCCTTCAAGGGTTTCGAGTCAGACCGTCAAGTCAGAACCTTCAGGCGCTCCCCGGCTTGGACAAAGCCGTAGCGGCGCTCGCCCCCGGGCACGTTGTGGTGAGGTTGTCTTGCGGGTACAATGGGTGCGCGCGACGAGGCTCGACGCCAAGGGAAGGAGGCCCACGATGAGCGATAACAAACGCGAGTGGCAAGAGAAGGTGTTGGCGCCCCAGATCAAACGAGGGGCAGAGCGCCAGCCCGCATTCCAGACGGACTCGGGGATAGGGCTAGACCCCCTCTACACGCCTGAGGACCTGGCGGGGTTTGACTACGCCGCCAAGTCGGGCTATCCCGGCGAGTACCCGTTTACCCGGGGCGTTCAGCCCAACATGTACCGGGGCCGCTTCTGGACCATGCGCCAGTACTCGGGCTACGCCACGGCCAGGGAGTCCAACATCCGCTACAAGTACCTGCTGGCACAGGGGCAGACCGGGCTTTCGGTGGCCTTCGACCTGCCTACCCAGACGGGCTACGACTCGGACAACCCAGTCGCCAAGGGGGAGGTGGGCCGCGTGGGGGTGGCCATCGACACCCTGCGGGACATGGAGGTCCTGTTCGAGAGCATCCCCCTGGGCAAGGTTAGCACCTCCATGACCATCAACGCCACGGGCTCCATCCTCCTGGCCCTCTACCTGGGCGTGGCCAAGAAGCAGGGCGTGGCTTTTGACCAGGTGAACGGCACCACCCAGAACGACATCCTCAAGGAGTACATCGCCCGCGGCACCTACATCTTCCCCCCCAAGCCGTCCCTGCGCCTTATCACCGACGTCTTCGCCTACTGCACCGACAACGTTCCCCAGTGGAACACCATCAGCATCAGCGGGTACCACATGCGAGAGGCCGGCGCCACGGCGGTCCAGGAGCTGGCCTTCACCTTCTCCGACGCCATCGCCTACGTGGAGGCGGCCCTGGCGGCGGGCATGGACATCGACTCCTTCGGCCCGCGCCTCTCCTTCTTCTTCGTGGCCCAGAACAACCTGCTGGAGGAGGTGGCCAAGTTCCGGGCCGCCCGCCGCATATGGGCCAAGATCATGCGAGAGCGGTTTGGCGCCAAGAACCCCCGCTCCTGGATGCTGCGCTTCCACACCCAGACGGCGGGCGCGGCCCTGACGGCCCAGCAGCCCGATAACAACACCATCCGCACCACCATTCAGGCCCTGGCGGCGGTCCTCGGCGGCACCCAGTCCCTCCACGTCAACTCCAGGGACGAGGCCCTGGCCCTGCCCACCGAGGAGTCGGCCCTGCTTTCGCTGCGGACGCAACAGGTCATCGCCTACGAGAGCGGTGTGGCCGACACGGTGGACCCCCTGGCGGGCTCCTACCTGGTGGAGGCGCTGACGGACCGGCTGGAGGAGGAGGCCACCCAGTTGATCAGGCGGATGGATGACGTGGGGGGCGCCCTGGCGGCCCTGGCCGAGGGGTTCCAGGCCCGGGAGATCAACGAGAGCGCCTGGCGCTACCAGCAGGAGATCGAGGCCAAGAAGCGGATTGTGGTGGGGGTGAACGACTTCATCTCCGAGACACCGCCCGTCAAGAACCTGTTGAAGGTGGACCGTGAGCTGGAGCGGCAGCAGATCGAGGGCCTGAAGGCTGTCCGCCGCGAGCGGGACAACCAGCGGGTGAAGGCAGCCCTCAAACGCCTGGAGGAGGTGGCCCGGGGCACGGAGAACACCATGCCGGCCATCCTGGAGTGCGTGGAGGCCTACGCCTCCATCGGCGAGATGTGCGGCGTGCTTCGGGGCGTCTGGGGCGAGCAGCGGGAGTACGCGTTCTTCTAGAACTAAACTGTCGAGGTGAAACATGACGCAACAGCAGATATGCACGGCCAAGCACATGGACCACACGGCCATCGTGGTGAAGGACCTGGAGGCCACGTTGAAGTTCTACCAGGACACCTTCGGTGTCAAGGGTGGCACGGTGACGGAGATCGCCGACCAGGGGGTGAAGGCGGTCCTGATCCCCATAGGGCACACGGAACTGGAGCTCATCCAGCCCATCAACACCACATCCGGCGTGGCCCGTTTCCTGGAGCAGCGGGGCGGCGATGCCCTCCACCACATCTGCTTCGAGGTGGACGACATCAAGGGGAAGCTCCGCATCCTGGAGGCCAACGGCCTGCAGCTCATCGACAAGGCGCCCCGGCGGGGGCTGGCGGGCATGATCGGGTTCATCCACCCCCGCTCGACGGGTGGCATACTGATCGAGCTGGCGGAGAAGGTGTAGGGGAGGGCCTGGGGACCTTGTCCTTATCTTCCATGGCCGCCAGGGCGTGCGGCCATGCAAAGAGTCTTGTCGGTGCTTCAGGAGGAATGTGATGCCTAGCTTGCTCATCAACGGCGCCAACATCAAGTATGAAGAGATGGGCGCTGGTATGCCCGTGGCTCTCACGCCAGGTGGAAGAGCGGGTATGGAGGGGGTCAGGTCCCTTGCAGAGCGTCTGGCCGCCCACTACCGCGTCATCATCTATGACCGGCGCAACTGCGGCGCCTCCGATGTGGTGATAGGCGGGGAGCCATCAGAGCAGGAGATATGGGCCGACGATCTTCATGAGCTCCTCAAGCGCCTTACTGCTCTTCCGGCGTACGTAGGGGGTGGCTCCGCCGGGTGTCGAGTGTCGCTGTTGCTCGCCATTCGCCACCCGGAGGCGGTCAAGGGGCTTCTCCTGTGGTGGGTTACGGGTGGCGCAGTGGCTGCCGAGCGACTGGGTTACACGTACTACGAGCAGTTTGTAGAGATGGCGGCACGGGGTGGCATGCAAGAGGTGATAGCCAGCGAGTTCTTCGCAGAGCGCATCCGGGAAAACCCTTCGAATCGAAGGCGGCTGCTCGCCATGGCCCCCCAGGAGTTTGTTGATGTGATGCGAAAGTGGCGTGCCTCCTTTACCGCCGACAAACCCGTCATCGGGGCCACCGAGGCAGAGCTCAGGGCGATACGCGTCCCAACTGCCATTGTACCCGGCAACGACGAGATTCACCCGAAGGCGGTGGGTGAAAACCTGCACCGGCTCCTGTCCCGCTCAGAGCTGTTTCCGCACCCGTGGGAGCCCGGCGAAAGAGAGCTGCTGATGCAGCAGGACTCTCAAAGGCCGGGCGAGGTGCAAGCTGAGCGGCTGGCAGCGGTGTACCTTCCCTTCCTGGCAAAGATGGAGAAGGCCGGGTCGCCATCCCTTCGATCGCGGTGAACACTTAGAGTCATAGGGCCTCTCGCAGGATGCTGAATTAGGGGAGTGCAGAGGGGCGAAGCCCCTTTGCTGGGGATCCCGATGGGGCATCGGGATACAATTTCTGCCCCCTTCCTGGCCAGGAAGGGGGCAAGGGGGATACCGAAGGCCCCGTATCTATCGGGGGTCGAGAGGGTTATTCAGGAATAAAGTGAGGAGGAGTTGAAGCCATGACGACTGCACAGGATGTGATTCGGGTGCTCGTGGCCAAGCCCGGACTGGACGGCCACGATCGGGGCGCCAAGGTCATCGCACGGGCACTTCGGGACGCCGGCATGGAGGTCATTTACACCGGCATCCGGCAGACGCCTCAGATGATCGTGGCGGCCGCGGTGCAGGAGGACGTGAACGTGGTGGGGCTCAGCATCCTCTCGGGGGCCCACATGGAGCTCTTCCCTGCCATCCTCCAGGGCCTGCGGGAGAACGGCATGGGCGACGTGATCATCATCGCCGGGGGAATCCTCCCCGAGGACGACCTTCCCGCCCTGAAAGAGATGGGGATCGGGGCTGTCTTTGGCCCGGGCTCCTCGACACGGGACATCATCGCCTTCATTCGCCAGGCCATGGGCGAGAAGGGCAAGAAGGCCCCCGCCTAGGTTTCTGCGCCCTGCCATGTAGCTGCCTATAAAAAGGGAGGGGGCCAGCGTTGCTGCGCTGGCCCTCCTCCTTTTCTATGCCGGTCGCGCTAAAGCTACCGCCCTCTGTACACCGGCGGGCGCTTCTCCATGAAGGACATCACCGCCTCCCGCCGGTCCTCGCTGTTCGCGTGCGGGTGGTTGGCCTCGCCCTCCATCCGGATGACCTCGTGCAGGTCGGGACCGTGGGAGTAGAGAAGCTGCTTAGTGGCCTTCGTGGCCAGGGGCGGGTTGGAGGCGATCTCCTCCCCCACCTCTCGGGCCTTTTCCATGAGCTGGTCGGGCGGAACCATGTAGTTCACCAGGCCCATGCGGTAGGCCCACGGGGCGTCGTAGACCCGGCCGGTCAGGGCCATCTCCGCGGCCAGGGCCATCCCGCCCACGGCTGCCATGGTGTAGGAGGAGCCGGTGTCGGGGACGAGAGAGCGCTTGATGAAGATACAGGAGAAGCGGCCTGCCTCCGAGGCAATGCGAATGTCGCAGGCCAGAGTCAGGGCGAAGCCTGCCCCTGCCGCCACGCCATTGACGGCGGCAATGGTGGCCTGGGGGATGCGCTGGAGATGGGGCGCCAGGCCTGTGATGCTGTAAAGCTCAGCAGTTTCGTCCTCCGCTGGCGGGGGGCCACTCCCTCGGGGGCTATTCAGGGCTTGCGCCTGGGCCCCCACATCCGCGCCGGAGCAGAACCCCCTGCCTGCGCCGGTCAGGATGACTGCCCGGATGGCGGGGAACTCCATCGCGACCTCATCCAGGGCGAGGTGCAGGTCACGTGTGAGCTCCCGGCTGAGGGCGTTCAGCCTCTCTGGGCGGTTCAGGGTGATGGTGGCCAGATGCCCGCTGCGCTCTAGTTGTACAAATTCGTAGGCCATATCCGATTCCTCCTCCCTCTGGCGAAACGAGGTATGCGGTCTCGTAAGGCATCATAACGTCGTATCAGGGCCCTGTCAACGAGAGCTTCCGATGGCCAGGGAATGGGCAGGGCGTGCCCTGCACCCGCGCTACGGCACGTGCTTTATGGCAAACGTCAAGGTTGAAGCACGGGCGATGCCTACGAGGGACACCCCTTTTTCCTCGGGCTTCCAGGATATACAATCAAAAGGACTCTTTGAAGGACACCAGGAGGAACCCGATGCCCATTATCTCAGCCCAGGACCAGCAGTTCCTACGCCAGCACCTGAGCCACGAGCTCAAGAAGAAGACCAAGCTGACCCTCTTCACCCAAAGGGCCGGCGGCCTCACGATCCCGGGGAGGGACTGCCGCTTCTGTGGAGAAACCCAGCAGCTCCTGGAGGAGCTCACGTCCCTGTCGGACAAGCTGGAGTTGGACGTGCGGGACTTCTACGCCGAGGCCGACGCCGCCCGAGAGTTGGGAGTGGACCGGATCCCCACTATTCTCATGGGGAAGGATGGGCATCAGAACCTGCGGTTCATGGGCATCCCCATGGGCAACGAGTTCCCCACTGTTCTCCAGGACATCGTTTCGCTGTCCCAGGACACCAACCCGCTTCCTGCTCCGATCCGGCGGCGCGTGGCCAGGATCCAGGAGGACATCCGCATTCAGGTGTTCGTGACGCCCACTTGACCCCACTGCCCTCGGATCGCCCGTGCGGCGCACGCTATGGCTATGGAGAACCCTCGCATCACCGCCGAGGTCATTGAGGCCCAGGAGTTCCCCGATCTGGCCCGCCTGTACCAGGTGATGGCGGTGCCCAAAACGGTGATCAACGGCACCGTCCAGTTCGTCGGCGCCGTGCCCGAGAAGACGCTGCTGAGGCGGGTGCTGGAGGCCATCGGGGAGGAGCTGGCAGGCGAGGATGAAGAGGAAGAGGGGGTGGGGGGCACCACCGCCCTCTAGACTGTGTCGCCAATGTACAAGGTACGGCTCATCCGTCTCATCTTGCTGCCGGCGGGCTCTTTGGGGTTGGGATTTGTTACAGGGATCGTTCCCGGGTTGCTCTTGGGTCTACTCGGTTGGCATACAGTAGGAGCAATTCTAGGGCCGATCTTGTCGGTGTTTCTGTACGTTAACCAAAGGGCAAGGAGGCACGGAGGTGTAGACTGGGTAGCCTACGCTATAGCTGTATTCATGGGGCTGGGGTTGGGCTTCTCAATTTGGGCCTTTGGCAACGTTGTTTCATGAGTATGCTTCTTCGCAGGGGAACAAACACCTAGTGCTTCCTTGCGAAAAAGCGCGGTATGGGAAGCCGCTCATGGTGAGCTTGTCGAACCATGAGCGGCTCACCCTTCGACAAGCTCAGAGCCTGTGAACAAATCGGCCCGCTGCTCGGAGTCTGCTCGTCGGCCGAAGTACGAGAGGGCGAACGGCCATTGTTGTCATTGCGAGGCTCTGCGAAGCAATCTGGAGCAGAGGGGTCCGATGCCCCACCCCACCAGGTTGCCACGCTCGAGGACTCGCTCGCAACGACAATTCCTTGATTCTTTCACAGGCTCTCAGGGTGAGCGGGCCTGGGGCGAACCTGGTGTACGCGAATTTACGCAACTAAGTACTGGTGGCTATTCGGAAATGTGTTTCGGACCGCCCCCTGAAGGGGGCGGCATGATGCCCCCGCCTTCAGGGGGGGGGTTGCTAGGTGATTCTCCAATCCGCTCCAACCGTGGTATGGTAGTGCACGGCAGACTTGAATGAGACGGAGGTGTGCTATGGCGGAGAGCGCTAGGATTGGAAACCAGATTATGGGCGAGATCGTGAGCATCAAGGGGACGTGTGGGTGGGGCCATAAGGTAGGCGACAAGTTCGAGATAAGCTGCCACAACACCGCCGGCCTCTGCGGCTTTTTCTATCACGACGTTTTCCCCGCGCTCCAAATGCTTCAGTTCGGGGGGTCCACGCCCTGGGGCAACAAGGACATCCAGGAGGTGGAGTGCCCGGACCGGACCAACGCGGTCAAGATTCGCCTGACGCGGGTGAGGGAGTAGCCTCAGGCTGGCCTGAGCACCACGTTGTCAATGAGCCGCGTCCTGCCGAAGAGCACCGCCAGGGAGACACGGTGGCGCCTTGACAACTCAGTAGACAAGTATCATGATTTGCTCGGAGGTGAGTTGTTATGGCAAGAAAGGCTAGTCCTACGGCTGCGAGACCTCGGCTGTACATTGATGTCACGCCCGAACTGCGCCGCGAGGTGAAGGCGGCGGCGGCGCTGGAAGACATGACGGTGAGCGAGTTCATCTTGGCCTGTGTGATGGACCGCTTGGAGGAGAAGGATGACCTGCGGGTGGCGCTGGAGCGTTTAAGGAGCCCTGATGAAGGTACCCCATGGGAAGAGGTAAAAGACCGAGAGAGCGCAAGGCGGCGTGGTGTACCAGATACGGTTGCACCGCGAGGCTAGGAAAGAGTTGGAGGGCCTAGCTGATGTGGATTACGAGCGCATCAGTACGGGTCTGAATAGCGTTTCCATGGCCGTCTCCTTTCGCTGATTCTTGGATGCCGACTAACGCCCACGGCTTCAGCCGCGTGCGAAGCGCGTCCGTCTGGAAGCCATTGTTAGGCGTGAACCGCCTCAAGTCTATCCGGAAGGATGAGAAGGAAGGTCCTTTTCGAGTTGAAATCGATCTTCGACATCTGGTCGACCAACGATGCGACTTGGCGATCGTATCGATCCTCGAATCCGGCAAAGGGCGACAGGGGCTCGATCGTGACGACGAGCGTGGAGTCCCCGTAGTCCTTCTGGGCCTTATTGCGACACGTGGTCAGCACGTGCTTAACCCGCGCGTCGAAGTCGTCACCCGGGTTCCCCACAGTGACCTTGCCAAAGCCCCTGCCCACGACGAGAGCGTCGTTCTGCGCGGCCGCTCTGCCGTCATGTGGAGCAGTGAGTTCAACGCGATCAACCTCGCGGCCCACTTCATCGAACACCAGCGCGTCATACCCCTGGTTGCCCAAGACCGCCTGAACCCCGTAGTTGTCAGGATAGACCAGGACGGCAAAGCAACTCAGAGGAACAAGCTCCTCAAGAAACTGCTTGTACAGCCCCCTTTTCAGGATACCTAGATGACGCTCAACATCGTCACTCCGTACGGTCTCCTTGAGCCCCTCAACGAACTCGCGAAGCTGCCTAGGCGAGCGTCGCCGCTCAAACTCAGAGGACTGAATCATCAGATTCCGCTTTTTTCTCCACATAACAGTGTCTTTTATCCGTATTCAGTTTCGACAGCATGTTATCCTCGGCTCTAACGCACGTCAAGAGCGTCAGGCGCCGGACCAACTAGCTTCCTTCCAGGAGCATCCTTGACGTGTTTTCGTGGCGAGGATGGTGGAGCTGAGAGGATTCGAACTTTGCAAGTAGGTTGGTGCCCGCTACCTCAGCGTCACGTTGTCAAGGAGCCGCGTCCTACCGAAGCGCACCGCCAGGGAGACCAGCGCAGGCCCTCCAATGGCGGTCAGCTCCTCCAGGGTCTCGTCGTCGGCCACGCTTGCGTACTCGATGTGGGCCAAGGGCTCGGCCTGGATGAGTTCGCGCACCTGCCTGCGAATCGCCTCGGCGTCCCGCTCGCCCTCGCGATAGAGGCGCTGGGCCAGCTGGAGGGAGCGGTAGAGGCAGAGGGCGGCCTTCCGCTCCTCAAGGTTCAGGTAGACGTTACGGCTGCTCATGGCAAGGCCGTCGCGCTCGCGTACCGTGGGCACTGGCACGATGGCGATGCCCATGTCCAGGTCCTTGGCCATCTTACGGATGACGCGGAGCTGCTGGGCGTCCTTCTCGCCGAAGTAGGCCCGGTCGGGCCGTACGATGTTGAACAGCTTGGCCACCACGGTGGTGACCCCCCGGAAGTGGCCGGGGCGGTGGGCCCCCTCTAACGGTCTGGACAGGGCGTCCACATCAACCCAGGTGTCGAACCCCCGAGGATAGATCGCTTCTGGAGTAGGGGCGAAGACCCAGGCTACCCCTTCGGGCTCTAGCATCCGCAGGTCTCGTTCCATGTCTCGAGGGTAGGCGGAGAGGTCCTCCTGGGGGCCAAACTGGGTGGGGTTGACGAAGATGCTGACTGCCACCGTGGCGCACTCCTGGCGGGCGCGGCGCACCAGGGTGAGATGGCCATCGTGAAGGTAGCCCATGGTGGGCACAAACCCGAGTGGGCGGGGGAGCGCCTGGTGCAGACTAGCGGCTTCGGCGATGGTGGTGACGACCTGCATGGGGGGCCTCCGTCACGCGGAATGAAAAGGCCCGCCGGTCCTTTCGCGATGGGAACGGGCGGGCTTGGCGGTGCACCTGCTGAGGATACCTAGCGCTCTTGGGTGGGCGCCCCGTAGAGGGCCTCCAGCAGGCTCTCAAGAATACTGTAGCTCTGCTTGTCCGTGGGGAAGCTCCCCTCGGACACCTCGCGAACGTAGCTGGCGACGGCCTGCTTGATGGCCTCCCCCAGCTCGGCGTAACGCTTGGCGTGCTTGGGAGTGAAGTCGGTGAACAGCCCCAGCATGTCGTGGACCACCTGGACCTGCCCATCGCAGAATGGACCCGCGCCGATGCCGATGGTGGGCACCGAGAGGCGCTCTGTGATGAGCTTGGCCAGGGGCGTGGGGACGCACTCCAGGACCAGGGAGAAGACCCCTGCCTCCTCTAATGCCAGGGCGTCCTCAACCATGCGAGCGGCCGCCTCGGGGGTCTTGCCCTGGACCTTGTAGCCCCCCAGCTGGTTGATGGACTGGGGGGTGAGCCCCAGGTGCCCCATGACGGGGATGCCCACCTCCACCATGCGGCGCACTGCCGCCAGGACAGGGCGACCTCCTTCCAGCTTCACGGCCTGGGCGCCTCCCTCCTGGAGGAAGCGGCCCGCATTGCGCACCGCCTCCTTGTCGTCTACCTGGAAGGACATGAAGGGCATGTCTCCCACGACGAGCGCCCGCTGGGTCCCACGCACCACGGCGCGGGTGTGGTGGAGCATCTCCTCCATGGTGACCGGGATGGTGGAGCCGTAGCCCAGCATGGTGTTGCCCAGGCTGTCCCCCACCAGGATGATGGGCACGCCAGCCCCCTCCACCAGCTTGGCGGTGGTGTAGTCGTAGGCGGTCAGCATAGGGATGTGCTGGCCCAGCCGCTTCATCTGTTTGATGTCCTGGATCGTCAGCCTCATGCGCCCACCTCTCTCAGGCGAAACCGCCTCCCCCTCTCCTGGTTCTCCGGCGATCTACGCAGTTCCTCAGGATCTCTTTGCTGGGCTCATTGGCGACCGGGCGAAGGGGAACCCCCGCTAGATGCGCCAGGTTCAGCAGGCCGGGAAACCCTCCCCGGCTGCCACGGCGTGCCCAGGATGGGAAGAAGCCAGCGGTCCACGCCCCACCAGCCGACTACCTTCCAGCCCAAGATAAAGGCGACGGCAACGATGAAGAGGACCGGGTTGGTGCTGGCGGTCCCCGCCAGCATGAAGTTGAGGTTCATGAAAGCACCTGCGAAAGCAGCGATGCCAACCAGCGCGCCAATCACGAGAGCGATGCCTATGGCGACCTCGCCGAAGGCGACGAGCTTGGCGAACCAAACGTGATGTCCACCGTCGTAGAGAAACGTGATGAAGTCCCGATACCAGTCGTAGGTGATGAGGGGACGCCCCTGCGCTGGGACCACGATGACCCTGGCCCAGAACCCTCTAAGTGATTCGCCTGTGTCCATCCACTTGGGGTCAGTGACCTTGTGGAGCCCCGCCTGCAGCCACTCCCAGCCGAGCCAGAGGCGGGGGATGAGCCAGACCCACGCCCACTCGGTGTGGCCGAGGAGGTAATGGGCCCAGGGGGGATCGCTGACCACCTGGTGCTGGGGCCTAAAGAAGCGGCCAAGCATACGCTCGCCTTCCTAGTGGACCCCCGCAAGCTGGCGAATGCGGTTCTCCTTGTCCACATACACGAGGTGAGGCTTGAAGTGGTGGGCCTCCTCCTCAGGCACCAGGGTGTAGTGGAGGACAATGACGATGTCCCCCTTGTGGACCAGGTGGGCCGCCGCTCCGTTGATACACACCTCGCCGCTGCCCCGAGGGCCAGGGATGGCGTAGGTCTCCAGTCGTGCGCCGTTGTTGACGTCCAGGACGTGAACCTTCTCGTAGGGGAGGATGTCTGCCGCCTCCATGAGGTCGGTGTCCAGGGTGATGCTCCCCTCGTAGTCCAGGTTGGCGTCGGTGACCGTCGCACGGTGGATCTTGCCCTGCATCATCTCTCGCATTGTCGTCTCCTTCTATTGGTGCTCCGCTCTGATTGGGATGCGGAGCCTATCGGCCGCAGCTTCGCCCATCACCCTGCCGGAATTTTGAAGCCCTCCCGCAGGTAGGCGGTGAAGAGGGTCTCCAGATCCCTTTTTCGCTCACTATCCAGGTGGGCCTTGGCGTCGGCCAGGTCCAGAGTCTCCAGCCCCAGGCGGCAGTAGAGCGGCAGG
>Ga0209515_10007096_pt1 | contig 13626 bp, 14 predicted proteins | sample Subgroupgradi54m_FD_187454 | JGI IMG/M metagenome (GOLD analysis project Ga0209515, IMG submission 187454) | Subsurface groundwater microbial communities from S. Glens Falls, New York, USA - GMW60B uncontaminated upgradient, 5.4 m (SPAdes)... ...
GAAGTTTTTCCCATGTCAATATCTTCCGGTTGCGAGGACAGATTGGATAAAAAGCTTTGGGCTAAGTTCATTGCAGCTGTTTGATTTGGAAGATTGTTAGCTGATAAAACCTGAGTATCTGATAAAAATGTAGAAGAAAGATTAAAGTCTCCTGAAAAAATATTTAAAACGATTTTCTTTGGCAGCCCGGAGCTATCTGTCATAAGCCATTGATAGACGCCCTCTGAAACAGGACCGCCAGGTTTATTAAATCCAACGGCTGATACTTTTCTGGTTGCTTTATCAAGAGCCAGAAGGTCCGGGTTGGGGGACAGCGTTTTATAAACAGTTGCACGGTCTGAAAAAACGGGCAAAGCCCCTGTTACGGTATCAATTGAGTAAGACAAAGTTTTTATTGTTTGGGTTTGCGGAAAGGAAACCTTAGGAAGTTTTCCAAAAGAAACAGTTGGAGGAGCAGGGGGAGTAACTTGATTTTTTATGAAAACCCCAATTCTAAAAAGCAGCATGATTCCAAGCGCTGCACCTATAATAATTGCCGTCCATTTAAAAAGTTTTCTTGTAAACGCAGTGGTCGTGCTCAAAGTAGCCATGTATTGAGTATAAGTAAAACTTAAGGTACAATGCAAATTAACATGCTTCGGCAAAACTCAGCACAAGTTATTAAGGTTAGATTTGCTCCAAGTCCCACGGGAATTCCCCACATTGGAAATATTAGAACAGCACTTTTTAATTATTTTTTTACCAAAAAAGAAGGCGGAAAATTCATCCTTAGAATTGAAGATACGGATCAGGCAAGAAAAGTAGAAGGCGCAGAGGAGGCGATTAAAGAATCGCTAACCTGGCTCGGAATTGAATGGGATGGCGATATTATTCATCAATCTGAACATCTCGAAGATTATAAAAAATATGCACAAGAGCTCGTCTCAAAAAACTTGGCAAAGGAAGAGGATGGAGCAATTCGTTTTATAGTTCCAAAAGATGGTAAGACTTCTTGGACGGATAAAGTTGGCAATAAACTTATAGAATTTGAAAATAAAGATATTGAAGATTTCATTATTTTAAAAACAGATGGATTTCCCACATACCATTTAGCAAATGTAGTAGATGATAATAAGCAGGAAATAACCCACGTAATAAGGGGTGAGGATTGGATTTCTTCAACTCCAAAACACATTCTTTTGTATAAAGCTTTTGGTTGGGAAACGCCGGAATTTGTTCATGTCCCAAATATTTTGGGTCCAGATAAGTCAAAACTTTCAAAAAGGCGCGGGGCAAAGTCGGTGCTCGACTTTAAGAATGAAGGGTTTTTACCGGAAGCACTCCTAAATTACTTAATGCTTCTTGGGTGGTCGCCAAAAAATGACCGCGAAATTCTTGGTAAAGAAGATTTTGTAAAAGAATTTTCCTTGGAAAACATAAATGTTTCTCCTGCCATTTTCGACCAGAGAAAGTTGGAATGGATGAACGGAGTTTACATTCGTCAACTTTCAGTTGACGACTTAAAGTCAAAAGTCAAAAGTCAAAAGTCAAAAGTACAATTTGAAAGCGAAAAATTATTTGATGAATTTACATCACTAGCTCAAACAAGAATGAAAACCCTGCTCGATTTCGAAGCCTTGATCTCTCCGTTTAGTTCAACAGTTCAAACCATTGAACTTTCGACTGAAGAAAAAAAGACTTCGGAAAGGCTCCGAACTAAGCTTTCAGCAATAGAACAATGGAACAATGAAGCAATTTTAAGTATTTTTAAAGAAGTAACGCAGGAAGAAAATATAAAAATGGGAATAATCTATAAAGTATTTACAGGAAAAGAAACAGGCTTGCCTCTTCCCGAAAGCTTAGAAATTCTAGGCCGCGAAAAAACCCTCAAGCTTTTATCTTAATAATTATTTCTTTTCCGTTTTGAGGCCGAATGGGTCTCTTGAGATCTTGCTTCCAGGAGGTATTATCACTCCCGTACCCCTTAGCGTTCTAGCAAACCTGTCGCCTCTGTAATAGGGCATTTCTCTTGAAAAAATTCCTTCCCGGTTAATTAGAATTTCTCTGTCTGAGCAAATGACATGTCTTTCTTCTCCTTGGTCTGTTTTAACTAGAATATGCCATGTAGTTCTTACTTCCGGGTCACGCATTACTGCCTCAACCGTACCATATACCATGGGTCCATTCACAAAGGTTGATACTGCTTTTCCTACATTTCTCAATGCTTCTCTTCCATTCACGGAGTGATTATATCATAATATTTTACCACTTGGCTTTTGTCAAGGCTGTCCTACTGGAAAGTTTTTTGTTTTGTTGCTAAGCTAATAATAGATAATGTTTAAGCGAATTCTATTATTGCTTCTTATTTTTGTGTCAGTCTTCGGCTTGTGGCAGTTTTATCAAAGCAATCTTCTCAAGAAACAGGGAGATAATTTAGTGAAATTTGGTAAGCCAGCCGAAGCTATAGAATTCTATAAAAAGGCACAAACTGCTTTTCCTTTTAGAGAAGATATCAAAGAGGATATTGAAGGGGCAAATCTTATTTTACAGTCGAGTCGCGATTATGGACAAATATCACAGATTTTTGCAGAATTTCAAGAGCTTCCTCCTATTTCAAGCTTGTCTTCCATAAGGCTTAATCCAAACGAACTCTTCGTACCGGTTCTTATGTATCACCAGACAAGAATAAATCCCAGCCCAAATGATCCGGTACTTGCGGCTCTTAGTGTAAGCCCTGCGGATTTAGAACAACAACTTATCTTTTTCACAACTCACAATTACCATACTATTACACTTGACCAACTCTTTGGTGGCTTAAGTGGGAAAACTTCTTTGCCAGAAAATCCGATTGTCCTAACCTTTGATGATGGATACAGGAATTTCTATGAGAACGCATTCCCCCTTCTTAAGAAGTATAATATGAAAGCGACACAATTTGTTATTACGAAAGTTGTTGATCTCCCAGCTTATCTTACATGGGCCCAGATTTTGGAAATGGACAAATCGGGCCTTGTAGAAATTGGAGCGCATACAAGGCATCATCCAAATCTTCCTGATATCTCAAACGCAGATGTTGTAAATGAGATAAAAGGAAGTAAAGCCGACCTTGAACAACGTTTGAAAAAACCCGTCAATTGGTTTGCGTATCCTTACGGCAGTTACAGCACTTTTATTACGCAAACGGTCCGAGACGCCGGTTTTAAGGGAGCCGCCTCAACAGTATATGGTACTATTCAAACCAAGGATAGTCTTTTTCTTTTTCCCAGAATCATGGTTGACGGGAGATTTACTTTAGATAATATAGCAAGACGTATACAAAAATAAGTTAAGCGTGCTATAATTTTAAAATGAGTAGTAAAAAGATATTGACAGCAATTTTGCTAATTATCCTTGTTTTTTCTTTGCCTGTTCAATTTAGTCTTGCAAAAGCGGACGATTTAGTTATTATGGATGACGGGAGAGTTATTCTTTTTATTACTGCAGATAGCGATGTGCTGGCCGAATCCACCTCGAAAGCCTCGGATAAGCCGTCTCCTAAGCCTGCCGCTCCCCCGGCTCCTGCCCGAGCAGTTCCACTTGTCCCCGCGCATACAGAAAATACTGTAAAAATAACTCCTCCCATAAACAATGATAAAAAGGTACAGGTAACCATAACTCCGCAAGTCACGCCTCCTGTCTCGCCTAGTAAGCCCTCATCTGTCTCACAGCAACCGGTTAACACAATTACAAAAACTGTTGATAGGGTTGTTGAGCAAGGCGCAGGAGGACAACCGGTAATATCTATTAAGTCAGATAAGGCGAAAGAACTGACAATTCAGCAGGGAACAATAGAAGTAAAAACATCATCGCCGCTTCAGATAAACACAGTGACGCATGGATTAAGCGTGTCTCCTTCCCAGGAGTCTGGGCAAATCTCTGTTTTACCAAAAGAAGCAGTTCAAGGGGCACTGAACAAAGGCCTTATTGATACTAAAAGCGTTGATCAGGCAAAAGTTAGTCTAACAAAAGATTCGTCTGGAGTTACATATACTGTACAAAGCGAAAAAACAGGAAAGTTATTTGGGATTTTAGATGTTAAGTCTCCTGTAGAGGTAAAACTTTCCGCTCAGAATGGAAAAGTAATAAAAACCTCTCAATCTCCTCTTTTTACTATCTTCGGTAATTTCATAAGGTAGCCCGGAATACTCAGAATTTGTAGCATTTGGAGCCCAACTTTGATAGAATTACACTGCATTGCGGGATCGTCTAATGGTAGGACAACGGACTCTGAATCCGTTTATCTACGTTCGAGTCGTAGTCCCGCAGCAGGAGTCAGCGTTAAGTGATGTTTAAGAAAACTGAATGGTAGTTCACATTCTATAAATCTTTATGGAGACAAAAGATTCAACTCTTCCGGTATCAAAGGCTAAGAAGGTGATTAAAACCACAAGCAAAATACAAGGATTAGAGTTAGAGGGAAAATTTTGGAGCCCAAGTACAGTAGGTCGTGAGAATACAGTTAAAAATTATGATCATGAGTTTTCTAGAGTGCTTCCTGAAAAGTCAATTTTAGATCACCTTCGCAAAAGGAAAGAAAAAGGTAAATCAACGTTTGTCTTGGACCTGGCTGGGGGTGCGGGTGGTGGATTAAGAGATATATCCAAAGCAGGTCTATTAGACGGTGGTATCAATGTTAATCTTACGGATATGAGAAGTGATGAAGAAAGAGCTTACGATTCAAATCATAATATTCATTTACTTGAAGGAGATTTATTTAGAGCAAGTTCTTGGAGAAAAATCGTAGACAAAGCTAAAGAGTTGTCTCCTTCGGGAGATTTTGATCTTATTATTTGCAGGCCACAGGGAGCATTCAATCTTGTTCATGCTCCTAAACCAGTTTTTGGATATGAATTTCCAGAAGAATTCTACCTCCCTATTATGAGAAGAATAATTAATATGTTGAGCATAGACAATGGTCTTCTTTTAACACAAATTCCTCCGAACATAGAAACAAAGGAATTAAAAAGAGAATTAAAGAATCTCAATGATTATCCAGGATTATTCCCCAGATATGCTGGTAGAATCGTTTTTGAAATTTTAGATGATGCAATCCCTAACCCCTTTGACAATGGAGTTTTAAGTATTGTTAAAAATGCAGAGGTTCCTTTTACTATTCAATAGACCTGTTGCTTTCTAGACCAAAGGTTGCAGCAAAGACTAATTATAGCCTTAAAGCTCGGATTCGGCTATAACGACAGAACGGGTCTCGACCGGCATGCTCAGCATGTGAAAAAGCGTGTTTTTATTCACGGATAAAATCCAAGCTCAGCAGCCAATATATGTACTCCGAGTGACCGGAGTGCCTAAATAGCCCGAACTGGCTTGCTAAACGCCTCATTTTTCTTCGAAACATTCGTACCGCAAAAACACCCTCAAAGCACGAATATTGTAGCTACAGTCCGATGATGTCCAAGGTCACAAATTCCATTTTAGGCTGTCATGTCAGCGTTAGCTGTATCCAAAGCAATCGAATCACCAATTTTCTCTTTGGGACGACTATCGTACTTCGTGCGTGCCTTTTCTACTTCACTGTAATTTTCCTTCGCCCATACACGAAGGTTTGAAAGCAAATTCACCAAGGATGTACCGAGTGGTGTGAGAGAATATTCAACTTGCGGAGGAACGACAGGATATACCTTCCTTGTAACCACACCATCACGTTCAAGACGTCTGAGTGTTTGCGTGAGCACTTTATGAGAGATACCGCTTACCAAGCGCTTTAACTCGCCATTACGGCGCGATTTTTGCGATAACGCAAACACAATCATAACTGTCCATTTTCCGGAAATTGAATCAATAACGTTCACTTCTGGCGGGCATTCTTCGTTGCATTGAGAAACTATACGAACCATAAAGTGAGTATAATACATATTTGTACGTACTTGCAACATAGAATGCAGGTCACTACACTGGGAAGTATGAATAAAATTTTAATTATTGTCGGGACAGTTCGTGAGAGTAGAGTCGGCAGGAAAATTGCTGACTGGTATTTAAAAGAAGCCATAAAAGTTGTTCCCAATATGGAGCTTGAGCTGCTCGATGTTGCTGAGTTGAACCTACCGCTTTTCCATGAGGCATTTCCGCCGATGATGCATCAATATGGTGAAATACAGCAAAAACTTGCTGATAAAATCGGGAATGCTGATGGCTTCGTTTTCATTACAGGTGAATACAATCATTCTATTCCTGGAAGTCTGAAAAATTTCTTAGATTATATCTTTTCTGAATGGAACTACAAAGCCGCCGCATTTGTCGGGTATGGTGGAGCAGCCTCTGGAAGTCGCGCGATTGAACACCTGATTCAAGTTATGGCAGAATTAAAAGTCGCAAGTGTTGCTAACACCATGGACCATATTCTTATCCGTAACATCTTTAATGCAGTTGACGAGAGTGGTATCCCAAAATCTGAATTTGTCAGTGGTGATGTTGGAAAACAGTTGAAAGAGTTGGACTGGTGGGTAAGCGCACTCAAAGCTGCACGCACTAAATAAATTATGAAAAAAATTCCTAAAAAATATTCTGGTGTGCTCATGGGCGTACTTTTCGCTCTTTGCGGGGGCTTGATTATGTCGTTCGCCCTTACATGGCTCAACCTTGGCTTCGTGGATAACTTCTTTCAAAAATGGATGATCTCCTTCATCGGCTCGCTACCCATAGGCATGGTCGTAGCCACCGTTCTCACACCTCCGATTAAAATGTTTGTTGATTCCATTAGCGAATAAAAATAAAAACAATAGTGCAGAAAATTTAGTTCATTTAATCTTCACAAAACCATAAATATATCAAGCTATATCAAGAGACTTTAAGACAAACATGCCTTTCCTGTATCTCATTTGTCTCATTTAGCTTCGATGTGGTACACTATTATGCAAGAAAGTGCTTATGGGACGTTATGTGCTAGACCCATACGGCTCACATATTAGAAAATTTGGCGCCATCGTCTAGCGGTTAGGACACAGGGTTTTCATCCCTGTAATCGTGGGTTCGAATCCCACTGGCGTCACTGAACTTACAAAGATTAGGTTATTAAATCAATCTAAAGCGTAAGATTAAACACCCCCTATTCCTCGGAGCACAAAGACTAGCCACTGAAACGTATGCGAGCAAATGTGCTCCTTAATCTTCTAACGTCGAGAGTAAATCTATTTATTTTTTTGATCATCACTTTCTATTTGTCTTCTTAATTGAGTCGATGAAACCCAAGATCCTATTAAGCGAAATTCATCTGTTATTTTCGCTCCTGCTCCCATTGATTCTTGTTGAGCGAAATCATTCTCCATAGCCTCCAAGCGATTTGCAATCTCAAACCTTGGATCTTCATTGGAATTTGATTTTTCTAGATTTTCTTTCATTTTGCTCACCTCCTTTTCTTATCACAAAAAAACCGCCTTTTCGGCGGCCGTACTATCTGAATTTAGTTTACTTTTTAAGCACTAAAAACTACGCCGCCATCTAGGGTGGTGTAGTAATAACTTCTTACACTTATGATTCTCATTGTTTATATTGTCTCAAGATCAAAAATATTTGTCAAGCCTAAACAGGTCTGAGTTCTATTAATAGTTGGTCTGCAAAGCTGATTTGAGGCTGGGGTTAAGTAAACTATTCCACTGCTCTAGCGAGGCTCGTATTTGGTTCCAATTCTCAAACATTTGGGTCACTGGGTTCGGAAGAGTTTAGATTGCTAGAATAAGTTTTTTTATCTCTTGCAGATGAGTTATTGTTTTCCATGCGTACTTCTTAAATTCGGGTTGGTCGCTCTTATAGAGAACTCCATGCTTAGTCAATTTAAATGCTTCTATGTCATTGAATGAATCCCCAATAAATAGAGTCTCCTCGGGATTAATAGACTGTTGCTGGCATATATTTTTCACATCATTCACCTTTGTTAATTTTTCATCACCCATGGCATTTATTTTTAATAAAGATCCGTCTTTATTAAATGTGAAAGAATAATTTGCTTTCCAAATAGATATCCCTAGTGTATCTGCAACATATTTCGTATATACATCAAAACTTCCTGAAATAATTGCTATTGGAATATGTTGTAAATGTAGAAATGTTACTAAATCTTTTGCTTCGGGATTAATTTGAATAGTGGATATAATTTTTTCTAAGGTGTCTTTGGTAAATTGTTGTGATTTATAAAACTTTTCAACCTTTTTACTCCAATCATAAACAGTTATTCTGCCTTCGACATGCGCACTATACAATTCTTCATCCAGCCCCTTAGATAATCCAACAATTTTATGCAATTTAACCCATGAATTTCCTAATGTCAAAACACCATCGCAGTCAAAAAATATTAACTTAAGCACAATGTAATTATACCCGATTCTACTAGCAAATTGTAGTAAGATATTGTACCTGTTTAAGGCTGGGATTGAGCAGACTATTCCACTGTTCCAAAGAAGCACGAATTTGGTTCCAATTCTGAAACATTTGGGTCACATAATTATTCTTATCTTCTTGAAGTTTTTTCCTTTTAATCCTTTAATATCAATGTCTTCCCAGACAAAATCAGCTGCCTCTAGTTGTTTTGGGGTGAGTACCAATTCAACAAAACTGTCGCCGTTGGGCTGTAGCACTCCTACTGCTGCCCAAAATTTAGCGTAAGAACGTTTTGTGCTACCCGTTACAACAGAATCAGGATAATAAGTTGGACACGTCCAGATTTTGTATGGATCATCAGAAATCTTTTTTAACGTTTTGGTTTTAAAAATTGCTTGATGTTCTAACTCTACTTTTTCTCTCCACTTCGGGTCATCTGCTTGGCCTGGCTTTGTCTTAACATTTAACTGAGTAGCAGCCAATTGATGCTCATCCATTTTGGGAAGATTTCCATTATTCTCGGCAAGAACCTGCTTCATCGCCTCTTCAAGTTCTTTATAATACTCGTCAGGATTTTTGAACTCATCAAGGTGTCTTCTGTAAGTAACCATTACTCCTTTTGGAAGATAGGGCTTAACAAACTCAAGCATATCCATAAAAGTTTCAGAATATTTATTAGTTTCAGACCGCGGAACGTTATTAAGACTTTCAACTGAAATATCTTGAGAAAAATACTCAAAATGTACGCCTGGTTTATAAACGCTTGCTATTCCCTTCATCCATGCAACAAAGTATGTAAGGCTGAAAAGTTCAGCCCAATCAATTTCAGGTGCTTCTTCAAAACGCCACAGTTTGTTGCCGCCAAACATCTCAAAGATTCTAATGGGTTTATTCTCTTTAACCAGAAGATTGATAGCATTTTTAGTAAGCCTCACCGCATCGTCGCCTGGCTTTAATTTGCGAAATTTCTTGGACATAACTTTAGCGTAAATTGCATCTTCCAGCGGGATGTTTCCGATATCCCCCATCTTTATGGGTTTTGCCATGTCTTTGAGCGTTGAAAGGATATAGTTTTGTGCTGTCATAAGACTTGAGATGCGGACAGGCGCTGAACCTGTGTCTTCCCGTTTGCGACGGGACGCCTGACAACTCGGCTACCGCATCACCAACATTTTAGCATAATTCTGATTCCTAATAGTAGTTATTCAAGAGACGTAGTAACCTCGGGAGAAAAGCATTAACAAAATAAATAAGAGAATGCTGCTGATAATTACGTAGGCAATCTTCACCCAACGATTTTTGACCAGAGCAAGCGCAATGAACATTGGAAACATTGGCGCTACATATCTTGGAAGACCAGTAAATGTTCCTGTTGAGACAGGAATCAGGAAACACAAAGCTGCGAAGAGTATATAGGAGAATCGTACTTTCTTTTTGAAAGCTAAGTAGAGTAATCCCAAAGCGAAAATAAAAGAGCTGAATTCGAGTAGCGCGACCCACCATTCATAAGTGGAAGGCGAAAGAGTGATGAAAATTTTAATATACCTAAAAATTGTCTGTGGGAAAAGGACTACAGACGCAGAGCGGTGGTTGAGAAACTTTTCTTGCGCTTCAATAAAAGAGAAAAAGCTTCCCCACCTTGCTTGGTTATACACCATGTAGGCAATGAGCCCCAAAGGCGAAAGAAATACTGGTAAGATGTTTAGTATTGTCTTCCTGTTGAGCGATATCGAACTCTTGTTCTGAGTATAAAACTCATATAAAAGTGCCGGTAAAATTGCAACTCCCACAATTCTTGTTGCAGAAAGCAGTCCTCCAAATATTCCAGACATAATCCACTTTTGTTTCCTTGCAAAGTAAAATGAAAGAAGAGAAAGCAAAAGAAAAAGGCTCTCTGAATAAATTGAAGCAAAGAAAAAAGAGGTCGGAAAAACAAGAAGAAACAGTATACTCTGATAAGCTATCTTTTTTGGAAAATCAAGGCTTAGTAGCTTATTTAATATCCAAAGAGCAAGTGTAAAACTTATGTTTGCAACCAAAAATGCCATTGTAAAATAAGTAAGATCAAACGCTTTTTTGGTACCAAATAGTGTTGCAAAAAAGTTAACAGCCAGCGGAAATAGTGGAAAGAATCCCTGATCATTTGAATACCATGCTCCAGCTATTGAAAGGTAGCGTACTCCATCAAAATTTGCCCAGGGCCAAAGAAGCGGGCTCGTTACTGGAAAGTAAGGACCAACGTAATCCCAAAGCTGTGTATAGCTGAAACCGTCTCTGAAAGGCAGGAGCATTGGGGAAAAATAAAGAGGAATAAACAGCAGAATCCGCCAGATTAAAAATGTTGATATTATTTTTTTAAACATATTACTCTGTTCTTTTTTGAATGATAAGGCCGCTTGGAAGCGTAGTTGTAGAAACGACGCTTCCTGTTTTTATTACCGTTTCAAGCCACCCTTTATAAGTCCAGATTCTTCCGGAATCGGGCTCTATCAACAAATAAAAGGTTCCCTTTTTTTCTTTCCCGGGTTCATAATGATATATGTTCCTTGCTCGCCAGAAGACAAGATAATCATAAGCGTCTGTATTTACAGGTGGAGTAAATACCAGAAGATTGAATTGATTTTTTCCGGCGTTTTTATAAATATAGTCAATTGCGTCTAGTTTTCCCTTAATTTTTGCCACCCCTCCGTAATCGGGGTTTGAGTAAAGATCATAAATTCTGGGAATAAGTATTGTCATGCTTGCCGCAACCAGAAGCAAAATCGCCAGTTTCCCTATTTTATAATTCCAGAATTTTCCCAAAATAATTCCCAAAGGAAAAAGATAAAAAACTTCAAAACCTGTTAAAAACCAGGCACGCAGCGGAAATGGATAAAAAATAGAAAGCAAAACAATTATGGCAATAAGTTTTGCAATCATCAAGATGAAAGAGGACTCCTTGTCTGTTAATAGCTTGGACTTGCGACCAAAAATTACTCCAAAGACAAGTAGCCAGAAGAAAAGAATTTGAATGTTTTGTAAGAAACCTAAGCGCAAAAATGAAGAGTTGAAATTTATTGAAAAGACGCCTAGATGATCCAAGGCTGTAGTTAGAAAATGTCTTGGAGATAGGCTTTGCACGGTTCCGTGGCTTGCAAAAACTGCGCCAAGAAAAGACTTAGACATTAAAAAACCATGCTTTAAGTCAAAAATAATCTGTGGAGATAAGCTTAGAAAAAAAAGACCAAGCCCCCATACAGCTTCTCTATTCCTAAGCAGTTTACGGTTAAATAAGAGAAGATAAATTATGCTCGCCACAAAAATAAAAACTCCTAGGGCTGTTTGAAAATTAAACATGAGTCCTATAATTGGCCACACGAAGAAGTGATACTTTTTATTTCCTAAATTCAAGCTATAAAAAGAAAATATATAAAGAGGAATAAGTAGCCACATTGGATGAGGATTCCATGGATATGTTGCGGCCGCAATTGCTTCGGGACAAATTGCAATAAGAAATGCAGTTGCCAAAGCTATCTTAGCATCGAAGAATTTTCGGAATAAGATAAATGAAGCTATTAAACTTGCCAAACTAATAAATAACATTAGCACTACCCCGCCCCACGGATCTCCATTTGTGAAGATTGTCGATAAAGATAGCATGTAGTACCAAAGGGGGCCTTGAAATATTCCCTGGAGGCTTGTGTAAGGTCCTATAAGTGTCAAGTGATGACCGTAGACAATGCTTTTGACAGCCATCATGTCGCGCCCTTGGTCAATAAGAAAAACAAAGTTGTGTGAAATAGTTTCTTGTGCCCGTAGTAGAAATCCCAGTCCAAAAATTAGAAGGAGTATTAACGTCTTCCGTTGTTTTATAAAGCCTGTCACCTGGTTATAATAGCATTAGAAGCGCAAGTATTGCCATGCCAAAGTCTTCAATCAGTGTGACTTTAGTTAAGGGGACTTTAAGAAATGTTCCAAGACATACACACTGAAATTTCTCTTTTTTGGCAAGTTTAATAACAACTCCCAACCCGCTAAAAGTCATAACCAAAAATTCTGCGATAAGAATGGGCTTTGAAGGATTATAAATCATTGAAATTCCAAAGAAGAGTTCTATAAAAGGGTAAACATAACCATACGCGTAAACTCTTTTTGCCAGCAAGTCATACATAGAGTAGCCCTGCGCAAATCTTTTTAAGTCAAAAATCTTAAAGCTTGCAAAGACAATAAAAAATGCCGCCATAAAATGCTGAATGGATGTTTGCCACATGGGTATTCCTATTGACAAGTCGCTCTGAGAAATAGCCATTGAGACAAGAAGAATAAAGCCAAGAACAATAACTAAAGGAATGTAGGAAGATGTGGAGGTCTTAATTTCATTTTTCAAAACTAAATCCATCCCGCACTTGGAACACTTTCCTCTCTTGTGGGAAATTACCTCAGGATGCATTGGGCAAGTGTAGGTTTCCATATAATTATTCTATAACTTTATTTTGCTAAATGCTAGAATACAGAGTATGTCTGGCTGGCGCCCGTATGGTATAATTATGGCTATTGTTGAGCTAGATTATAAGCTCAGGATTATATTATGGATAGCATTGGACTTGCACCGCTTGCGGAAATTTCTTTTCAAAGCTTAACCTACGGAAGCATAAATGTTGACAGCGTAATTGACCACATAAAAGGCTTTCTTGAGGAAATGCCAGAAGCTTCTTATAGTTTGATTATTGGCACCGATTCACATGAAAAAGGCGGAGAAAAAAGTGCAAAAGACATAAACTTAGTTACCGCAATTTTGGTACACAGAAAGGGATTTGGAGGAAGATACTTTTGGATAAGAAAAGAAATGTCAAACATCCATTCGCTTAGGGAAAAGATATATTCGGAAACTATGATGTCTTTGGATTTTGCGTCTACTTTTGTTCCACTTCTTAAAAAAAGTCTTAATGGTCAGGCTCCAAGTTATGATTTGGAAATTCATATAGACGTTGGCGAACATGGTGATACAAGAGACATGATTAAAGAAGTTGTTGGTATGGTTACTGGGAACGGTTATGTTGCTAAAACAAAACCCGAGTCTTTTGGTGCTTCTTACGTTGCAGATAAACACACATAAATAAGTCAAAACTCAAAAGTTAAAAGTTAAAAGTAAAAATAAAGTACAAAAATGTCAAAAGTCAAAAGTAAGAAATTGGAGTGGGAGAAGGCGCAAGATGTGGAAAATATAATAAGAGAATTGCTCGAGGTGCTGGAATTTACCCACATTGACTCTCGACGGATTTTTTCTTTTAGAACTCAAGG
>Ga0209515_10007097_pt1 | contig 13624 bp, 26 predicted proteins | sample Subgroupgradi54m_FD_187454 | JGI IMG/M metagenome (GOLD analysis project Ga0209515, IMG submission 187454) | Subsurface groundwater microbial communities from S. Glens Falls, New York, USA - GMW60B uncontaminated upgradient, 5.4 m (SPAdes)... ...
AGGCTTTAGAGGTGATCCAGAAGCAGAAAAGCAAATTCTAGCTTTGATGGATGCAGTTGATGAGAATATTCCAACTCCAGTTCGTGATATTGACAAGCCATTCTTAATGCCGGTTGAAGATGTTTTCTCAATTAAAGGACGCGGAACAGTTGTAACAGGAAGAATTCAAAGAGGACAAGTAAAAGTAAACGAAACAGCAGAAATAGTTGGTATTCGAGATACTAAGCAAACAGTAGTAACAGGAGTAGAAATGTTTAGAAAGCAACTCGACGAAGGTCAAGCAGGAGATAACGTAGGTCTTCTTCTCCGCGGAGTCGAAAAAGACGATGTAGAACGCGGACAGGTTGTTGCCAAACCAGGTTCAATTACACCTCACAAGGAATTTGAAGCAGAAGTTTATATCTTAACCAAAGAAGAAGGAGGACGCCATACACCGTTCTTTACAGGATACAGACCTCAATTTTACATTAGAACCACAGACGTTACAGCAGAAGTAACACTTCCTAAAGGAGTAGAAATGGTGATGCCAGGAGATAATACAAAAATGACTGTTAAATTAATTGTACCTGTTGCTCTTGAAGAAGGATTAAGATTTGCTATTCGAGAAGGCGGAAAAACAGTCGGAGCAGGAGTAATTAGCAAAATTATAGCTTAATTTTAAGTTCAATATCTTAATTTAAATGACCGAAAGGTCATTTTTTGTCTGTCCAGATAAGAAAATATGTCACCAGAAATTAATTTAGCAGCATTATTACCAGATCAGAGAGAAGCTTACGACAAATGGCGACATAGATTAGAAAAGAACGGTCGATTAAGGATAAAAAAATTTCATTCACAGACAATATCAAGAGGTCCTGAAGGAAATAAATTCGAAGATCTAGATATTTATGACATGGATGGAGAACCTTTAGTAGTGCATGCTATTGTGAGAGTTGTAGATGGAAATAAAACACGGGATCCGGATAAGCTTATTACAACTCAATATGTGGTTGATCAACTTGTACATGAAAATATTGTAAATCCGGAACAAATAGAGTAGAATCTATAAAATAAGTTAGGTACATTAAAATAAAAATATGCCGAAAGGAAGAATAAGGGTACGTTTAAAAAGTTATGATGCAAGAGTAATTGACTCTTGTTGTCAACAAATATTAGATACGGCGATAAGAACCGGAGCTAAAGTTGTTGGTCCAATCCCCCTGCCTACACAAAGAAGTCTATACGTAGTAAATAAATCACCTTTTATAGATAAAGACGCACGAAATCACTTTGAAATAAGAGTCCATAAGCGCTTAATTGATATTGTTTCGCCAACTGACAGAACAATAGATAGTTTGAGAAACCTAGATTTGCCAGCAGGTATAGACGTGGAAATCAGAATGTAGTATAATGCGGGTGGTGAATATGGAGGTGATAAAAGCCTAAATCTGGTCTTATTACACTAACGTATCAAATATGTTGGGTAGCCGAGATGGGCTACCTTTTTTTATGATAAACGCAATTATAGGTAAAAAAATAGATCAGTCACAAAAGTTTCTTAGCGATGGGACACGCATTCCGGTAACGGAAATTGAAGTTCCAGACGCACCTGTTGTCTTTGTTAAGAATAAAAATAAGGATGGATACTGGGCAATTCAACTCGGAATTGGAACAGAAAAAAAACCTTCCAAAGCAAAATCAGGACACATACGAGGGGCAAAGTTAGAATCAACCCCTCGTTTTTTACGAGAAATTAGATTGGAAGATATAGTAGAGGATTCCTTGCCAAAAATTGGAGAAAAAGTGAAACTGGAAGATGTTTTTAAACCCGGAGATATGGTTGATATTATAGGAGTATCTAAAGGAAAAGGGTATGCGGGAGTTGTAAAGCGTCATCATTTTAAGGGTGGACCCAGAACCCATGGTCAATCAGATAGGGAAAGAGCGCCAGGATCGATTGGGCAAACAACCACACCTGGAAGAGTTTATAAGGGAAAAAGAATGTCAGGCAGGATGGGTCAAGAGAAAGTTACTATAAAGAATTTGCTAGTAGTTGAAGTCACGCCTCAGAAAGTTTTGATAAAAGGAGTTGTTCCAGGAGTAAGAAAAAGTATTGTGTTGATAACAAAAATAGGAGAAGATAAAAAGTTTCTCTCTTTATATAAAGAAGAAATAAAGGAGCCTTCCTTCGCTAAAGCTACGGAGGGTAAAGAAAATGCCAATTAAGAAATCAACAATTAAAAAAGCAAATGTTCAGTCTGCTAAAACATCAGCACTAAGTGTTGATGTTTTTGATGTTAATGGAAAAGTCGTTGAGTCAATTGAACTGCCAAAGGAGATTTTTGGTGCAAATTCAAATCCAGAATTAATCTCTCAGGCAATTCGTGTATATCTTGCTAATCAAAGACGTGGGACTGTGTCTACAAAAACAAGAGGAGAAGTTCAGGGATCTACACGAAAAATCTATCGTCAAAAAGGCACAGGAAGAGCAAGACATGGGTCAATTAGGGCTCCAATTTTTGTTCATGGAGGTATTGTTTTTGGGCCAAAGCCAAGGGACTTCTCCTTAGCAATGCCACAACAAATGAGGAGAAAAGCTTTATTTGCTTCTCTTTCCGGAAAGAAAAAAGACGGAGAAATAAAAATAGTTAAGGGTCTTGAAAAAATTGAACAAAAAACAAAATCAATGGTAGCAGTTATCAAAAAACTCGGATTAGATCTTGAAAATAAAAAGATATTATTGGTTATTCCAAGTGCGTCTGGTTTTAGTAATGTTACTAAGGCAGCTCGAAATATTAAAGATCTTGATTACAGGCAAGCGTCCCAATTAAATACCTACGATGTATTAAATGCAAAAATGCTTTTACTGACAAGAGATTCAATAGAAGTCTTACAACAAACATTTGTTAAAAAGGAGTAAATATGGATTTAAGTAACAGAATTATTAGTCCTATTATTACAGAAAAATCAATGGAATTGGCAAAGAATGGAAAATTTGCTTTTAGAGTTGATCTTTCTTCTAGTAAACCACAGATTAGAAATGCGGTTGAAGAAATATTTAAAGTAAAAGTTATCTCAGTAGCGACTAATATAATAAAAGGAAAAAGAAAAAGAGTTGGAGCAAGAAAATTAGAAGTAAGAATATCGCCTTGGAAAAAAGCCATAGTTAGATTAAAAAGTGGAGAAAAAATTGACCTTTTTGATATAGGAGAAAAAAATAAATGAAAAACTTAAAAACAATTAAGAAGAAAAATTCCGGAAGAGATTCAAGCGGTAAGGTAGTTGTTCGTCATCAAGGAGGAGAACACAAACGATTTTTACGCGCTATTGATTTTAAGAGGGACAAGATAGGGGTTATCGGAAAAGTGGTTTCTATAGAATACGATCCCAATAGGACCTGTGATATCGCTTTAATCCAGTATTCCGATGGAGACAAACGTTATATCTTAAAGCCCGAGGGATTGAATCTTGAAGACAAGATAAGTTCAGGATTAGATGTTGATATTAAAATAGGTAACAGTCTTCCTTTGGAGAAGATTCCGGTTGGAACTATTATTCATAATATTGAACTTACTCCAGGAAGGGGTGGGCAAATTGCTCGCAGTGCTGGGTCAGGAGCTAGCGTTGCTGCAATGGAAGGTGGGCTTATCCATATCAAGCTTCCGTCTGGAGAAATGCGTAAGATTCAGTCAAAAAGTATGGCAACAGTTGGGCAGCTTGGCAATATTAACTGGAAAAATGAAGTAACTGGTAAAGCTGGAAGAAACAGAAATAGAGGAATTAGGCCTACCGTTCGGGGAGTTGCTCAGAATCCCCGCTCGCATCCTCATGGTGGAGGAGAAGCAAGAAGTGGAATAGGAATGAATACTCCAAAAACATATGCAGGAAGACCAGCAGTTGGTAAAACCAGAAGTAAAAATAAATATTCAAATAAATATATTCTTCAAAGGAGGAAGAAATAATCCGTTCGGCAAGCTAGGATAAATATATGGGAAGATCACTTAAAAAAGGACCATTTATTGATAAAAAATTAACAAAAAAGGTGTTAAACCAAAAACAAACAGGTGAAAAAACGCCTATTAAAACATGGGCAAGATCAAGCTCAATCTCCCCTGAGTTTATAGGTCACACATTTGCCGTACATAATGGAAAAAACTTTATAAATGTTTTTGTAGTTGAAGGAATGGTTGGGCATTACTTGGGTGAATTTGCGCCAACTAGAGTTTTTAGAAGTCATGGAAGAGTAGTAGCGAGGGAAATCTCAAAGACTTAAAAATATGAATGTATTTGCAATAAGTAAATCTGTTACAGTTAGTCCAAGAAAAGTAAGATTGGTTGCTGCTTCTTTACGTAATCGTTCGGTTAAGGATGCTACAGCAATTTTAGCCGTAGTTGATAAGCGTGGAGGAGCTCCTTTGAAAAAAACTCTTAAGAGCGCAGTAGCCAATGCAATTAACAATAATAAACTTCAATTGGATAAGCTTTTTGTTACAAGCGTTGATGTATTGGAAGGAACTTCTTTAAAAAGGTTTCATCCTTCTACCCGTGGTAGAGTGCATCCATATAAAAAACGAACAAGTCACATTAAAATAACAGTTTCTGATATTGCAGTTAAAAAGGAGGCAAAAAATGGGACAAAAAGTTAATCCACAAATTTTAAGACTTGGAATGCTATTTAACTGGAATAGCCGTTGGTTTGCGGATAAAAAGTATAAAGATGTGCTTTTAGAAGATTATATGCTTAGAAAAGCGTTAATGGAAAAGTTAAGACCTTCTGGTGTTGCAAGAATTGAAATTGAAAGGTCTATTAATAGCTTAAAAGTTATTGCATATGTTGCACGACCCGGAATTGTTATAGGCAGAGCCGGAACAGGGCTTGAGGATCTTAAAAAATACTTAGTTACGCTTTTAACTACTCTTCGAAAAGGAATAAATATGCCAAAGCTTGATATTAGAATAGAAGGAGTAAAAGAGCCAAATCTTGATGCGTTTCTGGTTGGAAGAAATATAGCAGATCAATTGAATAAACGCCTTCCTTATAAAAGGATACTTCGTCAATCTGCAGAACGTGTTATGGGTAGTGGTGCAAAAGGGGTAAGAATTCTTTTGTCAGGAAGAATTGCTGGAGCAGAAATCAGCCGAAGAGAAAAAATTCAGCAAGGAACAGTTCCGCTTTCGACAATTAGGGAAAATATTCAGTTTGCAAGTGTTCCAGCTCTTACTCAAAAAGGATATATTGGGATTAAAGTTTGGATTCACATTTAAATAATTATGTTAGTACCAAAAAGAGCAAAATACAGAAAACAGTTTAGGGGAGTTATGAAAGGAAACGCGCACAGTGGGACCAGAGTTTCTTTTGGCGAATTTGGATTAACTTCTGAAGGAACCGGTTGGGTTACAAGTAGACAGATCGAGGCAGCAAGAAAAGCAATGACTCATTATACGCAAAAAGGCGGGAGGCTTTGGATTCGTATTTTTCCAGATAAGCCAATAACCAAAAAACCTCCAGAAACTAGAATGGGAAGCGGAAAAGGAGATGTCTACGAGTATGTAGCAAAAATATTGCCAGGTAGAATGCTTTTTGAAATGGGAGGAATTGCCAAGGAAACTGCTTTTATAGCATTGAGATTGGCATCGCATAAACTTCCTATAAGAACAAGAATTGTAGAAAAATAAAATTATGAAAAGAAAAGAAATAAAAGAATTGCACACAAAAACAATAGAAGAATTAAATACTCTCTTAAAAGAAACAAGAGATCTGTTTTTAAAAATGCGTCTTGATCTTACTCGAAACAGGGTCAAAAATACGAGAGGTATTTTTTTAATGAGAAAAGACATGGCAAGAATACTAACTATTATTAATCAAAAGGAGGTAATGAATGACAAAAGCGCTTAATGGAATAATACTTTCTGTAAAAATGCAAAATACAGTTGTTGTTGAGGTTACTTCTCGTAAACCACATCCTCTCTACAGAAAGATTATGACCAAAAGAAAAAAATATAAAGTAAATACTGGAAATTTGTCTGTTAAGGCTGGAGATAAGGTAAAGATTACACAGACAAGACCTATTTCTAAAGAGGTTCATTTTAAGATTACGGAGGTTGTTAATCTATGATTCAACACAGAACAATTTTAAAAGTTGCAGATAATTCAGGAGCTAAATCGCTTTTAGTTGCCCATATTTTTGGCGGGTCAAAAAGGAAGTTTGGTTATATTGGGGATGTTTTAAATTGTATTGTAAAGGAGGCTTCTCCAATTGGTCAGGTTAAGGATGGAGAAATTGTTAAGGTAGTATTGGTTAGGACTAGAAAAGAATTCAAACGTAAAGATGGATCATATATTCGATTTTCCGATAATGCAGGAGTCTTAATTGATAACCAAAAAGATAAAAATCCAAGAGGAACAAGAGTTTTTGGTCCGATTGCAAAAGAAATAAAAGATAAAGGATTTGCAAAAATTGCCAGTATGGCTATTGAAGTAATATAGGTACTAAACTATGAAATTAAAAAAAGGAGACAAAGTACAAGTAATAAGAGGAAAAGATAAAGGTAAAACAGGAAACATCGAGAAGATGTTTCCTAAGGAAGAAAAGGTATTGGTAAGTGGAATTAATAATTTTAAAAGACACTTGAAAGCTAATTCGCAAAAACAAAAGTCTGAGATAATTACCATACAAAAACCAGTCTCTATCTCTTCCGTAATACTAATTTGTCCTAAATGTAATACAAAGACAAGAGTTGGATATGCAGTTAATGAAGGAAAAAAAGTTAGAATTTGCAAGAAATGTGGGGAGTTTATATGAATAGTCTAAATTCTAAATTTAAAAAAGAGCTTTTAATTAGTCTTAAACAAAAACTTGAGATTTCAAATGTTATGGCTGTTCCGAAATTATCTAAAATTGTAGTTAATATGGGAGTTAAAGATGTTTTGGCTAACAAGAAAAATCTAGAAAAGGCAAGTGTTGCTTTGGAACAAATTGCTGGACAAAAACCTGGTGTAACAAAATCCAAGAAAGCAATTGCTAGCTTTAAATTACAAAAGGGAGAAAAGATTGGTTTGGTTACTACGCTTCGCGGAAAGAGAATGTATGATTTTTTCGAAAAGCTTATAGCAGTTGTTATGCCACGTCTTCGAGACTTTCATGGTGTAAAAAGAGAAAGTTTTGATGGATTTGGAAACTATACATTGGGATTTATCGAGCATACAGTTTTCCCCGAGATTGATCCAGGTAAGGTTGATATAATACAGGGACTTGAAGTGACAATCGTAACAACAGCAAAAAACGACAAAGACGGTTTGGCCTTACTAGAAATGTTAGGAATGCCGTTTCAAAAAGTGAAAAGTTGAGGTACTTTATTTTAAAAATATATGGCTAAAAAAGCAGATATCATTAAATTTCAAACAGATCAAAAATATCCTGTTCGACAGAGAAACAGATGTAATCTCTGTGGTCGAGCTAGAAGTTATATGAGAAAATTTGGTTTATGTAGAATGTGTTTTCGTGAGTTAGCCATGAAAGGAGAACTTCCAGGAGTATTAAAAGCAAGCTGGTAGTGAGCCTGTCGAATCTATGAATTATTTAATTGGAGATTTTGCTATTAGGATAAAAAATTCGCTTCTTGCAAGAAGAAAGAAAGTTTTACTTCCGTATTCTAAATTGAATAAGGAAGTAGGTCTGGTTTTGCAAAAAGAGGGTTTACTTAAAAGCATCAAAGAAGAAGTTGTGGATGGAAAAAATATTCTGGTTGGAGAAATTGTTTTTCAAAAAAGAAATACGCAATTTATAGATATTTCAATTGTTTCAAAACCTTCTTTAAGAGTTTATCTTAGTCTTAATGAAATTAAAAATAGAGAAAGAAAGAAAATTACTAAATTAATCTTATCGACAAATAGCGGTATCATGACTGGAAAGGAGGCAGTGCAAAAAGGGGTAGGAGGAGAGCTTCTTTTTGAACTGTTCTAGTAGCTCGACAGGCTCACTATAAAATATGTCTAAAATAGGAAAACAACCAATAGAAGTATTACAAGGAGTAACAGTAGCTTTGCAAAATGGCGAAGTTTCAGTCAGTGGAGGAAAAGGCAATTTGTCATTTAAAATTCCTCAAGGTATTGACGTTAAGCAAGCTGATGGTAAAATAATTGTTTCCCAAGTCAATCCTGAAAACAGTGAAATACGAAATATTTTTGGTTTGGTTAGGGCCCAAATTGCAAATATGGTTAAGGGTGTTTCTCAGGGTTTTGAAAAAAAGCTAGAGCTTTCCGGTGTTGGATATCGAGCTCAAGTAGCGGGAGATAACCTAACTCTTTCAGTTGGTTTTTCTCATCCGGTAATTGTTAAGGCTCCAACTGGGATTACGTTTTCAGTTAACGAAAACATAATTACAATTTCTAGTTTTGATAAAAGTTGGGTTGGAGATATGGCAGCTAAGATAAGAGATATTCGTCCACCAGAACCCTATAAAGGAAAAGGAATTTCTTACTTAGGCGAGAAAATAAGAAGAAAAGCAGGTAAAGCAGCAAAGACTGTAGGAGCAACAAAATAATATGAAAAAAATAACAAGAAGAAAAAAAGTTAATCTTAAATCTAAAATTAAAGGTAGCAAGGAAAGGCCAAGAATTTCGGTTTTTAGATCTAATATGTATCTTTATGCCCAGATAATTGATGATACAGAGGGTAAAACATTAATTGGAGTTTCAGAAAAAATGATTAAAGGTACATTACAGAAAGGTTCAAAACCAGCAAAAGATTTAGGTATTCTTTTGGCTAAAAAAGCAATTGAGAAAAGTATTAAAAAGATAGCTTTTGATAAAGGAAGATATGCATATCATGGACAAGTTAAAGATCTAGCAGAAGGTTTACGGGAAGGAGGACTGGATTTCTAATGAATAATAATCGTAATTTTCAAGCTGTTAAAAGCGAATTTGCCGAAGAAATTGTTCAAATCAATAGAGTTTCTAAAAAAACCACAGGAGGAAACAAAATAGGTTTTTCTGCATTGGTTGTAGTTGGAGACAGGAAGGGTAAGGTAGGAGTCGGTTTGGGTAAAGCGCCAGATGTTTCTTTTGCAATTAAAAAAGGAATCTCTTTTGCCAAGAAACATATGATTGAAATACCTATTGTAAATGAGACTATTCCTTTTCAGATTAGGATTAAGTTAGGAGCAGCTAGAATACTATTAAAACCTGCGCCACGCGGAAGTGGGGTAATTGCAGGGGGAGCAGTAAGAAGTGTTGTAGCATCAGCTGGAATTAAAAATATTTCATCAAAGGTACTTGGTACGAAAAATCAGGCATCAAATGTTTATGCGACTATTTCGGCATTAGAACAAATTGCAGATCGCTATAGAAATAAAAAAATATGAAACTTCATAATCTTAAAAAAATAACAACAAAGAAAAAAAGAAGATTGGGGCAAGGTCATGGTTCGGGACGCGTTAAGACATCAGGAAGAGGAACAAAAGGACAAAAAGCCAGAGGAAAACTTCCTATCTCTTTTGAAGGAGGAGCGGTTAATCTTATTAAACGCTTGCCTTTTAGGAGAGGAAAAAATAGAAATAAAGTATTTAAGAAAAGACCAATGGTCATAAACGTAAAGGCTCTAAATTTATTGCCTAAAGATTCAATTGTAGATATTAAATTACTAATTGATAAAAAGATAGTGAATGGATCTGACGCAATGAGCTACGGAATAAAAATACTAGGAGACGGAGAAATTTCTATCCCTCTAGTTATAAAATTGCCTATTTCAAAGCAAGGGGCAGAGAAAATTAAAAAGGCAGGCGGAAAAGTAGAAAATTAGTTTTCTTATGGATGGCTTTCTCTCAATTTTCAGAAATAGCCTAAAGACAAAAGAGGTTAAAGACAAGATCTTATTTACCCTCCTTATTTTTCTTGTATTTAGAATTTTCGCACATATTCCAGTTGCTGGGGTAAATGTATCACATCTTAAATCTCTTTTTGCCCAAAATCAATTCTTAGGACTCTTGGATATTTTCTCAGGTGGGACTCTTGCAAATTTTTCGGTAATGGCATTGGGACTTAATCCGTATATCAATGCTTCCATAATCTTACAACTTCTAACAATGGTATTTCCAAAGCTTGAAGAACTTTCTAAAGAAGGAGAACAGGGACGACAAAAGATAAATCAATATACAAGAATGATTACTGTTCCTTTAGCCTGTCTTCAGGCAGTTGGTATGTATGCATTATTAAAAAATCAGGGTATTATTGGTCAACTTTCCCCAATCTTCCTTTTATCCTTTATTGTTACAATGACAGCAGGAACAATGCTTTTGGTTTGGTTAGGAGAATTAATTTCCGAAAAAGGTGTGGGTAATGGAATTTCTCTTTTAATTTTTGCAGGAATAGTTGGTAGGGTTCCTGTAATTTTTGGCCAGACGATTTCTACTATAACAAGTGAAAATATCCTCAATTTAGCAGTATTTTTAGTAATGGGACTAATTGTAGTCTCATCAATAGTTGTTATAAATGAAGCAACAAGACAGATTACTGTTTTTTATGCTAAAAGAGTAAGAGGGAATAAAACGTATGGAGGGCAATCGACTCACTTACCTCTTCGACTTAATCAAGCAGGAGTAATTCCAATCATCTTTGCAGTTTCACTAGTACTACTTCCTTCCTTAATCGCAAATTTTTTATCAGCTTCTCCAAATATTGCCTTAAGAACATTTTCTTCTAACATGGTATCTCTTTTCAACCCAAACGGACTTTTTTATAATGCTGTATACTTTATATTGGTGGTTGGATTTACCTATTTTTATACTGCTATTATTTTTAATCCTAAAAAAATTGCAGATGAAATACAAAAATACGGTGGATTTATTCCAGGTGTTCGTCCGGGTACGCCAACCTCTAAATACTTAAATTACATTTTAACTAGAATAACTCTTGCTGGAGCTTTATTTTTAGGGGCAATTGCTGTTTTTCCAACTCTTACAAGAGCTTTTTCAGGGGTTCAAACTTTATTATTGGGAGGAACAGGAATTTTAATTGTGGTTAGTGTTGTTTTGGAAACTGTAAAAGCAATTGAGGCGCAAATTGTAACCCGAAATTACGAAGGATTCTTAAAGTAATATGAAAATTATTTTAATTGGTATACAAGGAGCAGGAAAATCGACTCAAGGAAATTTACTGTCAGAAAAGCTTAAAGTGCCTTATTTATCAACCGGGCATATTTTTCGTGATCTTTCAAAAGAGCATACACCTCTTGGTAGACATATTAAAGAGGTCATGAATGCCGGATTTTTAATTCCTGATGAAAAAACCATAGAGATTGTTAACGACTATCTTAGCCGCCCAGAATATGAAAATGGATATATTCTTGATGGATTTCCCAGAACCTTAGGTCAGGCAGAAGCATTTAAAAACGGAATTGACAAGGTGATTTATCTTAGGGTCTCCGATAAAGAGGCGCTTTGGCGTCTAAGTTATCGCAATGGAGAATCAAGAGAAGATGAAACCTTGGCAGCAATTAGAAAACGCATTGAATCATTTCATAAATTCACAGAACCGGTTCTGGATTATTATAGATCAAAAGGAAAGCTAATTGAGATAGATGGCGAAAAACAGGTAGAAGAGATACATAAGGAGATAATGCACAGTCTTGAAAAATAGTCCTCTAATTATTGGTATAACAGGAGCATTCGGAAGCGGTAAATCCACAACAGCTGATTTTTTAGAAAAAGAAAAAGGATTTAAAAGAGTTACCTTGTCCTCTTTTCTCGAGGAAGAAGCAGTAAAAAGAAATGTTGGAAAAATAACTAGAAAAATTTTACAAGACATTGCAAATGAATGGCGAGAAAAATATGGGGGAGGGATATTGGCAGAAAAAGCGCTTTTAAGTTTAAAGAATAATAATATTGATAAAGCAGTAATTGATGGAATTAGGAATATTGGTGAAATAGAATTTTTGGGAAAAAATGCCAATTTTATTCTTATTGCAGTAATTGCAGATCGTAAGGTTCGTTTTCAGAGATTACAAGAATTTAAAAGAAGAGAAGATCTTACCTGGGATTTATTTGAGAAATTAGATTATCGAGACTTGGGAGTTGGAGAAAAAAAGACAGGATTACAAGTTGCTATCTGTATTGCCCTTGCAGATACTTTCATTATTAATAACAGCAATAAGGAAGAATTTATTGAAAGACTAGAAACTTTTACACAAACTTTAATCAAATAATTTATATGTCTAAAATATTTACAATTGCGATAGATGGACCAGTTGCTTCTGGTAAAGGGACACTGGCTGTAGGACTTGCAAAAAAGTTAGGTATTCTATTTATTTATACAGGAGCAATGTATAGAGCTTTGACATATGTTTCAATAAGAGAAAATATAGATATTCATAATGATAAAGAAGTTTTGCATTTTTTAAAAGGAATAAAAATAGAATTGCGTGAGCCTGGACCAAATGAAAACAGAACTTTTAGCGTTTTTGTTAATGAAGAAGATGTTACAGGAAAAATATTTGATAAAGAAATTGAAGAAAAAACCCCAATTGTTGCAGCAATGGGATCAATTAGAGAAGTAATGGTAAGTTTGCAACAGCAGTATGTAAAAGGGAGAAGCGCTATTGTTGAAGGAAGAGATAGTTCAACTCACGTATTGCCTAATGCCGATTTAAAAATTTATTTAACTGCATCTTTAGAAAAAAGAGCAGAAAGAAGATATTTACAATTAAAGAAAAAATCGATAGAAAGGCCAATTGCGCAAATAATAGAAGATATAAAAGAGCGTGATAAAAAAGACATGGAGCGTTCTGCATCTCCATTAACAATTGTTCCTGATGCATTTGTTATTGATACCACAAATTTAAACATTGAAGAAACTATAGAAAAAGTTATGGAAAAGCTAAAAGAGAAAGGCTTACCATGAAGAGAAATATAGAAGTGGGATTACAATGTTTTGTAAAAAAAGACGGCAAGTACTTAATGCTTCATAGAAATAAGGATAAGCGAATTATGCCAAATGTTTGGATGGCGCCAGGCGGGAGAAGAGAGTTCAACGAAGGTTTATTTGAAGCAGCAAGGCGAGAGATTAAGGAAGAAACAGGACTAGAAATTAAGAATTTAAGGATAAAAGCAGCAGGAAATGCTCACCTAAAAGATTTGAACATAGAATTATATTTTCATTTTATAGTAGCTGAATATGCAGGAGGAAAATTAAAAAAGAATACAGACGATGATGGAGAACTTGTTTGGTTAACAACAGAAGAAATTGGTAAGCTAGATAATTTGCTGTCAGAAACAAAAAGAGTTTTATCACATATTTTTAAAGACGATGACAAGATAGTTTCATATAAAGCAGTTTATGAAAAAGGAAATAAAATGACGCAGTTTAATTTAGAAAGTTCAAAATGATTGATATTAAGACAAAAGAAGAAGTTGAAGTAATGCAAAAGGGCGGTAAGATTTTGGCCGAGGTTTTATTTGAACTTTTAGAAAATATAAAGCCAGGTGTCTCAGAGCTAGAAATAGATAGTCTTGCAGAAAAACTGATTTTGGAAAAAGGAGGAGAGCCGGGGTTTAAAAAGGTTGTGGGTTATAAGCACTCAATCTGTGTTTCAACAAACGATGTTGTTGTTCATGGGGTTCCAACAGAATACAGATTTAAAGAAGGAGATGT
>Ga0209515_10007098_pt1 | contig 13622 bp, 15 predicted proteins | sample Subgroupgradi54m_FD_187454 | JGI IMG/M metagenome (GOLD analysis project Ga0209515, IMG submission 187454) | Subsurface groundwater microbial communities from S. Glens Falls, New York, USA - GMW60B uncontaminated upgradient, 5.4 m (SPAdes)... ...
GGGCTAGCGACCTTAAACCTGGCGAAACGGGAGGAAGAGGTGGCGCGATTTCTCCTGAAGGGATTGAGTAACAAAGAAATTGCCGAGGTGACTCACTTATCTGAAAAAACCGTCAAGCAGTACGTTACGCAGGTCTTCGAGAAAGCGAAGGTGGCAAGCCGCAGCGAATTCTTCTCATCGATCTTCCCCGTCTAACGCCACACCATGTTACAACGGAACACTCAGCGGCCCACGCGGCGTGTCATCATCTCGGCGTGAAGACTTCGGCGGCTGCGTCGAGCGTTCATGGCCAGGTGAAATGACTGGACCCTCTCCAGACACCTGGACCCATCGTCCGCCCATGTACACTTCCTTCATGTGTCCCCGACGCTGAGGATGACCGCGCCGCGGTGCGTGACGCGATGGGGACGGTTGCCGGCTTCCGTGTGGTGTAGCCGCGCTTGTCTCCTGTGGTTCGCGATGCGGAGCGGTTGGGCTAGTTGGTGGCGGCGGGAGCGGCTGGGTAGCTCGTTGGGAAGGACTGTGCGGGCCTGAGCTATCACGAGACCTTCCTCGCGGCCTACGATGACGACGGTGAGCGCCCACGGAAGGTGCTACTGTTGGGGATGAAACCTGCGATGATGCCGTCGGGGCAACGCCTCCTTCAACACCAGCACGTGTAGGCCCTAAGGAACTTGGTGACAGCGGTTGTCCGATCGCGGGAACTTCTCTTGGCTTCGTTAAGCGTCTCTCGCCACCTCGATGTCGCCGGCGCCGATGGCGTGAGACTGGTACTGCAGCCTGCGCGAGCTCTTCGTCAGGACGAAACTCCACGCCATAGCGCTGCGCGATCGCCTGAATCGTCGCCGCATCTGCTGAGCCACTGAGCCGCGACAGCTCTCGAAAGAACACCTCAACGCCAGGCGGGGAGGCCAACCACGCAATGTGCAAGTCTCCGGTTCCGGTATTGCGCAGCCCATGCCACGTGCACGGCGGAGCGACCACCGACATCCCAGGCACCACGGTCATGGTTCGCCCTTCAAGAATCGCTCGCCCTTGCCCCTTATGCACGAACCATACCTCATGATGGGTGAGATAGCGGTGGACCGGAATGGTGCCGCCTGGCGGGATCACATGCGTCCCAAACGCCACGGGGCTGCCTGAGGGTTGTGGGTCCATCTTAATCACGACGTCCCCCCACCCAGGCAGCCCCAACTTGAGAACTTCACCCTCACTCGATTGGAGGATGCGACTCACAAGACCTCACCTTATTTCTTCGACTCACACGTGCCGCCCTGGCAGGGACAGCACTTGACGAGCGAAATGAGCTTCAACAACCCTGCGACACCAATGAGGCCGTAGACCACACGAGCCGGCCCGGACATCGGACCCAACACTTTCGCCACAAGATCAACCTGAAAAATCCCCACCAGCCCCCAGTTGAGCGCCCCGATGCCGACCAAGAGCCCCACGAGCTTACACACCATACAATAGCTCTTCCCACCGGTCATGCTCACCTCCTGTTGCCGGTTGCACACACTCACCATGCCATCATCACACGATCACCGGTAGTTTTCAACCTGAATTGGCACACCAAAGTCCTTGCTCTGCAGCATCCGGATCACTGCTTGCAACTCATCGATCTGTTTCCCGGAGACGCGCACCGCATCGCCATCAATGCGGGGTTGGACTTTGAGCCCCATGTCTTTGATCGCCTTGGTGACTGCCCTCGCCTGATCAGAAGACAATCCCTGCTGGAGAATCGCCTGCTGTTTCATGTAGCCACTCGGGAGCTGCTCCGGCTCTTTCCATGCAAATGCCTTGAGCGGCACGCCCCGCTTCGCGAGTTTCGTCTCGACGACATCGATGACGCTCTTGAGCTGCGCGATATGATCCGCGGTCACCTTAAGCGCAGGAGGCGACTCCTCAAAGGCAAGACTGGCGCTGCTGCCGCGAAAATCAAACCGCGTGCCGAGCTCCTTGTCTGCTTGTTGCAACGCATTGCGGAGCTCTTGCAGATTCACTTTCGACACGATATCGAAACTGTGTTCTTGGGCCATCCGGTTCGCTCTCCACTCACCAGCATTTCCCACTCATCCACGTTTCACCGCACCGCTATCATCCCCACCTTGAGCGTAATGCGCTCGGGGTTCGACGCCCACGGCCAGAGCGCGGCATAGCCAAGACGGGTCGGGTCTTCATGGTTGAGAAATAAACATTGACCGTGTTGAATGCCGCCAATCGTGTCGATCGCTTTGCGGATTTTTGGCTCAAGCGTCGCAGCCTGATTGAAATCTTTGGCGGGTGGCCCGAGTGCCTCCACCAGCAACGCAGCACAACGCTGTAGATCGTTTTGCCCGAGCACTGCTTCAAAGTAGTCGGTCGCCGTCGGCGCTGTCCTCACTTCGAGAAACTGGAGCGCCCCTCTTAATTTCGTTGCAAGCTGCCCCACGTCCATGGACATCTCACTGAATTTGCATATCCACCGGATGACGGACACGATACGACAGTTTCAATTCCTGTTTTTGGTTCGCGTTGAGCTCAAGCAACCAGTGAAACACGCCGGGCTTTTCCGGATCCTTCTCCACCTCGGATGGCGTTTGTTTCACCGACTCCACAATAATCTCTTCGCGTTCGGACACCGGCAGCTGATCAAACACCGTGACGGCGATATGCCGACCGGTGAAGTTACTGATCGTCGTGAGCCATTCATAGTCGGTCGACTTCGTCTTGCCACGCAGCCCCGGTAAGAGACTCACTTCGACATGTTCTTTCAGGGGTTTGCGCTCGACTTTGACACGTTCATCAACGCCCAGGTACAGGTCAAATTCCTCTCCAGGAGCAATCTGCTTGAGCGACGCCGTTGCCACAAAGGCTCCGTCAAGGAAGACGGCCACGGGTCCAGCTAACAATATCGCGTCAGTCGCATTCGTCATCTTGGCCCGAAGAAACGCAAAGGGTAACACGCGTGGCGTCGTCTCATAGGCCAGTTTCGCTTGAAATCGCTGCGAGCGGATTGGCACTTTGTGCGGCTGCCAATCTGCGGGAATCGACTCTGGCTTGGGCAAGTGGAAGGTCACTGAGGTCCCTTGCGCTTCGACGGTCGCCAACGCAAGTTGGGCTTCTTTGGCTCGCTCGCGCTTGTCATCTGTTTCGTTGAGTTTCTGTTCCTCGTCTTGACTCTTCGATGCTGGAGGAGCAGTCGCAGCGAGATTCATCAACCCATTCGCCACACCGCCTCGAGACATACCCACAGGCTGCCAAGGCCGAAGGAACCATGGCTGAATCTCCGGCATGGAACCAGCCATCGCAGGCTTGGCAGTTGAGAGTGTTAATGCCACGTCGGTCCAGTCCTCGCCGGTTTGTTGCCGCACCAACCCAGAGGAGGCGAGCTCTAGATCTCCGGCCGCTGTCGTTGTGGCCCTTGCTTCATAGCTTGGCTGCCACGCTGCTCCCGGCACGCGATAGGAAACTTCGAGTTGAAAGGGCCCACCTTCTTGCACCTCAAGATCGACGAGCATCGCAGTCTCTTGCTTGAACCGACCTTGTGTGAGGCGCTCGAGCTCCCGGCGGAGCTTATCGAGTTGTTGCGCAAGTTCCTCGAGCTCCTCATCAGCGGCTTGGTCACGCTCCGCATTCTTGAGCATCGCGTCATCGAGAAAGTTGAGGAGCGCGGCCGCGTCAGAAGCACTGGGAGACTTCGTGATGAGATCTTTGCCGATTTGCTGGCTCGAGGCCGCCTGAATTGACGTGAGATACTTGCGTTCCTGCTCAAGGATCTGTTTCGTATTATGGAGCTGCTGGTGGTGATGGCCGAGTTTGCGGATCTCTTCTTCCAGTGATTTCACCTTGGGATCTTGTGCCGTCTCGAGCTGCTTCGTCACCAAACGGACGCCATAGAGCGTGACCTGTGCTTGTCCGCTCCCTTTCGCCGTAATCGACTGCGGATCCACTTGGGCTGGCAGCGGCGAGAACTCCACCACCTGCGCTCCCTTGGAGAGTTTCAGCGACGCAGCGCGTGTCACACCCGCACGGTCTGGAAAGACGGTGACGGACACAATCTTTGACTCAGCTTCGATCGTCTCGGCAGCTGCTATCTGCGCCACACACAGCCACACTATCGCCACGCCCAAGACATATCGCCTCATCGCCCCCCCCAGTCGTTATGTCACACGTTAAATCGAAAGTTCAGGATGTCGCCGTCTTCCACGACGTACTCTTTTCCTTTGAGGGAGACCTTGCCGGCACCCGCCACGGCTTGCTCGGTCCCCAGCGTCATCAAATCATCATACTTCATCAGTTCCGCTCGAATGAAACCGCGTTCGATGTCGGAGTGAATGGCCCCGCCCGCTTCGGCCGCACACGCGCCTCGCCGAACGGTCCACGCACGCACCTCATCAGCGCCGACCGTGAAATACGAAATGAGTCCCAGCGCTTCGTAGCTGATCCGCGTGAGACGATCGATCGCCGACTCAGCAATGCCCAGTTCTTTGAGAAACGCGGCGCGCTCAGCCGGATCGTCGAGCTGTGAGAGCTCTTCTTCGATTTTTGCCGAGACCTGAACCAAATGCACCTGCTGTTGTAGAGTTCGCTGCTGCACCTGCTTCAACAGCTGTTCATCGCGCACGGCATCCTCGCCAACATTCAGGATAATCAAGAGCGGCTTTCGCGTCAGCAGCGTCGCTCCGCTGAGCAGTTTTTCTTCTTCGACATCAAGCGGAAGCGTTCGCAGCGGGAGACTCTCATTGAGATGGGCCTGGAGCTTGGTGAAAAACGCCTGTTCCTTGGTGCGATCGACGCCTGTGCTGCGACGTCCATGCTCTTTGGCAATGCGCTCCAGGCGTTTTTCCACAAAGAGGAGATCATTCAAGATGAGCTCCGCGTGGATGGTCTCAATATCTCGCAAGGGATCGACGGAGCCCTCAAGATGAAACACGGTGTCATCCGCAAACGCCCGCACGACATGCGCCAGCACGTCGACGGTTTGGAGCGCTTTCAACAGCTCCTGATTTTTCGCAGAGTCCTTCGTCATATCGGGCATGAGCAAATACTGAATCGTCGCGGGGGTAGTCTTCTTGGGTTTGTAGAGCGCAGTTAGGCGATCGACGCGGGGATCCCGGACAGGACATACGCCAGGTACGACGCCGCCGTTGCTCGAAGCTGTGCTGGCTGCATCGACGTGGGTGAGGAGGCGCAGCAACGTCTTTTTGCCGGCTTGAGGAAGTCCGATCAATCCAATGTACATGGAGGACTACCGATGAGGACCACGCCGTGAGGACCCTGGATGGTGCCGAGGTGGTCCGTGTCGGCGTTGCGGTTCGTGTGACCTGGGTGGCCCGGCCTTTTTATAGTCAAAGTTTGGCAGTGTGACGCGCGGCAGCGTTTTGTTGAGTGCTCGCTCGATGTCTTTGATGAGTGGCTCTTCGTCGCGATCCACCAGCGTGAAGGCATCTCCGGTGGCTTCTGCGCGCGCGGTGCGGCCAATGCGATGGATATAGTCTTCGGGTGTGTTGGGCATATCAAAGTTAATGACATGACTGATATCATCAATGTCAATTCCACGCGCGGCGATGTCGGTCGCCACCATCACCTGGCTCCTGCCTCGTCGGAACTGCTCCAGCGCACGCAGTCGCTGGCTTTGACTGCGATCCCCATGCAGCACGGAGACTTGAAACCCTCGTCGTACAAGCTGTTCGGACAATCGGCTCGCATAATGTTTGGTCCGGGTGAAGACCAGCACCGACGTCATGCCGGGACCGCGCAGCAGCTCCGCGAGCAGGTCGGTCTTGAGATGGCGCGGCACGGGGTAGACCGCATGTCGGATGCCGACCGGTGGTGTCGAGCGTTGGCCGATTTGGATTGTCACGGGATGGTGCAGCATCTGATGCACGAGGGTGAGAATCGCCTCGGGCATCGTCGCAGAAAACAAGAGATTCTGACGCTTCGGTGGCAAGAGTCGCATGAGATTCTGGATGTCGGGGAGAAAACCCATATCGAGCATCCGATCCGCCTCATCGAGCACGAAGATCTGCAAATCGATGAAATCGATCCGCCCGGAATAGACATGGTCGAGCAGCCGGCCCGGTGTTGCAGAAATAATGTCCACCCCGTGCGACAGCGTCCTAATCTGCGGCTCCATCGGCACGCCGCCAAAGATCGCCATCCCCTTGAGCGGCACATAACGGGAGAGTGCCTTGAGGTGGTCCATCGACTGCAGGGCGAGCTCGCGGGTGGGGGCGACGATCAACGTGCGCACGTTGCCGCGGCCGGGTCGTAGGAGCAACTGATGCAGGATCGGCAACACGAAGGCGGCGGTCTTGCCTGTGCCGGTTTGCGCGCAGCCGATGACATCGCGCCCGGCGAGAATGGGTGGGATCGCCTGGGCTTGAATCGGTGTTGGACGGATGAAGCCTAAATCGTGAATCCCTTTGAGGAGATTCGGATGGAGATTGAGCGAATCAAATGTCACGCCACTTCCAGCCTCAGCGCCGAGCCCAACAGGAGATGATGTGGAGGTCGCTGAGGTTGGCGTCACGCCTGGGCCGTTGTGTGATGTCGTAGGGCCCTGCGGCTGATGACCGCCTGGAAGAGCAGGTCGTGTGGTGGCTGGCATGCTGATGATTATAGAGCCTTTGTGACGGAAGCGAAAGCTAAGGAACGAGTGATCGTCACGCTGGCTTGCGACTCGGTTGGTCGTGGGGTGTGCTGCGCTCGACGCTCGAGGGGTCTGGAGGCGTGGGCCGTCGACTCAGATGCCATTCGCGCACAATCGGAAGAATGGACAGCAGAATGATCGTGCCAATCACCCAATGCAGGTGTCGCTCGATATTGGGGATGGAGCGTCCAAGGAAATAGCCGGCCAACGTCATACTCGTCACCCACCCAATCCCTCCGAGGACGTTAAACACAAGAAACGTCCGATACGGCATCTTCCCTGCTCCCGCGATGGTGGGCGCAAAGGTCCTCACGATGGGAACAAATCGGGCGAGGACAATCGTCTTCGCGCCGTGCTTCTCATAGAACCGCTGTGTGCGAACCAAATGATCTTTATGAAACCACCGTGAGTCGTCACGGCTGAAGATCCGCGGCCCTAAGTGGTAGCCGATCACATACCCGGTGCTGTCGCCTACAATCGCGGCGGTACTGAGGAGCAGCATCAGGACCCAGATATTGAGCATCCCAGAACTTGCGGCCACCAATCCAGCGGTCACCAACAACGAGTCACCGGGAAAGAAAAATCCGGCCAAGAGTCCCGTCTCCGCAAACACAATGGCCACCAGCACGGTGTAGCCACCCCAGCGAATGAGCTCATTGAATTGATACAGATGCGACCAGAGTTCTGTCATGACGCCCCAGGCCAATCGGTGACTTGGAACAGCTTGTGGCGACCACTGCGACCCTTGACGAGTCGTACGCGTTGCGAGGGGATGCGGAATGTGCGGGCCAGCAACCTCGCCACAGCATCGTTGGCCTGCCCATCCATCGGCTTAGCTTTCACCCACGCCTCAAACCGTCCGGGCCCGAGAGCAATCAACACATCCTTGCCGGCGTTCGGATGCACTGTGACGCTCAACCATGCGGTCTCCATATCGGAAGGACTCCGTCAATTCAAGGCGGTTATTGTCGCACAATCCCCCACCACGGTCTAGGACGGAAACTGGGAGGTACTGTCCTCATCTGACTGTTCACACCACAGCATCACAGAACGGCCACAGCTCGCCCCGGCGACCGTCACCGGCGGGCCGGGGAAACACAGAGCGTTCTCATCGAACCGCTCTCTGTGCCTCTGTGGAATGCTGTGTCTCTGTGGTGTCGAAGTGGAAATGAGGACATAACTCACTGGGAGCGTGAACACGACCTATTGAAGAGGACAACGCTAAGGCGTAGTAGCTGGAGCAGGATGTGGCGAGGTCGTGCAACGAGGAGAACGACGTTACGCGCCGTTATGACGCGCCAAACAGACCGTGATGCGCTCCTTCAACTCCGCAGGCTCAAACGGCTTGACGATGTAATCATCAGCCCCGAGATCCATGCCGGCTTTGATGTGATCCGCCAGGCCAAGCGCTGTGAGAAAAATCACCGGGATCTTCGCCGTCTTCGGATCCGCTTTGAGAAACGCACAGACATCGCGCCCTTTCATCCTGGGCATCATGATATCAAGCAGGATAAGATCCGGTAACCGCTCTTGGGCGATCTTCAATCCCTCTTCGCCGCTTGAGGCGGTCAAGGGCTCATAGCCCCAACTCTGCAGCCGACGCGAGACGACCAGGAGGATGTCCTTCGTATCATCGACAATCAGAATCCGTTTTGGTCGAGTGTCTGCGCTCATCATGTCTCTCCCTTGTTCTTGTCACCGGTTCGCGCAATCGCGAGCAGGGACGCGCTCCATGGGCTGTGACGATTGGAACACCGTCGGCGGTCGCTCGGATCGTTTCGACATCTCTGCGAGCGTGGAAATCCGATCGCGCGCAGCAGCTAAGAGACGACCGGACTCATCGCCATCTGCGGGATACGCAGCGCTGGCTAGGGCAACGTGTAGCTGCGCGCGACTCAAGACGCCACGCAGCCGTTCGGCCATCGCGTCAAGCCCGACGCGATCCGTCACGGCCACGATCACGAGCGTGGTCTCATCGAGCCGGATAAAGTGGTCGCCTCGATGCGTATTCTGTCGTAGCAGCGTCTCTGTGCGCTGCATGAGCTCGCTCGCATCCTGGTGTTCGAGAGACGAAGTGACGGGCGCAAAGTACAGCACGCCAAATTGCCCATGTGCATACTCCGCATCTTCTTGGGCTTCGCGGCAGGCTTCCTCAAAGAGAAATTTCGAAGAGGCAACGGGCAGCGTAAAAGTGACCGTCATTCCCTTCCCCTCGACCACGTCGGCTTGTATCGTACCGCGATGCCGCTCGATCACTTGTCGGCAAAACGCCAGTCCCAATCCGCTGCCTTCTACTCCAGGGTCGTCTGGGTTCTGCACATGCACAAACGGCTGGAACAGGCGCGTGCGTTGCTCCTCGGACATGCCTGGCCCGTCATCGCGGACAGCAATCGCGATGGTCCCATCGACGGCATGAGCGTTCACGTAGATGGTGCTGCGCTCCGGGGCATGTCGCAGCGCATTGCGCAGTAAATGGTCCAAGACCTCCGTCACCGCCTGCGTATCCATGTAGACAAGCGGAAGCGTGGGACACGCGACATGAATCATCTGTACGTGAGTCGACAGCTGCCACCGCGCCTGCACCTGGCGCAAGAGAGTCGTGAGATCCCCTGGCTGACGAACCAGCGGACGTCGGCCGGATTTCAACAAGGACAGATCCAGCACCGCTTCAATGAGGTAGTTGAGGCGCGCGGCATTCTCCTCCATCGACTGGATGAACGACTGCTGGTCCTCGCTCAGCGGGCCGAGGGTTCCGTCACGAAACAGTTGAATCCCTTCCACGATCGTCGTCATCGGGGTGCGCAGCTGATGGTTGATCGTCATGAGAAACTCGTCTTTCATCTTGGCGAGCGCTTCGAGCTCGACATTCACGCGCTGCAACTCCTCAATGTGCTCGCGCAGACGCCGCTTCTGCTCCTCCACTTGGGCCGCAAGCTGATTAAACGCCGCAGCGACAACACCAAGCTCATTGGCTTGAAGAACCGGCAGCTTCACCAACCGACCGGTGCGCTGCATCGCTTCGATCCCCCCCACCATGCGGTGCAGCGGCGTCGTCACGAGCCGTCGAAGCATGAACGCCCCCATCAAAAAGCACAGCACCCCGCTGAACATGAGCCCGAGTAGGAACTGGCTCCCACGCAACACCGCGGTGAGCGACTGGCTCTCGGTCTGAGCGGCCAGGCCACGGATGAGTGCTCGGAGCTCTTGTCCACGCTGGTCAAACTCGCGAGGCCATGGGAGCCCTGTTTCTGGATCGGCGGTCGATGGTGTTTGCAGGAAGCGCTCGAGTTGTGTCGTGTACTGATCAACCGCCACCGTCGTGAACTGCAGTTGCTCCAGCATCCTGACGCCTCGCATCGGTCGCACCAGGAGTGATCGGTCCTCATCGAGCTTCAGCAACCCGCCGCTGCGAAGGACGTGAAGACTCTGTGAGAGGTGCACGAGCCCGGCGCGCATGGTGCCAATCGATGACTCCTCGAGAGCGGAAGGCGTGGGGATGCTCACTGCCAGATGCTCACCAAAGCGAGTCAATTCATCGATGACGCGCTCTTGTTCAGACATCGCGCGTAAGAGTTGACTATCATATCGCTGCCGCTGGGCCAGTCCCAACGCCAGACATCCGGCCCACGTAATGACCGCCAACAGCACGCCGAACACCAGGTCGAGCCGCTGCCGAAGCGAATAGCTGCGGTGATTCTGGTCAGGCATCTGCGAAGCGATCTCCTGCGTCATCCAACCCGCTCCCGGTCAGCCACCCATTCCTCAAGCCGCTCTTCGCGAAACCGCCATTGGTTGCCGACTTTAAAAGCGGGAAGTCGGCCCTCTTTGACGAGGCGATAGACGGTGGTCACATTCACCCCAAACCGTGTAGCCACGTCTTCAACCGTGAGATAGTGTGTGTCGCTTGGCATCATAACAAAACGCCCATCCAGTGGATGGGCGCATCGAGATGTGTCACTCCTCGTGCTGGCAACCCAACTACCCCCACTCTTGCTTCGCAAGAAACTTGGGGGCTTGTGGTTTTGCGCCCGATCCTTTCGCCCGCCACAGAACATGGCGGGTCCGCCTGGACCTATGGCGGAAATCGTTTGCCTCTCCATCGGATCCACCGATGAAGACCTGTCGATCGACAGGTTGTTTCAGCTCATTCGATCAGAAAGAGCACCGCTGCACCAGGAGTATGCCTGGTGCGTCCAGCGTTCGTCAAGAGTCGCCAAGAGATTCTTCTGCTTGTAACGACTGATCTTCGCTGGGCAGGAATCGTCACTGTTACCGGCCCGAGCCGTTGCCACGACGCTGACGGACAATCCGTTCCGCCTCTAACCAGTCCTCCTGATCGTGCCCATGCTGGCCGCCTCGACGCTGAAACAGCTCGTAGGCCACTTTCGCCACCTCCGTCTCCTGATTCGGAAGGGTCTGAGCAGCCGCCCGAGGTTTGGCCCGTCCTACCAGTATTCTCGCCATCGTCCACCTCCTTATGTTGACCATGAGTCACAAGACCGTTCCGTGTGCTAAACGAATGTGCAGCCAAAAGAATAAGAGTCCAAGCCCGCCAAGCGAGACGGCATTCAACAGCACCAACCACGCCCAAAAATGTTTCCGGGATCGAAATCGACGCCACACATAGATCACACCTGTCCATGTCAGGAAGCGATTAAGCAGCCACAGTGTAAATTTCAGCGGCGTTCCAATCCACAACCACGCAGGCCACACCATGATCAAACGCTCTCCATTAGATGAGAAGCCCTGGGACCGTCATGTGGGACTCTCCGGCGCCCGTTCGGCCCAGGCGCGCACGCTAGCCGTCAACTGGTCGGTTGGCAATCGTAGCGCATCATCGGTCGCTCTGAGGATGATCTCTCGCCAGCTCAATATCGATTTCTGGAGCTCAATGAGTAACGGCTGATGCGCTGCCCCTAATGCATTCGTCAGGCGATGGCCCAATTCGTTCGCCTCATCGCTCACCGTGGACAGTTCCGCGTAGCGTAGTCCGCTCCCATCCCGTGGGAGCTTGAATCCTTCCGTGAACAAGCGTAGCAGCGACAGATTCAATTGTGTCGCTTGTGGCTCATGGGTTTCTAATTGACTCCAAATCTGCCGACTGGCCCAGTGGCGCACGAGCAGGCCCAGCTCCTTGCGAAGCAACTGATCGAGCATCACGTCCGCCGAGAGCGGTTTCGTTGGAAAGGTGGCGGCAAGCTGCCCTCTAAATTGCTCGATCGCTTGAGAGCACGCGAGAAACAGAAACACGGAGCGGAGTCGGATGTCCTCTGCGGTCATCGGGTACCACGCCTCATCTTATCGTGTGGCTGGCCCGACGCCGTCGAGCGCCTCGATGAATTGTGCCACATCCGTCGTCGGCAACTGGCAGACACGTCGCTCGCACACATAGGCGGTCGGCTTTCCTTGGAGTGGTCCTTGCGCCGCGACAGACGGCACGAGGAATTCGATGGCCTGTTTCCCTGATCCCTCAGGATGAAATATGGCGATGGCTCTCGGAAGAAAACGCTGGTGGAATGCTCGAATCATCTCCATCGTCTGCAGCTGTGTCGGGGCACCGGCGATGATGATGTCTTTCGTGGGACCGAGTGCGACATCGCAAGCGATCAACATCTGCGGATAGCCAAAGGGGGCGACCTCGAGCGTCTTCGCAACACCGTCCAGGGCGCGTCGGCCCAACGTGTCCAGGTGATCATCGGCAAGAAGCTGGCCCAGTTTGAGCAACACGAGGCTGGCGACGGCACTTCCCGACGGTGTCGCGCCCTCATAGATCTCTTTGGACGACACAATGAGCGGAGGCTCATCCTTGCCACGGAAGAAAAACCCACTACTGCGCTCATCCCAGAAGCGCTGGATCATCTGTGCGGTCAATGACTGCGCGGCCGTCAGCCAGCGCGGGTCAAACGTGGCTTCATAGAGTTCAAACAGGCCATCGCTCAAAAACGCGTAGTCTTCCAGCGTGCCGGGATAGCGCGCCTCACCGTCGCGGTAGCGGCGCAGCAACTGCCCCTTCGACATGAGCTGGGTGAGGAGAAAATCGGCGGCCTTCGATGCGGCGGTGAGGTACCTCGGCTCATCGAGCGTCGCACCTGCATACGCAAGCGTGGAAATCATGAGACCGTTCCAGGAGGTGAGAATTTTATCGTCGCGGTGCGGCCGTACGCGCGTGGATCGAACCGCGAAGAGCTTGGCCCGACTCACCGACAGACGTCGCGCAAGGTCTTGCGGATCGAACCCTTTAAGATGCGCGAAGACCTCAAGCGGCTGCTCGATATGCAGGATGCTTGCGCCGTGCTCAAAGTTGCCGTCTTTCGTCACCCCATAGAAACGATGAAACAACTCGCCCTCATCTGGCCCTAAGACCTCGAGGATCTCTTGCGGGGTCCAGACATAGAACTTTCCTTCCTCGCCCTCACTATCCGCATCTTCCGCTGAGTAGAACGCCCCGCGCGAATCGGTCAGGTCGCGCAGCACGTACTCGATCGTGTCTTTCGCCACCTCAGCATACTCCGCGCGTCTGGTGATGCGATACGCCTCCAGATACGTCTTCGCAAGAAGGGCTTGGTCGTAGAGCATCTTCTCAAAATGTGGCACGAGCCACTCCGCATCGGTTGAGTAACGATGAAACCCTCCGCCGAGTTGATCGTGAATCCCACCATGAGCAAGATGATCCAGCGTCGTCGTCACCAGCTCAAGCGCTTGGGCCGTCTTGGTACGCGCATAAAAATGGAGGAGAAACGATAATCCGTGACTGCGAGGAAACTTCGGTGCTTCACCAAATCCACCACGAGAGACATCGAAGGCAGCCGTTGCGTGGTTGAACGCCATTTGCAGGAGCTCTGGTGAGATGTGCTCGGGAGGTGCCGTATGAGCCAATTGCTCATGCAACGTCGCGGTGATGTGCTCGGCAGACGTGAGGATCTGCTCGCGGCGGCTCTGCCAGGCATCATGGACCGATGAGAGGATCTCGCGCATCCCCGCCATATTC
>Ga0209515_10007099_pt1 | contig 13621 bp, 9 predicted proteins | sample Subgroupgradi54m_FD_187454 | JGI IMG/M metagenome (GOLD analysis project Ga0209515, IMG submission 187454) | Subsurface groundwater microbial communities from S. Glens Falls, New York, USA - GMW60B uncontaminated upgradient, 5.4 m (SPAdes)... ...
GCTGGCAGATAAAATCCAGAGGGTACCTGCTTGCTGGTAATTTTGGAGGTTATTCCGATCAATTTAAAGGAGGTCCACCAAACGGTCCAACAAGCGGATACGGAGTGAGTGAACAGCAGTACAGCGCCAGCACCGGGGCGATCTTGATAGGTGATGCGAGGAAGATAACCGGCGAGTCGTATGAGCATACTCCTTACCATAGTAATATTGGGCTGGCCGATGGTTATCCAAAGGGCCCGCCGATTGTGACCAATGTTGAAAGCACCCCGCAGTACACTTTTGCTGCCGCGGATCTTACACCTGCTTATCAGGTTACTAAGGAGGCCAAGGTGGCCCGCGACCTCAATCCGGATGCTCAGAGGGTGGTTCGAACGTATACTTTCCTGAAAGGTTTCAACGCGTTCATCGACATCGCTTCGATTCTATCGACCAACCCAGCGACTCCGGAGACCTACGTCTTGAACACGTTGGAGCGATCGGTCTTTGAAGATCCCACGCATTTGACAGCGACGGCGGGTGATCAGAGCATGCGCGTGACGACTCTTTTGACGCAAAGTCAGACGGTCAGTCAGGTGGCTTACCATACCCGGCCGGACAGCCTAGCAGCGGACCCCTGGTGGCTGAGGTACCCCTATCGCACCGAGCTGGGCTTTGTCCGCAACGATAACGATCCGCAAAGCTATCTGGTGAATGCGATTCAAGTGGGTCCGGCGACCGGAAACAAGCTGCAATTCTCGTTAACGGAAACCGCCACCACGTTGACAGTCACGGTCGTGGATCCGGTGACCGGGAAAACTGCGACGGTTACTTTGGAGAAAGCCAGTATGAATGGCGGCGTCGTTCGGGGTTCCATCGGTTTTTCTGAAGCCCCCGGTGGGCCGCCGGCCACGCATCAGTTGTATCAGGGCGTCCAGGGTATGGAAGTGACCAACGGCATACCGGTGTGGGAGAAGCTTGGAGCGACTCCAGCTCCCCATTTCGATCCGCCTCCGACTCCTGCGCCGGCTCCCGTTCCGGCGCCTGTGCCTGCGCCGGTGCCCGTTCCGGCTCCGACCCCTGCGCCCGGTCCGCCTCCGGCGCCTGCTCCGACCCCGGAACAGTTATGGGGAAGAATTCAAGGTATTTTTAATCAGCGGATTCGAGCAATCCGGCCAGGGGACGTTCCAGGAACTTATAAAATCATTGAAGATAAAGACGGACTGTGGCAAGGAAACATAGGTATCGATGAGAGAAGTCATCAGATTTGGACATCCAGGGGGGACGGGTCGCCAAGGATGGGAATGATTCAAGGGGACGCCAGTCTGCTAACTTTACTGGCAAGGCAAGTTAGCGGCTCCTCCGGCGGATGGACTTCCTCCGGCGGCCATTGGTCGAACGGTTTTCCGACACCCCCTCCCAGTCCTTCTCCCGTTCCGGATTCAACTCCGGCGACCCGGGAACAGTTGGATCTTTGTAGGGAACTGCGAGTTATTTTTCGTGCGCAGATTGAGGCCATCGTGGAAGGGGAAGATTCAACAACTCCTTATTACCTCGTTCAGGAAGGACATAAGCAAGGAGTCGTCAATGACGCAGGTGTACTAGCCAGGGGGCTAAATTCGCCACCGCTGGGAACGATTCCAGGAGGAGGCACGCCAGGATTCCTGAAAGAACTGGAAGGTCGAATTGGCGGCTCCTTAAGCAGATTGACACCCTACTTCAGCAATTTAGAATTGAGGGGTCTTCCGACACCCACTCCCAGTCCTTCTCCTGCGGCGACTCCGGAAGAACAGGCGGCATGGGGTGAAGTTCAAGGTGAGTTTAATGAGCTGATTATTAGTATCCGGCGAGGGGAAGTTGCAGGGACTTGTGACCTCATTAACGGACAGGGCATGAATCAAGGGCTCCTCGTCATGAGGACAGGCGCGTTATCCAGGGGGCTAAGGTCGCCATTGATGGGAACGATTGGAGCAGAATCACTGAGAATTCTGGAAGCTAAAATTAACGGCTCCTCAGGCAAATGGACTCCCACCGGCAATTGGTTGAATGGTCTTCCGATAGCCACTCCCGATCCTTCTCTCGTTCCGGATCCAACTCCGACGCCTGTGCCCGATCCCATTCCGACGCCTGTGCCAACCCCTGAGCCGGTATCGGTACCAGCGCCAACGCCGGTACCGACGCCATCAACGCTTCACCAACCGCTTATTCCACTAACCCTTCAACAAAGCGGCCCGAACTACCAGCGGTTTGCGACCTACGTTTATGACGCATTGGCAGCGTATAACGCGAAGGAAGAATTGCCCTATGCATTCTCGGCAACTGACGCGATTTACATGTATAGAATTACACTCGATGTAAAATATCTAAACTTTGCCGTTGCTTTGGAGCAGCAGTCCATTGACAGTGAATACGGAGAAATAGCGAAGGGTCAGACTCCTGATGTCGCATCTGATTCTTACCTTTATGTTTGTGACCACATTCGAAATCTTTCTATGACCTATGACGCGGCACATGACTCATTGACTCCTGCCCAAAGGGAACAATGGGAGAGATACGCAGATCAGGTGTTACGGAATGTGTGGAATCCTGAGGAGGCTACGTGGGCTCCTTTGGGAGGAAACCCCTCTCCGTGGTCCGGCTGGAGCATAGATAATCCCCGCAACAACTATCACTACAGCTTTATTGGAGCCACAATGTATTGGGCCGTTGCAGGTCAACGGCAGACGTGGAAGGATTTTTTGACCAATGTGAAACTGCCTGCGCTCGTGAATTATTTTGCACATATGCCGGGTGGCGGAGGCCTGGAGGGGACCAATTACGACCAATCGCAAAGGCGGCTGTTTGAACTTTATGATTTCTGGAAGAATGTGACGGGTGTGGATCTGAATGGTCAAACTTCTCCTCACTCTCGTGACACGATCAGTTATTGGGTGCACGCAACGTTGCCGGGCGGTGAATTTTATGCCCCGATTGGCGATCAGTCCAGATATGCAGAGGCTCGACTTTATGATTATGTCAGGGAAGTCGTGATGCGTGCCGTCAATTTGAACAAAGGCACTCCAGAAGCTCAATTAGGTCAATGGTGGCTTCAAAACGTCTATCCCCAAATGACAAGCGGCTTCAATTACGCGAGTGATCTTGAGTACGATCCTTCTGTCTCTGCAACACCGCCGGCACAAACCCTTTATTATGCTTCCGGAGCAGGCGATCTTTTTGCCCGCACTTCAGGGCAACCCGATGCGATGTGGTTCTCGTTTAAAGCTGGGAAATTTGTTGAAAGCCATGCGCATCAAGATCAGGGAAGTTTTAATCTCTGGCAAAACGGCTGGTTAGCGGTGACTGCAAACGTCTACACGCATTCAGGCATTCACCAAGAGGTTGACACCAATAACGTCGTGGGTTTTTACAAAATTATCGACGGCGCTCTCGACTCCATTCCCCAAGTCCAATCCGAAGACGTTTCTTCAATGATGACATACACGGACCAAGGGGGGATTGTCACTGTAAACGCTGATCTCAGCAACGTTTATTGGGCACATCAAGCAGATGTGCAGCAGTGGAAGCGGGACGTCAACTTTAACCGCAACACCAGTACGATGCAAGTGCATGATCAGTTTGTGACGGGTCCGGGTGTAAGCGCGGTTTGGCAGCTCACCGTTCCGGATGAACCCATTCTCCAGCCAGACGGATCCATCTTGGCCGGTCATTTATTAATTACCCCGTTGACGCCAGGGCTGACAGTAAAGATTGTTGACTGGAGCAAGGTAGATCCGACTGAGTTCTTAATCGGGTGGAAAATCAAACTCAGCGGCGGTACGGATTCTTACGATGTCGTGTTGCAAGTTGTGCCATCACCAGCTCCAACTCCAGCGCCGGCTCCGACCCCGGTTCCGCCTCCGGCTCCTGTGCCGGCTCCCATTCCGATCCCTGCGCCGGTGCCCACTCCTTCGCCGGTGAAGGCTCCTATTGATGCCGCTTTGAGGGCCGATGCCAACCTTCTGAGTTGGACCGCTTCGATGAAAGATCGGCTTCTGACCTACTATGAGGCGCATCCTCTGGATAGGAAGAGTGACCCTGTTGATGCTGCCATGGCTTATTACTTATACGGTGACACCGACGCTGCTGCGCTGGCCGTCAACTGGTTAAAAAATTACCGATTAGAGACCAACCTGGCAGATACAACAGCCAGCGACCATGCCCGCTGGGGTGGCGAGAGTATCATGATTGCTGCCAGCTTAGTAAAGGACCAAATGGCAAAAGCCGACTGGGAATCCTTTAAGAATTATTGGGTATGGGCCATCCGCGACACCCTGATGGATAAGCCCTGGGGTGGTTCGAAGTCCGGTATGTACCAGAACAATTACTTTGTGGGATATTTCCGCAACGAGATAAACCTTGGCTTGATCTTGAAGGCCGATGGAGATCCAAGGGGGCAGCCATTGTTGGATAAGACGCTCGCCGAACGCTGGGACAACGGCCTTGAGCCTTACTTTAAAGGAGATGGCAAAGGGGGGGTTCCCCTGGAGGGCGACCAGTACGGGCGTTATCATCTGCAGTACACCACCTTGGCCTTCAGGGCTTTGAGGAATGCCACCGGCCGGGATCTGTATAAGGAAGCTAATAAATACTATGCTGGCTCTATCCGCTATCTCATCTATTCCGCCCTTCCGGCCTCCATGCGAGACCAGGATGGAGCACTCATCGGGCCTCAGCTTTATTCATTCAATCAGGAAGAGCTTTATGGGAACCCTTTGAGCAATTCTTATTACAAGGATTTTGTCATGGCGATCAAAGAGGCCTTTGGAGGAGATCCGGCTGACCCAAATTATCACGTGGCCCAGGAGGCCCAGCTTCTGGAAGACCACATGACGGTTACCGGCTCCAGCTTCCTGGAGGCCACCAACAAGGCGATCCCCGCAGCGAAACTGGATCAGCTTCCTTTGGATTTTTACGCACACGGCGCTCAGTTCCTCTACAGCCACAGATCATGGAATCCTGCCAAGGACGTCTCGGTCTTTGTGCATGGTGGGGATGAGTGGCTTCACACCGGCCACTCTCAACAGGCGGCCGGAACCTTTCAGATGAAGAGTGGAGACCGTTGGCTCTTGCTGACTCCAGGAGGGTATTCAGACAGCTTTCCGGGACAAGGAGGGGTAGGCACGGCGGGTGATACAGATTACGTTGTTCACAATGGGGCCATCTTAGTGGGAGACCCCAAGGGGCCCTATTCCACGGGGTTGTCTAGTGCGTATCAAGACGGCCCGGCTCGCGTCACGCGGTTTCAAAGCGGAGATTTCTTCTCCTTTACCTCCGTCGATCTGACAGACGACTACAGGTCCTCCAATCCCTTAACTAAAACTAACTATCCTTTCCGGGACGACAACCCGGCTGCCGGGAAGGTAATCCGGAACTACGCCTTCTTTGAGGATCTGGGGGTCTTTGTAACGCTCGACTGGGTCAACTCTACCAACCCCAGCGACTTAAAGACTTTTACCATCAACACCCTTAATAACCCCACGGTGAACAATGGGATCCTTGAGACCATCGTGGGGGACCAGAGATTGCGGGTGACCACATTTGACAGGCCTGGGGTCACGCACACGACTCAGAGTCTCTTTAGCGGCGCTTCCTCCTCCCCGGTGACACCTGTATGGAGGACGGAGGATAATTACGTCAACAAGGACGGCTCCACAGGCACCTTTATCGTTCACGCCTTCCAGGGTGGATCGGCCAGCGGGGAGATTGTCGATGCCACCTTAACTGAGGACGCCACGACGATCACCGTCACCTTGCGCGAGCGAAAGACCGGCAGAACCGGGGTGCTGACCCTTAACAAAGAGATGAACGACGTCCAAGGATCCATCGGGTTTTCTAACTCGGGAACTCCAACCCTGCAGTCACTTTATAAGGGTATCCAGTAGACCGACTAGGCCGGACGACGATGAACCTTGCCTTCTTGAATCATCCGTGATATCTTCGTGGGTTATGTACGCGATCATTTCGACAGGCGGTAAACAATACAACGTCAATCCCGGAATGCTCCTGGATGTGGAGCGCCTTGAGGGCGAAGTGGGTTCGAAGATACGCCTCGAGGTGGTGCTGGCTGTTCAGGGCGACGCCCGTTTCCAGGTGGGTCGTCCGCATCTCAAGGGGGCGGCGGTGGTGGCAGAGGTAATGGACCATCCGCGCGGCCCAAAGGTCATCAACTTTAAGTTCAAGCGGAGAAAAGGATATCACCGAAAGGTCGGGCATCGGCAGGAGCTGACCCGGCTGAAGGTTCTGGAGATTCTCACCAATGGCGCACACTAAAGGACAGGGGTCCACCAAAAACGGGCGCGACTCCAATGCGAAACGACTCGGGGTCAAGGCATACGGCGGAGAGTACGTGACGGCCGGTTCCATCATCATTCGCCAGCGCGGAACCCGTTTTAAGCCGGGACTCAACGTGGGGCTCGGCCGGGACGACACCCTGTTCGCCCTGCGCGACGGGGTCGTCGTTTTTTCAAAACCGCGGGTGGTCTCTCTCCATGTTCAATGACCCGCTTTGTAGACCAAGCCTCCATTTCGGTTCAAGCCGGGCCCGGGGGCAAGGGCTGTCACTCCTTCTATCAAGACCTGTGGAACCGGCATCCCATCCCTGACGGGGGTGACGGCGGCCGGGGCGGACAGGTTATCGTTAAAGCAAATCCACAGCTCACCACACTTCTCGATTTTCAGACACAACGCCATTTTCGCGCCGGGCCGGGAGGGAATGGGTCCTCCAAGCGAAAGCGCGGCGCCCAGGGCACCGATTGCATCGTTCAGGTGCCGTTAGGGACCGTCCTCCACGACGCCGACAACGGCGACCTGATCCGGGAGATCCTTCATCCGGATGAAGAGGTGGTTGTCGCCCGCGGAGGGGCCGGCGGCATCGGCAATGCGAACCGTTCCATCTGGCAGAAGACTCGCTCCGGCGAGACCCCCTTGGAAGGGGTCTCGGGAGAGAGGCGGCGGCTTCGGTTGGAACTGAAACTGGTGGCCGATGTGGCGATTGTGGGATTGCCCAATGCAGGGAAATCCACCTTGCTGAGCCACATCTCCCAAGCCAGGCCCAAGGTGGCCTCCTATCCTTTTACGACCACCCATCCGGTGCTCGGCGCGGTCGCGCTTCCCTCGGAGTTTCAGATCGTGGCGGTGGATGTTCCGGGCTTGATTGAGGGAGCCCACCACGGCAAGGGGCTCGGGCTGGATTTCTTGAGGCACATTGAGCGGACAAAGATCTTGATTCATCTGGTTGACATGGCCGCGGTGGATGGCCGTGATCCGGTGGCCGACTACAAAACCCTGAACGCCGAGTTGAAGGCCTACCAGCCGGCGGTGGCGAAGAAGCTGCAGGTGGTGGTGGCCAATAAGATGGATCTGCCGGAAGCCAAGAAGCAGCTTCTGCGGTTTCGCCGGCAGGTGAAGACGAAATTGGTGCCGATCTCGGCCCAGACCGCCGAGGGGATTCCGGCATTGTTGAAGGCGGTCGCCAAGCAGCTGAAACGGTTTAAACGAGATGAATAACAATGCCGGGGCCGCAGAGGAAAATTCTTAAGATGAGTTCTGAATTCAGAAGTCCTCAAGAATTAGTGTCAAACGCCAATCGTATTGTGGTCAAAGTGGGAACTTCGATCCTTGCCGAAGCTCCGACAGAAGGTCACATCTGCCGAGTTACTCGACATTGTGTGCAATCAGTAGCTTCCATGGTGGGATCGCTATGGAAGAATAAAAGAGAAGTTGTCCTCGTAACTTCAGGGGCTATTGGCGTTGGTATGGGAATTCTAAAATTAAAAAGACGACCTCGCGAGTTAGCAAAACTTCAGGCGGCAGCAGCGACTGGTCAGGGATTGCTTATGCAGTGGTATACGGCTCGTTTTGAAGAAGATGGTCTTCATGCGGCCCAAATCTTGTTAACTCGTGGGGATCTTGAGGACCGCAGGCGTTATCTCAATGCGAAGGCGACAATTCTGACGCTGCTAAAAGCTGGCATTGTACCAATCATTAACGAAAACGATACTGTCTCATCGGAAGAGATTCGTTATGGGGATAACGATCTGTTGTCTGCTCATGTTGCTACCCTTGTGGAGGCCGATCTTCTGATTCTTATTAGTGATGTTGATCGACTGCTAGGTACGCCTGAACCTTTGCGAATCATAACCAAGATAACACCGGAATTGGAGCGTCTTGCACGCGGTACCACTAAAGTTATTTCCACAGGCGGTATGCGTACGAAATTAGAAGCTGCCAAAATTGTGATGGCAAGTGGTATACCGATGGTTCTTATCAATGGTCGTGGTGGATACGATTTAGTTGAGATGATTTGGGCGGGTGAGGACAGGGGGACATGGTTTCTTCCCGAGAAGGGATCTAGGTTGAGAGGCAAACAGCGCTGGCTGGCTTTTACAGGAAAACCGGCTGGGATGATCCAGGTGGACGCCGGGGCGAAAGCGGCGTTGCTGACCCAAGGCCGGTCTTTGTTGGCTTCCGGAATTCATCGGGTGAACGGCGGTTTTCGTTCCGGTGATCTCATCTCTGTCCGGGATGAAACGGGTCGGGAGTTTGCCCGCGGGATCGTTCAATACTCCAGCGCGGAATTGGAGAGGATACGTGGTTTAAAGAGCGATGCGATCGCTGCTTTGTTGGGCCGCAAGGCGCAAGAAGTGATCCACCGGGATTCCCTGGTGATCTTAAGGGAGTAAAGATGGCAACCTTACAGAAACAGATTCAGCAATTGGCCCAGCGCTCCAAAGAGGCCTCGGTGGTTCTGGGCACAATGCCGACCTCGGCGAAAAACCGGGCGTTGATTGCGATGGCCGACAGCTTGGAATTTGGGCAGAGGGAGATTCTTTCGGCCAATGCCAGGGATGTGAAGGCGGCCCGGGCGGCAGGAATCTCCGAGGCGCTGCTTGACCGGCTTCTGCTGGATCGAAAACGGATGACCGACATGGCCGATGGCTTAAGGGAAGTGGCCAAGCTGTCGGACCCTGTGGGAGAGGTCATTAAAGAATGGACCCGGCCCAATGGGTTGAAGATCATCAAGGTCCGGGTGCCGGTGGGTGTCATCGGGATCATCTACGAGGCCCGCCCGAATGTCACGGCCGATTGCGCCGGGTTGTGCTTGAAGTCCGGCAACAGCGTGATCCTGCGCGGCGGTTCCGAGGCGATCCACTCCAACCGGGCGATCTTCCGGCGATTGGAGAAGGCGGTGCTCACCCACGGACTGCCGAAGGGAGCGATCAGCTTGGTCTGGATGACCGACCGGCGGGCGGTGGATTTTCTGCTGGGGCAAGTCGAGTTGGTGGATCTGGTGATTCCTCGAGGAGGAGAAGGACTGATCCGCCAGGTGGTGGCCAAGGCCAAGGTGCCGGTGATCAAGCAGTACAAGGGGATCTGTCACACCTTCGTGGATGCGCAGGCCGATTTCAAGATGGCGGAGGAGATCTGCTACAACGCCAAGGTCCAGCGTCCTGGCGTCTGCAACGCCATGGAGACGCTGTTGGTTCACCGCTCCGCGGCCCCCCGATTTCTGCCTTCGATGGCCAAACGATATCTGCAGGCCGGCGTGGAGCTGCGCGGGGATGCCCCCACGCGGCAGGCCCTCAAGGGTTTTCCGGTCAAGCGGGCCACCGAGAAGGATTGGGCCACGGAATATCTGGCGCTGACTCTTTCCATCAAGGTGGTGAAGTCACTGGAGGAAGCGATCGCCCACATCCAGCGGTACGGTTCCGGCCACTCGGATGCGATCGTCACCCGCTCGCAGGCCCACGCCGATCAGTTCCTCCGGGAGGTGGACTCCGCCTGCGTCTACGTGAACGCCTCCACCCGCTTCACCGACGGCGGGCAGTTCGGGCTAGGGGCGGAAATCGGGGTCTCGACCGACAAGCTGCATGCCCGAGGGCCGATGGGGCTGGAGGAGTTGACCACTTACAAGTATCTTGTGGTCGGGAAAGGCCAAGTCAGGAAGTGAATAGAGCGTCATTGCGAGGAGCGAAGCGACGAAGCAAACTCGTTTTTAAAGACGAGATTGCTTCGCTTCGCTCGCAATGACGTGGCTTTACGGATCGGCATTCTCGGCGGCACCTTTAACCCCGTCCACAACGGGCACCTTCTTCTAGCGGAAGGGGCCCGCCGGCAGCTTTCGCTCGATCAGGTCCTCTGGGTTCCAGCCAACGCTCCTCCGCATAAACCGCTGGAGGGAAACGCTACCCCGGAGGATCGCTGCCGGATGGTGGAGCTGGCGATCGCCGGCCATCCCGCTTTTCGGCTCTCCCGGATCGAGTTGGATCGGCCGCCTCCTTCCTATACAATAGAAACCGTGCGCCAGCTCCAGGCCAGCTTGACTGAAAAGAATGCGACCTGGTATCTGCTGATCGGCTCCGATCTGGCCAAGGAGCTTCCCACCTGGAGAGAGATTGAGATGCTGCGCCGGCTCGTTGAGTTTGTGGTGATCCCCAGGCCCGGCGCTGCGCCGGCCCGCCACCCGCCGGATCTGAAGCAGATTCAAGTGGAGACGTTGAACCTTTCGGCTTCGGAGATTCGCACGCGGATTCGGGAAGGGCGATCCATCGAGGGTTTGGTGCCTGAGCCGGTCCGCCGGTACATTGAGGAGCATCGTTTATACCGATGATCCCGCCTTTTGAGCCGCTCACAGTCCTCTGGATTCTGCTGATCATTCTCCTGCTGGCCGCGTCCGCCTTTTTCTCGCTGGCGGAAACGGCGCTGGTGGGTCTCTCCAAGATCCGGCTGCGCCACTTGGTTGAGCGGGGGGTGAAACAGGCCAAACAGGTGGAAAATCTCGTGGGCCGGTTCGACCAGGTGATCAGCTCGCTCCTCGTGGCGAACAACTTCGTCAACACCGCCATCTCCTGCGTGGGCACGGCCCTGTGCGTGGCCTGGCTGGGGCCGGAGTGGGGCATCGTGGCGGCCACCATTTTGATGGGGACCATGATCCTGATTTTCGGGGAGATCACTCCGAAGGTTTTCTCGATCCGTTACGCCGAGCAGGTGGCCTTGAAAGTGGTTCCGGTCTTGCGGGTGGTGATTCGCATCTTTGGACCGATCAGCAAGCCATTCGTCCTCTTGAGCCAGTCGCTCTTGCGCAGTTTTGGGGTGGAGATGGCTCGGCGCTCCCCGCTGGTGACGGAGGAGGAACTGAAGCTGATGATCGAGTTGGGCAAGGAGGAGGGCGTCTTGGGAGAGCATGAGCGGACCCTCCTGCACCGGATCTTCGAGTTCGGGGACCTGAAGGTCAAGGATGTGATGGTTCCGCGGGAGCAGATGATCGCGGTGCCGGCGGGAGCGACCCATGACGAAGTGCTCACCGTTCTCACCGAGGAGGGGCATTCCCGGATTCCGGTCTACCAGGACTCTCCGGATCGGATCATCGGCGTCATCTACGCCCAGGAGCTTCTTCATATCTGGCGGGAAGGGTGGCTGATCGTCCTGCATGACCTGATCCATCCCCCGCTTGAGATTCCGCCGGATCGGCGGGTCAGCGACGTTCTGCTGGAATTCCAGCGGCAGCGGACCCAGATTGCGATCGTGGTGGATGGAAACAAACGGGCGCTGGGGATGGTCACGCTGGAGGATCTCATGGAAGAGATTGTCGGGGAGATTCCGGAAGATCAAGCCGGCTGGACGGCTTGACAGTCTGCTGAGCGCGTGATAGATTCCGAGAGAATTTCCAAACACACAATGGAGGGCTGGAATCATGGAAGCTTATTGCGTCAAGTGCAAGGCGATGAAAGAGATGAAGGATCCGCAGAAGGTCACCATGAAGAACGGGCGCCCCGCCATGAAAGGCAAGTGCCCGGATTGCGGAACCGGTCTTTACCGGATCATGAAAACATAGCCAGCCGGTCTCTTCCCACAAGCCGGCAGATCGCGATCACGATGGCGCAGACCGCCTTGGATGCCAAGGCGGAAAACCCAGTGATCCTGGATCTGCGCAAGCTCTCGTTCAGTTTTGATTTCTTCGTTATTCTCAGTGCGGCTTCCGATCGTCGGGTTCAGACCATCACCGATGAGATCAGGGAAAAACTCTCCAACCACGGCATGAAACCGCCTCGCCGGGAGGGAAATCCGGAGGGAGGATGGGTTTTGCTGGATGACGGAGCGGTGGTGGCGCATATCTTCACGCCGGAGCTGCGTGAGTTTTACGGGCTTGAACGGCTCTGGGCCGATGCCCCTCACGTATCGGTCCCGAAGAAGCGTGGAAATCACAACCTTACTTGAACCGACCCTCCGAGATCTGATTCAACAAGCCCTTCGGGAGATGGGTGCCGTTGCTTTAGGCGAAGCGCTGCCCATCAGCCTGGAGATTCCACGCATACGGGCCCACGGGGATCTGGCGGTTTCCGTAGCGATGCAGTTGGCCTCGAAACTCCGCAAGCCCCCTCTGCAGATTGCCCAATCCCTGGCCGACCGGCTGAATCTGCTCCTGAAAGATTCTCCCCTTCGTGATTCGATCGAGCGGGTGGAGGTCAAACCCCCGGGGTTCATCAATCTCTTCCTGAGCCGGGCCTTCCTCTATCAGGTCCTGCAGGAGGTGCTGGCCGTCGGCGCGGAGTATGGCCGGTCTTCGCTGGGCAGAGGCAGGAAAGTGATGGTGGAGTTCGTCAGCGCCAACCCGACCGGTCCTCTGTCCGTTGCCCACGGCCGTCAGGCGGCGGTGGGGGATGCATTGGCCAATCTGCTGGACTTCGCCGGCTACCAGGTGCATCGGGAGTATTACCTCAACGACGAGGGGACACAGATCGACTTGCTGGGGGCCTCCGTTCTGGCCCGCGCCCGGGAGGCGCTTGGGCTTCCGGCGATCTTTCCGGAGAACGGCTACAAGGGGTCCTACATTTCGGATTTAGGCAAGCGGTTGGTCGAGCGGCAGGGACGCCAGGTGTTGGACGGCCCGAAGGCGCAGGATGCCGCCCGGAATTTCGGAGCGCAGGAACTCACCAAGGTCATTCGTGGGGAGCTGGATCGGTTCGGGGTCCAATTCAACGAGTGGTTTCCGCAGAGTTCTCTGCGGGATGGAGGTTATCTGGATCAGTCGCTGGATCTGCTGAAAAAACGGGGCTACCTGTATGAGTCGGAAGGGGCCTGGTGGCTGAAGTCCACCGATTTTGGCGACGACAAGGACCGGGTGGTGATCCGCACCGATGGACGGCTCACCTACATCGCCGCCGACATCGCCTACCATCGCAGAAAATTCGAGCGGGGCTTCCAACTTCTGGTGAACCTCTGGGGGCCGGACCACCACGGCTACATCGTGCGGCTCAAGGCGGCGGTGGAAGCATTGGGATTCCCGCCGGAGGCACTGCAGATTCGGATCGTGCAGCTGTGTACGCTCAAGCGGGGCGCAGAAGTGATCCCGATGTCAACCCGCGAAGGACAGTTCATCACGCTCACCCAGGTGATGGAAGAGGTCGGGCGGGATGCAGCCCGCTTTTTCTTTCTCCTGCGCAAGACCGATGCCCACTTGGAATTTGACCTGGAGCTGGCGAAACAGCACTCGCTGGAGAATCCGGTTTACTACATCCAGTACGCGCATGCCCGGATTTCCAATATCCTGGAGTACAAGAAGAAGCAGAGTGTGAAGGAAACATCTCAGGTGGATTTTTCCCGGCTC
>Ga0209515_10007100_pt1 | contig 13621 bp, 11 predicted proteins | sample Subgroupgradi54m_FD_187454 | JGI IMG/M metagenome (GOLD analysis project Ga0209515, IMG submission 187454) | Subsurface groundwater microbial communities from S. Glens Falls, New York, USA - GMW60B uncontaminated upgradient, 5.4 m (SPAdes)... ...
TATTTTTACAGTAATTACTTCTACTTTTTCTTTTTTTTCATTTTACTTAACTGGTAGCTATAACCATTTGAAAGAGCTTGAAAATGGGCTTAACCTTGCACGAGCACAACAAGAACAAATTCTCACAGACAAAGTTGTAAGTCTAATCAAAGAAGAAATCAAGGATCCTGTAAAAGAATTTAAAACTGAGAAGGGGCTCTCAAACAAGGATATTAAAGAACTTGACACAAAAATCAGAAGCTCACAGATTGTTTTTCAAAATTCTTTTATTACTATTTTAACCCAACTTAAGCTTGGACTTGATCTTGTTGGTGGTGCACAACTTACTTTTCAGGCACTAACTGGAAATGATGTTAAAGAAATAAACAATGAGACTATTGCAGGTCTAATAAAAGTTTTTGAAAATAGAGTAAATGCTTCTGGTACTGCTGAAGCTATCGTACAGCAAGTAGGAAAAGACAGGGTTTTAGTTGAAATTCCTGGAGAAGATCCAGAAATAGTAAAAAGAAGACTGTTAAAAACTGCATATTTAGAATTTAAAGAACCTGCCAAGGTTATAAATGTAGAAAAGGACAAAACGGTAAGTCCGGATAGACCTGCTGACAGTTATAGCTGGTATTCCAGTGGAATTACTGGTAAGGACTTAAAAAAAGCACAAGCAGTAACTGATGGCGCAGGAAACTGGTTGATTTCATTTTCATTAAAAGGCCCTGCTATAGAAAAATTTGGTAGATTAACCGAAAGATTAATCGGTCAGCCATTAGCTATTTTTTTGGATGGAAGATTAATTTCAAGCCCAATAGTTCGATCAGCTATAACAGGTGGTGAAGGTCAAATTGAAGGTTCATTTACTGCTGAAGAAGCTCAGGATCTTGCAGTACAGCTAAATGCAGGTGCACTACCTGTACCAGTAAAAATTATTCAGGAAAGATCCGTAGGTGCAACATTAGGACAGGATTCCATAAACAAAAGTCTTAAAGCTGGTTTATATGCAATCATATTTGTTGTTTTGTTTATGATTGTTCTCTACAGATTACCTGGCATTATTGCAAGCTTTGCACTGATTTTATATACCATCATCACAATTGCAATTTTTGAACACACTGTTACTTTAACTTTGGCTGGTGTTGCTGGTTTTATTCTAAGTATTGGTATGGCAGTAGATGCAAATATATTAATTTTTGAAAGAACAAAAGAAGAACTAAAATCAGGAAAAAGTTTTTTTACTGCAATTGATGCTGGCTTTGATAGAGCGTTTAGCAGCATCTTTGATAGCAACGTAAACACTTTAATTGCCTGCTTTGTACTTTTAATTTTTGGTACAGGACTTGTAAGAGGTTTTGCAATTACTCTTGCTATCGGTGTAATGGTAAGTATGTTCTCTGCTATTTTTGTTACTAAAACGCTTCTTTCCTTTGCAACAAAAATTTCAATATTTAGAAATCCAGTTTTATTTGGTGTAAAGAACTAGACAAAAGCTCTTATTCCTTATTATTTTTTTTAGCTTTTAATACCATATAAACAAATACAGGCAATGATTTCATAACTCTGGATAGTCTTTTTGGCTGGGTTATAACTCTAAAAAGCCATTCTAAATGAGCATTTCTAATCCATTCAGGAGCTCTCATTTTATTTCCTGACCATACATCCAGACTTCCACCAATACCAATCATTATACTAGTAGGAAATAATGAGCAATATTTATTTATCCAAAGCTCCTGCTTAGGAGTTCCCAGCGCTACCAATATTAGATCTGGATTCTTAGATGAAATATCCTTGGCTACTTCATCATATTTTTCTTTATCAATATATCCGTTAACTGCTTTGACAAATTGAATATTTGGGTATTTATTTTGAAATTTTAAAACTACTTTTTCAAGAACTTCTTTCTTCCCTCCAAATATTGCAACCCTGCGTGAGAGTTTATTAGCTATTTCCAGTATATATTCAGATAGTTCAATTCCTGGAATTCTTTTTACACCTTTAGAATGTTCGGGATCTAATTGTTTTAATCCCCAGATAATCCCTGTTCCATCAGGAACTATTAACTCACTGTTGTTTATTGCAGATTGAAACTCTGGACTAATTAGCCCATTGATTATCATTTCAGGATTTAAAGTAACAATTCTAAGCAGCTTAGGATTATTAAATGCATCGGACACCAGTTGAACTGCTTGCTCCAAAGTAAATGTATCTATTGGTTGATTTAGTATTTGTCTTCTCATCTAAAATTTCTTAGCAAATTAACTTACATTGTATAATGCCTGCAAAAGATCAATATTAATTTTATGAAACTGTTCTGCTTTTTGTGCAGCCATTCTTGCTAAGTCAGATGAATGTTGTATATTTTGCCAAAAGTAACTCCATGGTTGTTCAAAATCATCTCTATATGAAACCCCAACTTGTCCTGAGTAGTCAAGTAATGACTTTACTTTTTGATCATATATTAATCCAAACACAGGTTTCCCATTTGCAACAGAAACTAAAAGAGAATGAAATCTCATACCAACAACTACAGAACAACTTGCTAATATTCCAGCTTGTTGAGTAATAGGAAATTCTGAAAAATGTTCAATGTTTATTACTCTTTCAGGTAAAGCTGTTTTTTGAATGAGAAGATTTTGAACTTCAAATAAAACAGGCAGGTCTTCACTAGGCATACATGGAATAAGTAAAATTTGCCATTCCTTCATACTAGTTAAAACCCTTGCCAGCTTGTCAATAATATTTGTCAGGTGGCGTCCTTTAAGGAGTTTATCATTTCTCATTGACAATCCAAGAATTGGCAGATTCCAATTAACATTTGAAAGTCTATTCTTAAAACCAAATTCGGGTTTAATAGTCCACACAGGATCGCAGGTAACTGCAACATTTCTTCTGTTATCAAATGGTATTAAGCTTGATGATACCTGATCTCTTACAGTAATAAAATGAACATATTTTGTTGCAAAGTCAAATAAAAATTTTGACATTTTTCCTTGTAAAGGTCCTACACCAACTGCAAAAAATGCAATTTCCCTTTGAAATAATGCAGCTACAATCATTTGAGCTGCATAGTAAAAAAGACTTCGAAAACTTGTTTTGTCCTGAAATAATCCTCCAATAAATACTAGCTCTGAATGAGTAATTAAAGCATTAATAAAAGCAAATAAATTCCATCTGCTTATTGTTTTAATATTGTGTTCTGCTATTGTCATTTCAGGGTTATTAGAAATGACTGTTATATTTTCTCTTTTATAACCTACCTTTAGTAAATCATTAATCAAAACGTGCAGTATTGCTTCATCACCAAAATTACTGAACCCCAAGTAACCACTTACGATAATTCTTTTCATATTTTCAGGCATTGCCCTATTTTTTATTGCTTACTGCTTAATAATCACAGTTTATCTACCGATAACTGTTTGATTTTAAGGCTTTTGGGGCAGATTTATCAAGAGAACCCTATGTTTTATTAATAATAAAACATAGTATCATCACTAAACAAAAATAACTTTTGGGCCAGATAATCAGGCTTATAAAAATGTCAGAAATAAAAACTCAGCAAATACTTACATCGCCAGTTTTAACAGGTGAACTATCAGAATTCAACCTGGTACATATACTTCAATTGCTAAATGAATGTAATGCAAATGGCGTTCTTCAAGTTAAAAAAGGTGCTCTGTATGGTGTTATGTATTTTGAACACGGTCAAATTATTGATGCTCATGTACTTACATATGATGGTGAAGATGCAATATATGAAATATTTTTATGGTTAACAGGGAAATTTGCATTTTATTCACTTACAGTACAAAGGCCAAAAACAATTAAGAGACCAACGGAAGATTTAATTCTTACAGGTGCTCGCTATGATGAGCGCTGGAGAAAACTATGTAAGCTGGGTATTAGTTCAGGTACTATCTTAAAAGCTAAATCAGATGAAGAAATAGCAAGAATGATAGCTGAAGAGGAAGAAGGAACAATTCATTTAGCACAAGCCGATCAAGAATTTTTACATGCTTCAGATGGAACAAAAACTTTAGGTGAAATTTCAAGTCAGCTTGGATATAACAGAAGAAAATTAGTAACCATTTTGTCATTTCTCCTTGCAAATAATTTTCTAGATATAGTTTCAACACAACAAACTTCGCCATTTAGTGAGAAGAGTCCACAAGTTTTTATGCCAGAGCTGGACTAATCAGATGCTATGCTTGCATTTTTTACAAGCCAAGCGCAAAGCAAAAGCAAAAAACTGTCCACGGCAAGAGCTTGTAAAAAAACGAATTTTCTAATGAAATAAAATAAACACCCCAATTAGAGTACATATAAGCTGCAAGAAAAAGAGAGTTTGAACTACTTTTATCTCTCCCCAGCCACAAAGTTCAAAATGGTGGTGCAATGGTGCCATTTTAAATATTCTTTTACCTTCTCCATAGATTTTTTTTGTAACCTTATAGCCCAAGACCTGAATAATCACTGAAAGTGCTTCAATAATTGGAACTGCTGCAAAAAGTGCCAGATATAATTCATGCCTTGATACTATTGCAAGCGAACCTATAGCTCCTCCAATTGCAAGACTTCCTGTATCCCCCATAAAAATCTTTGCAGGATGTTTATTAAAATATAAAAATCCTGCTACTGCTCCTAGAACAACTGCTATAAACAGCAAAAGTTCGTTCTTAGCATAATGACTAAACAAAACAAAAAAACCAAGAAAACTTAACAAACTAATACTTCCTAAAAGTCCATCTAAGCCATCAGTAAGATTGAATGAATTTGCAGCACCTGCAATTATAAAAAAGCACCAGAGCAAGTAAATCAAGCCATTGTTTCCATAGTAAATTTTATAAAGTACTATGCTTACTAAAAGTTGAACAAAAAGCTTTGTCCACCCAGAAATTCCCTTATTATGTTTTTTCAAAACTTTTAAGTAGTCATCTACAAATCCAAGGACTGCCATAATTGCTGTTGTTATTAAAACAACAAGCAGATCCATAGACAAAAAGCTTTTTTTCATTAAGCAAAAGATAATTGTTAATAAAAACAAAGGAATTAAAAAAATTACCCCACCAATTGTCGGCGTTTTTGATTTTTTTCCCAGATGTGCCTTTGGTCCATCTTCTCTAATACTTTGCTTTACTCCTATTGACTTAAGCAACCTAATCAAAGGATTACCTACAAATAGAGCTAAAGTTAATGAAACTAGAAACAGAAAAAAATAGTTAATCATTTCACAATAATCGCCCTAATAGCGATGTAAGCAACTGTAAAGTAAAAAAACCAAGTATTGGTGAAATATCAATCCCATTTATAGGAGGGATGATTCTTCTGAATGGTTCTAAAAAAGGTAAAAAAAGCTTATCAAGGAATCTATAGAAAGCTGAAAATCTTAAATCTGGTATCCAGGAAAGCAAAACCCATATAAACATCAAAAAGGTATAACCCTGCACCAATGTTATTAAAATCATTATTATCGATGACATAGTAACTATTTTCCCTCATTTTCAGTATAAAGTTAAGCGATAATAAAGACTTTCAGCCGTAGGAAGGTATTTTTATACCCTCATACGGCTGAAAATTCTTTAAAGAAGCAGCAAATACTGTTATCTTCTTTTTTTCTTTGATTTTTTTGCTGCTTTTTTCTTTGTTTTTTTAGCCATTAGTTTCTCCTTTCCTTAAATAAATTTTTTACTTAAACTGTTGATTCTTTTTTGATTTTCATTTAATCTTGATTCATTTTTATTTTCAACTTTGAGTCTGGCCAGAGTTTGTGTAGTAAGTATTGCTGCTGGAATCAGCCCAAAAGCCCCACAGTTAAAGGGTTTTTGAGGACTGTTGATTTTATTTTCAATTTGTTCTTTTTTAAACATTGTTTGAGTTTTATTTTTCTTCCTTCTTATTAACTCTTAGAAACTTTTTATCTTTCTGCAAAATTGCCGAGTTAACTATACCCTGTACATCTAGAAAAATAACGTTTTTTTTCAATTTAGTCAATCATCGTAAAAAAATAATTCAAGTGATCGTGAAATTACTTTGAGGTCAAGGATTCTTTGAAGCCATTTTTTTTGTTATAAGTTCAATGGCAGAACTTAGATCAATTGTCCCTTTGTAAAGAGATTTCCCTAGAATTACGCCTGAAATGTTGGAATATTTTTGTTTTTTCATATTTAATATTTCAACAATGTCATCAATAGATGAGAGACCGCCAGAGACTATTACATTTGACTGAAGAACCCCTGCAATTTCTTTAACAGAAGATAAATCAGGACCAGCTAAAGTTCCATCTTTAGTTATATCAGTGTGAATAACTTGCTTTATACCTTCCATGTACTCAGCTAATTGACCGATCCCTATCTCACTTGTTTCCTGCCAGCCTGACAGAGCAACTTTGTTGTTTTTCAGGTCTAAACCTATAATAATGTTTTCAGGATAGAGTTTTTTTACTTCTTCAAGAAAATTCCTGTCTTTAAATGCTCTGGTCCCAAGTATTAAGTAACTAACCCCTTCATTTAAGTAATCTTTTATAACATTGTGGGATCTTATCCCCCCTCCGACCTGAACCTTTACACCAACAGCTCTTACAATGCGAGAAATTACTTTGAAGTTTACAGGCTCACCTTCTTTTGCTCCGTTTAAATCTATCAAATGAAGCCTGCCAGCACCACAACCAACCCATTTCTTTGCGACTTCCTCAGGATTAGAAGAAAACTCTTCCACTTCGTTATATTTGCCTTGAGTTAGACGCACACACTTGCCGTCCAAAATATCTATAGCCGGTATTAAGTCAAATGAACTATTATTCATATTTTTTCTTTTTTATGTTTGGATAGCTTTATTATGGGAAAAACATACTCAAAGTTATATTTCCCATCATTCTGCTTGAAAACAACAACATTTAATCTAACATCCTTGGTATTTAAAAGAATAGATTCGTATCTTGATACAGAATCAGAAACATTGGTCATGAACTCTAGTTTTGTAATAAAGTCTTCACTAGGCTCAGCACCTAAGAAATAAAACACACCTTTTAATCTATTTGACTTCCCTGATCTTAAGACTTTTGATAAGCAGGTCTTAAAGTTTTGATAAAAAGAGTCTTGTCCATTACTTATAGTTGAATCTTCAGAAATAATTGCATTAAAACAGGGGGTTTTCGGATCAATATAAAAATCAACTATGTAAGCACTTAAATCCTTTTTTTTTAGAAGGCCTTTCTGTAATTTAGAAATTGAACATTGGGTTATATTCCCAATTGTTTTCCACAGTTTAAATTGCCTGTTATATAACCCTGTTTGATGCATATATAAGAACAAATCTTTCAGGGTATGCTCAATAACTTTTTTTGGCAATTCAGGCACACCATCTTCATCATCATATAAAAAGGAAATGTTTTCAGTAGCATTTTTAATTTGTTCTGTATTAAATGCTCTTGGTGTTTGTGTTACTTTTTCACAACTTAGACCAAATGGATTTTTAGGTCTTACCTTAAATTTAATTATTTCTTTTTTTGAAATTAAAAAGCTGTCAAACATAGTTAAATAGTATACTCAGATATTTACCTAAGTGAATCCTCCTTATATTGAGGGAAATTGATATAATTGTGATTGTAACTTAAGTTTTATTTTAAATTTCAGGTAAACTAAAACTTTTTTAATTTATATCGTATGACCAAACTTGATTTTTACGGATTACATTCATATAAGCTTGAAGGTAACAACTATCCTGGCAAGCTTATCGTTATCGAAGGAACTGATGGAGTAGGAAGAACAACTCAGACAGTAATGCTAAGGTCATACCTTGAAAGCCAGGGCTATGCAGTAGTTGATACTGGTGCAGCAAGATCTGAACTGGCTGGCAAAGGAATTAAACGTGCAAAAGAAGGTCATACATTAGGACCGATTACATTAAGTTTGTTTTATGCTACAGATTTTGCAGATAGATTTGAAAAACAAATATTACCAGCACTAAAAGCAGGATTTATTGTTTTAAATGATCGATATATTTATTCTTTAATGGCAAGAGCAATAGTTCGTGGGGTAGACGAGCCATGGCTCAGTGAAATATACGGAACAGCTTTAAAACCTGATATAGTTTTCTATTTAAAAATACCTGTTAGGGATTTAATTCCTCGCGTACTTGGAGCAAAAGGTTTTAATTACTGGGAAGCCGGAATGGATCTTGGGCTTGGCGGTGACTTATATGAGAGTTTTGTTAATTACCAGACAAAACTAATTGGTCAACTAGATAAAATGTCTAAAGAATATAATTTTGTAGAGATAGATGCTACAAAAGAACCGCAGGATGTTTTCTTGGATATAAGGAATAAGATTTCAGAAATTCTTGTATAGAATTTATTTTAAAACCACTTGTTCTTTTTAAAATATAAAAGCATTAAAGCTATAACAGCTGCTATACCTAACATTACTAATGGATAACCCAAATGAGCTTTCAACTCCGGCATATATTCAAAATTCATTCCATAAATTCCAACGATAAATGTTGGAGGAATAAAGATAGTTGAAATTATTGTAAGTACCCTGATTACTTCATTAGTTTTGTTCGTAAGACTAGATAAGTATATTTCAAGCATGTCAGAAAGTATATCTCTAAATGTTTCTATATTTCTTGTGATTTGAATAATATGATCATATGTTTCCTGAAAGAACATTTTTGTTTCTTTTTTAATAAGTGGAGAACTGCTCTTTTGTAATCTGCTTATTACCTCGCCTAGAGACAAAGCAGATTTATGCAAAAATATAAGCTCTCTTTTTAAGAGATGGATCTCGTGCAATGTTTTTGAAGTAGGCTTTTTAATCAGTTCATCTTCAACACAATTTATTTTCTCAGAAAGTTTCTCTATTGCTGTAGAGTAATTATCAACTACAAGCTCAAGCACACTGGAAGTCAAATAATCAGTGCCAAAAATTCTTATATTACCCTTATTACTCCTAATTTTATCTCTTACAGGTTCAAGTATATTTCCTTCTACAGACTTCTGAAACAAAATTAAGAAATTCACCCCTATTACAAGACAGATATTTCTAGTTATAGTTTTTTTAAATTTTATGTCATAGAAAACCGTTTTTAAAAAGACATTTATATGGTTTTCATAATCTTCAATTCTTGCCTGAATAGCTGGATCCAAAAGCTCTTCAAGAGAAATTGGATGAACATTAAATAAGCTACTAGCTTCCTGAAGTATTTTTGATTGATTTACAGACTCAAGATTTACCCAGCACACTCCAGGTTTATTTTTAAAGTTTAAGACTTCATTTAAATCTTTTATTTCTTTTTCTTCAAAACTTAACTTGTCAAAGTAAAATAAAGTATTTTTTGGCTTGCTAATAATCTGCGAGGTTTGCAATTCATTATCTTCAGAGTCACTTTTTAAGATTTTTTTCATTTATTGAATTATTTTTCTGGAGAATAAACCAACTATTGGCTTTATTTAAACTAGTTTAATACCAAAGTGTATTTATACAGTTTATTGTTAAGAAACAAAAATACTACATATTAGTCAGTTACCATGATTGATAACATTGTTGAAAAGGAAGTTAATTGTTTAAAGATTTAATTTTTGTAGTTGTTTTCCTTATTTTAGCTTCTCTCTTAGCTATACCTCTTGGTGAATATATTGCCAGAGTATTTAAAGGAGAAAAGACACTTCTATCATTTGCACTCAGACCAATTGAAAGTCTTATTTATAAAATCTCCAGAGTAAATGAAACAGAAGAGATGTCATGGCAAAAATATACTTTTTCCTTTCTGATTATTACAATCTTTAGTTTTTTAGGACTGTTTTTTCTCCAAGAGGCTCAGAATTTTCTCCCACTTAATCCTCAAAAGTTTGGACCAGTACGCTGGGATACAGCATTAAATACAACGACTTCATTTGTAACAAATACAAACTGGCAATCATATGCCGGAGAAGAAACAATGAGTTACTTAACTCAGATGCTAGGACTCTGTGTTCAAAATTTTATTTCTGCAGCAGTTGGAATTGCAGTAGTTATCGGATTTATACGTGGTTTTATTAGAGCTGAAGAAAATACTATTGGTAATTTCTGGGTAGATTTAACACGTTCAATAATCTACATTCTCCTTCCATTATCAATGCTTTTAGCATTTGTATTCATTTCAGAAGGCATGATTCAAACTTTTAAAGGCTATGAAATAATTCAGACTCTTGAAGGACGACTTCAGACAATTCCTCTTGGACCGGTTGCATCCCAGATTGCAATAAAATTCCTTGGTACAAATGGAGGAGGATTTTTCAATGCTAACTCAGCTCATCCATTCGAGAACCCAACTCCATTTACTAGTTTTCTACAAATCCTTGCATTGTTAATTATTCCAATGGCTTTGCCTTTTACATTTGGTGTTCTTTTAAACAAACGCAAACAAGGATTTGCAATTTTTTCCGCAATGATGATTTTATACATAGCTGGATTGACATTATCAATTTATTCTGAATCTCAGGGAAATCCAATGCTGTCAACGCTTGGTATTCAAAATGGAATAAACATGGAAGGTAAAGAGGCAAGGTTTGGAATAATTCCATCTGTTCTTTTTGCATTTAGTACAACTGCTACTTCTTGTGGCGGAGTAAACAGCATGCATGACAGTTTAAATCCACTTACAGGATTAATTCTTTTATTTAATATGGCTGTTGGTGAAGTGATTTTTGGAGGTGTTGGAGTAGGACTTATTACCCTTATGGTAAATGCAATATTAACCATGTTTATCGTAGGACTTATGATTGGAAGAAGTCCTGAACTGTTAGCAAAAAAATTAGAGCCTTTTGAAATGTTAATGGCAGTGATTTGTATACTGTCTACTCCTATGTCTGTTCTTATATTTGGCTGCATTGCAATTACAACAAATCTTGGACTTTCTTCATTAAACAATATTGGACCTCATGGAATATCTGAAATCTTATATGCATTTGCATCAACAAGTGGTAACAATGGCTCTGCTTTTGGCGGATTAAACGCAAATACTTTATTTTATAATCTTCTGACTTCACTTGCAATGATTATCGGTAGACTTACCACTATTATTCCAGCATTAGCTATTAGCGGTTCACTCGTCAGAAAAAAGTTTGTACCTGCTGGTTCAGCAACATTTACAACTGATGTTCCTCTTTTTGTATGGTTACTTGTAGCAGTAGTAGTTTTGGTTGGTGGACTTACCTACTTTCCAGCTTTAACACTTGGACCAATACTTGAGCATTTGTATATGATGCAAGGAAAGGTTTTTTAAATTTCAAATTATGGTAACTGACAAAAAGAGTATTTGGGATGTTAAATTATTCCTTTTGGCATTTAAAGAATCTTTTATTAAATTAAACCCTTTCACCCTTCTTAGAAATCCTGTAATGTTTGTAGTAGAGATTGGTTCAATACTTACCACCATTGTTACAATAAACAATTTTATACATGGTGAGAATTCTTCTTTTAATATTCAAGTTACCATCTGGCTATGGTTTACTATTCTCTTCTCAAATTTTGCTGAGTCTTTAGCTGAAGGAAGAAGTAAAGCACAAGCAGAATCAATGCAAAAAACAAGAAGCGAAACTGTTGCAAATAAATTATTGCCTAATGGCTCTACAACTCAAGTTCCTGCAACTTCATTGCGTAAAGGAGATTTAGTTTTAATAAGTGAAAATGAAATTGTTCCTTGCGATGGTCAAATTATACAAGGCGCAGCACTTATTGATGAATCTGCAATTACAGGAGAATCAGCTGCTGTCCTTAGAGAATCAGGCGGAGATAGAGACGCTGTTACAATCGGCACAAAAGTTGTTTCAGGCGAAATCAAGGTCAAAATAACTGCCGATCCAGGAGATACTTTCCTTGATCATATGATTGCAATGGTAGAAAGTGCTCACAGACAAAAAACACCAAGCGAAATTTCACTTGAAATACTTTTAATTGGATTAACTGTTGTTTTTGTAGTAGTAGTAATTACTTTAACCGGTTTTGCTAGCTATCTTAATATTTTTATTCCTATTACAGTCTTGACTTCACTTTTAGTTTGTCTCATGCCTACAACAATTGGTGCACTTCTCCCAGCTATTGGAATTAGTGGAATGGAAAGACTTGTAAGAAATAATGTAATTGCAGTAAGCGGAAGAGCAATAGAAGCTTCAGGTGATGTAGATGTAGTCCTGCTTGATAAAACAGGAACCTTAACACTTGGAAATAGAATTGCTTCTGAATTTATTGCTGATGAAGGAATCGATGAATCTCTACTATCTGAAACTGCTCTTCTATCATCAATGACAGATGAAACTCCAGAAGGTAGAAGTATAGTAGCTCTGGCTAAAAGAAAACTAGGCGTCAGAGGCAGTGAAATAAAAATTCCCGATGGTGCCAGTTTTATTCCTTTCAGTGTCCACACAAGAATGAGTGGACTGGATTATAAAGATGGCGAGATAAGAAAAGGAGCATTTGATGCAATTGAAAAATTTGTTAAAGATAAACAAGGAAATATATCTGTAAAGGTTAGGCAAACTGTTGAAATAATTTCCAGAGAAGGTGGAACACCACTTGTTGTTGCAAGAGGTGGGAAAGCAATTGGTGTTATTTATTTAAAAGATATTATAAAAGAAGGTATAAAAGAACGCCTTGGTCAGCTTCGTAAACTAGGTATTAAATCAATAATGATTACCGGTGATAATCCTCTTACTGCAGCAACTATTGCAAAAGAGTCCGGAGTAGATGATTTTGTAGCTGAAGCAAAACCAGAAATAAAATTAAACCTGATAAGAGAATATCAAAAAAAAGGTCACCTGGTTGCAATGATTGGAGATGGAACAAATGATGCTCCAGCTCTTGCTCAGGCAGATGTTGGTGTTGCAATGAATGCAGGCACACAGGCTGCTCGTGAAGCCTCAAATATGGTGGATCTAGACTCCAATCCAACAAAATTAATAAGCATTGTAGAAATAGGCAAGCAGATATTAATAACCAGAGGCTCTTTGACTACTTTCAGCATTGCAAATGACGTATCAAAATATTTTGCAATAGTACCAGCAATGTTTTCAATGAAATATCCTATTTTAAATATATTGAACGTAATGCACCTCGGAACACCACATAGTGCTGTACTTTCAGCAGTTATATTCAATGCAATTATAATTCCAATGTTGATTCCATTATCCCTTAGAGGAGTTGAGTATAGAGCAGTTCAGGCAGAAAAACTTTTAAGGGGAAACATGTTAGTGTACGGTATAGGAGGATTAATATTGCCATTTATAGTAATAAAACTTATTGATCTTACTTTACTATTCTTGCACTTAATTTAGGAGAAATTATGGGTGAAGTAAAACGCGGATTAATTATATTTATTTTATTCTCAATTCTAACGGGATTAATATATCCTTTTTTTATTGCTGGCATTGGTCAAATTTTATGGAAAGAAAAAGCTAATGGAAGCTTAGTAAAAAAAGAAAATGTAGTTATTGGCTCAAAATTACTGGGTCAGAATTTTTCCAATCCTAGATATTTCCACGGGCGCCCATCGTATGTTGATTACAAAGGCAGCATCTCCGGAGCAAGTAATTTAGGACCTACAAGTAAAAAACTTTTTGAAAATGCAAGCAGACAAATTAATCTAATAAGAAATGAAAACAATC
>Ga0209515_10007101_pt1 | contig 13620 bp, 12 predicted proteins | sample Subgroupgradi54m_FD_187454 | JGI IMG/M metagenome (GOLD analysis project Ga0209515, IMG submission 187454) | Subsurface groundwater microbial communities from S. Glens Falls, New York, USA - GMW60B uncontaminated upgradient, 5.4 m (SPAdes)... ...
GCTCGAGCTCCAGGTCGGCCCGGACGCGCGTCCGAGCCGTTTTGATGGCCGCCAGCTGCGCGTGCGCTACCGGACCCTCGCCGGGTTCGACGCCATCGACACGTTCGTGCGCAGCAAGCGCCAGCGAACGAGTGCCGCCCACCAGCTCCCGCGAGGACATCACCCTGTGGTCGTCCGCGTCGACCTCGCCTACAAGCTCAAGAGCACGGCCACAGCGCTCGTCGACGAGGCCGCGATGGTCCGGACCATCGTCGACTTCGTGAGTGCCTACGACCCCACGAGCGCGCCGCTCGACGCCTCAGCGATCGAGACCCTGGTCCGCAACGGCTTCTCGACCGTCGGTCACGTGCGCCTGGACAGCCTGTCCTACGTCCTAGCTGCTCCCACCGGGGCGCTCCTCACCTACCGCACCGGCGACGAGGTGCGGATCGACTCCGCGAAGCAGGTCGCCGGGCCCAACCTGGACCTCGCCTCCTACGGCGTCAGCGATCGCACGGTGCGCTACCTCGCCAACCCCAGGTCGGTGACCGTGCGGCGCGTGACCTGATGCCGCTCACCGACTTCCCCCATGGGTTCCTCGAGGGCCTGAGTGACTTCTGGCAGCGCTTCTTCAACGAGGCGGACCAGCTCGATGCCATGTACCAGGGCTCGGCCATCCTCATGGGCCAGGCGTACCTGGACCTCCTGTCGAACGTCCTCGCCGTGTCGCTCAAGGACGCACCCGTCTTCCACAAGGAGTACTTCAGGCTCGTCACCCTTCGCGAGGACCAGCTGCGCTACGAGCGCGGCGCCGCGTCGGATGACGACCGCTGGGTCTACGCAATCACGGACGACCTCGTTGCGTTCGCCTCGCTCGACAACCGCGTGCTGGAGCCCACGGCCTCCCTGCAGGAGCGCCTCGACTACGACTTCGCGCCCAGGGAGATCCGCTTCAAGGTGGACCCGACTGACCCCACCGGGACCGGCGTGCCGTTGCCCGGGTTCGCGCGGCGCGGCCTGGACGTCGCCGCGGGCGGGGCCTTCGACGACACCGCACGTGCTGCGGCCACCTCGTGGGCGTCGCTGGGCGTGCGCAAGGGCGACACCCTGCGCCTGCTCGACGTCGGCCCTGACCCGCTCCATCCCCAGCAGCGCAAGCGCAGCGACCACGCGATCGCGCTGGTGCGACACGCCGCGCTTTTCGTCAGCACCGCCACGCCTCTCGTTGCCATGGCCGAGCCTCAAAGCTACCTGGTCCTTCGGCACCCCGCACGCCCGGATGTGACCTTCGAGCCCCTGGTGTTCAGCGATTCCGACGGACGCACGACGGCGAGCCTCGGGCACATGCACCTCGACGAGGGGTCGGTGCGCGTCTTCGCCCGCGGTCCCGACGGCGCCGACGTCGTGGAGAACGTCGACTACGTCATCGACCACGAGCGCGGCGAGCTCCACCGGCTCACGGCCTGGCAGGAGTCCTCGGCGCCGACGATCCACTACACGTGGATGGAAGAGGTCTGGCCCCAGGACGGCGGCGTGCCACGCGCTTCGACCACCGGCGTCGTTCGCAGCGGGCCCACGACCACCCGGGTGGTGCAGATGGCCTTGTGGGCTCCGGATGCCCTCGTCGACCGGCGCGTCCTGGCGCGCAACTTCGGGAGCCTGATCGGCGTCGAGCGCGACAGCTCCGAGAGCTACCGAGCGTTCCTGCGGGGCATCTTCCAGCTCTACGTCCTCGGGCCCGTGCTCGAGCGAATCGAGAGCGCCCTCAACGTCGTGCTCGGCCTGCCGGTCGTACGTGACGACGGTGAGGTGCTCGCCGGCGTCGACACCTCGGAGGCGCTGGTCAATCGGGTGACCACGCAGCGGCCGGGCACGCGCCAGCTGGCGACCTACGAGTTTCCCAAGGAAACCCCGCTCCGTGCCGACCTCACCAAGGCCCAGGTCGGCCGGCTCACTTTCCAGGCGTTCGAGCCGCTCACGACGGCAATCACCGTCACGGACTACGTCCAGGCTCCGAGCTGGTGGCAGAGCGTCATGGTCCCGCCCGAGCTGTTCGCGGAAGCGAGCGGAACGCCGGCGACCCGTACTCGGCGGACAGCCAGCCCGTTCTACGTGAAGCACGTCGTGGGCGCGAACGATCAGCCGAGGTTCGGGGACCCCGGGCTCAAGGTCGGAGCCGACGAGCACGGCTTTCAGCCCCCGCCCGGTCACGCCATCTTTCGGCACCGTCTTGCCTTCGTGCTGATGGATCGTTTCCTGAAGTACCACACGTTCTTCGTGCGCTTCGATCCGACGGCGTTCGCGCAGGCCGGCGCACGGTTCGCGCGCAGCTTCAGCGACCTCGAGACCCTGGTCCTCACCGCCAAACCATCGCACACGTTCGCGATCGTGCAGCCGGCGACCACCTTCCTGGACCGCGTCCAGATTCCCGAGGCGGGGGTCTACCAGCCGCAGCGTTATCACGACGCCGACCCCGAAGCCGCGGAGGTCTATCCCGGCGTCGAGGCCCTGCCCGACCCCGGGCAGCCGAGCGCCCTCCTCGGTCTTGGGCTCAGGGTAGGACTCGGCGCGGCCACAGGCCTACAGGATCGGGTCCTCTTCACCGATGGCCCGCTCGTCTTCGGCGCGAACGACTGGAGGTTCGGGGACTACTTTCACTACGAGACCGTGTCGGGACCGCTCGACTTCCCGACGGTCGGTGTTCCCGTGGCAGTTCCGGGACTTCCAGCGCCGCCTCGTCGGCGCCGACTGGTCCTGGTGCACATCAATGCCACCCTCGGCGAACGGCAACTCGTGGAGAACGTCGACTACGCCGTCGACCCGCGCACGGGTACGCTCACGCGGTTCACCGCGTGGGATCACGTCGCCGGCGTCCTCGTGTCGGTGCGGCAGCTCGACATCGGCAACCTCGCGGAGGCGGGGCCCGACGCCACCCGGGGTGACATGCCGTTGCTCTTGGGCGCGCCCGACCCGGCGCACCGGACGACCCGTGTCGTGGACATCGCGGCTGCTACCGACGCCCGTGACTTGGGCTTCCTCGAGGGCGCGCTCACCGTGAGGGTGCTCCCGGCGGTGTGATCGGCGCTGAAAGATGCGTGCCAGTGCACCACCTACCCATGCCGCAATTGGATGCACCTAACCCGAACGTTTTATCGCGGCCGCGGGTCCTTCGCGTGCGAACTTCTCATGCCGTGCGCACTGATTCTCTCAACCGTCTCTTGAAGTGCCTTGCTGCAATCGCCTTGTTCTTCGCCGCATGTGACGACGGATCAACCGCACGTATCCACGGCCGGCTGTTGAGGGCCGACGGATCGCCGGCGGCAGGGTACAGACTGTTTCTGAGCGGAGACTTCGTCTTCGATCCGGATGCGAGCTTCGCCTCCACGGACGTCGAGGGCCGCTATGAGTTCGTGGTCCAGATGCGCGCAGATGCTCCCGCGGATTCCCGACTGACGGTTACGGCAAGTGATCTCGATTCCGTCGTGCGAGGTGAAATGACCCTGCCCGCGAAGACCGGTGACACGGCCCTCCCCGATGTCACTGAATGGGACTCGGGGCTGGCGGTCACGGCCGTGTCAGGCGGCGACGCTCGTGCGACCTGGAAGCCGGCGCCAGAGGGTTTCCAGACGAACTACCAACTCATTGTCTACCAGAACGACCTCGGCCGGTACGGACCCATCTCCTGGATCTCCGACGTGCTCGGCACGACCACGTACGACTTGCCTCCCGAAGTGACCGAAGATCGTTTTGCCAACCTCGTAGTGAGAATCGGATCTCTGTCTGACTGTGGAAAGGACGTCTGCGTCCAGCTTCACTCCATGGAGGTGATGAAGCCGACCGGTACGCTGGTGCCTCTGTCGCGAGGAGCCGCCTGCATGATCGCGAACCCGGACGGCAGCGATGTCCCGCTGCTCGGCATGGCCGGGGCACCCTGCCCGCTCACTGACGGCTCTACGGAGATCTACTCATTCTCGAGGTGCGGCAGTCAGGGCTGCACCCCATCCTCGGCCGCTCACCTCGTTGTTGACCTTGCCGCACCGACCTCCATCCAGACCATCGTCTTCCATACACTCGCGCTTGATCCCCTGTCTACCGAGGCCGATGTGATCATCGAGGTCTCAACCGATGGCAGGGTCTTCACGCCGGTAAAGCGGTTCGAAGCAAGCTCGATGGGCACGTTCGCAATCGTCCACTTGGATGGACCGACGACGGCGCGACAGGTGCGCATCGTCCCTGCCCACGGCGGCATCTTGGCGCTGACGGAGCTGTCGATCTTCTGACCCGACCCTGCGGCCGTACCAGTCCAGGCGCAAGCTGGACTGACTGGAATCGCACCCCGACATCCCTGATCGGGCCTCACCTGTACGGCTGGCTGGCTCCACCATTCGTCCTGGCCACCACCTGTTCGATCGCGGCTTGCCAGGCGTCGATGTCTGGGTCCACGCCTTGCAGCTCCTCGTGCATCCGAGTGCCGTGCGCGCCGTCGACGCTCACGACCGTGTTCTGGAGAAGGTCGTCCGCCGAGATGCGAACGATCTTGCCGCCCCGCAGTATCTCCATCGCGGTCGAGCCCACGCTCCGAGCGCCCAACCTGTCGGTCGCCGTCTTCCAGCGCGCGCTCCACGCTTCGCCCCCGCGGGCCAAGGAAGCAACGCTTCGGGCCGCCTGCACGACCGATTCTTTCCCGCGAATGACACTAGCGACGTGCACGCGAACGCCAGCACGGCCGACGCCCAGCTCGATGCTGGCGAGTCCCTCGATGGAACACCGTCGTTCCTTGTCCAACCAGGCGCGCGCGACTCCAGGCCGGTTGGTCTTCGCCTTGTAGGCCTTGTCGAACGCGTGGTCGCCCGTCTCGAATACCTGGCCTTCGAGAGTGCCCTCGGCCAAGCCTCGGAGGTCCCTGGCGACCACGTGAATCCAGAACTCCCCGCCTCGGAGCACCTCGGCCTCGACGACCATCAAGGTCGCTTCGGCCCAGACGACCACGCGGCCCATGTTCGCCGGTGACGTGTCCGCGTCCAGCCGGACCGTGATGTCATCGACTGTCGCCACGATGGTGCCGAGGCCCGGTCCGTCTTCGATGGTCCCTGCGAGTTCCTTCGCGGCGGCTTGCCACGCCTCTTGCACCGACGCTGAGCGACCCGACACCAGCTTGGTCAGGAGGACTCCAAGCAAGACGATTCCCGCGACCGTGCCCAAGGCGCGCATCTTAGCGCCCACGCCGCCGCGGCGTGTCATTGACGTTCCGACTCCCTACCATTCGGTGCAGAGGAGTCGGGTTGAACTCATCCCTGCAAGACGGCATCCCCATGCGGGGCGACCTCCGCGTCGCCGTCCACGACGCCGCCACCGGCCTCCGCCTGCGCCGGTTTGAAATCCGCAACAAGATCACCTTCGGCGCCGCCGACGTCCTGGTCGAGCTGCTCGCGCAGCGCGAGCTCACCGATCCGGAGCCACGGGCTGGCCAGATCTATTCGCTGCGCATGGGCACCTCGAATACGCCCGCGTCGCGCGCGGATACCAACCTCGGTGCCTTCGCGATCGGCAAGCGCCTGGGCGTCGTCGACAAGATCACCGGGATCCCGGGTGAGCTGCAGTTCGTGGCGACCCTGGAGGCTGGCGACGCCAACGGGCTCACGCTTCAGGAGGCCGGTCTCTTCACCCGAGGCTCCCGGGACGCCGCTTCCGAGACCGACGCGCCGGGCACCACCCCGGGCGACGTGCGCATGTTCGCTCGCCAGGTGCACCCCCCTATCCCCAAGACGCCGGCCATCACGCTCGAGTACAGCTGGCGCATCGCGTTCACCGCGTAAAGGAACGCATGTCCAAGGGCAAGGTCCAGCCATTCGTCGACTACACGACCGGTCCGGGCGGCGACACCGGGCTCGACGATCCCACTGCCATCCGACCCATCCTGAACGGTGAGGACGTCGTCGGCGCCGACCCGCACGTGGGTTCAGGCGGCATCGTCAACCGGCCCGGAGAGCACTTGCGAAGGCGCACGGAGAAGCTGCGCGAGGTCCTCGAGAACGTTCTCTATCTGCAGGGCGCCGATCGCGCGTTGCTCCTCGCTGGCCCCGGCCGCGTCACGTGGCCAGGGCCCACCACCACGGGCCAGAGCGGCGTTCTCAGCCTCGACGGCCCGCTCTTCCTGGTGCCGGCGCTGACGCCGGGCGCCGCGCAGGCGCTGCCCATCCCGCCGGTGGCCTCGAGGCTCGGACGCCTCGTCGTCGTGAAGGCCGATGGCAACCCGGGCCTCGTCGTCTCCAGCCTGCGCCGCAGCTACGAGGGCGGCGACCGGATCAGCCTCGCGGTCGTGCCTGGAACGTCCCTGGCGGCGGAGGCCCAGGGCGTGCCCGCGAGGACCATCCTGCTCACCGCGCCGCCGCTGGCCACGCTGGCCCAGGTGGCGAGCCTGCTCGGGGGCCTCACCGCCGACGAGCCGCAGCGGCCCCTCGTGAACGTGGCGCTGGCCCCGGGCGCCGCGAGCAACGATCTGCTGCTCGTGCCGCAGGCCCGGCAGTACATGGAGGGCAACTTCGACGGTGAAGGGCACACGCTCATGCCCTCGAACCTCGCCACCTTCTTCACGTCGAACCCCGAGAGCGCCCTCGCCGAAGGCGACACCCTCTGCATCCAGTATGCGAAGATGATCGACGAGACCGGGTCGCTCGGCGGCCGCCGGCAGTCGACGCCAGAGAACTCGAACACCGCGATCCCGGCGGGCTCGTTCTTCAACAGCCGCGTGAGCCCCGAGAAGCTCACGAACGCCATCCCGGTGTGCAAGGTTGTCGGCGGTCGCCTCGTGTTCCACTCAGGAGCGCACGTCCCACCGGGTGCAGCGGGCTTCGACCTCGGCGGCGCCGCCGGGGCATCGATTTCCTACGCCGGCGGTCCCGCGTGGCGCGACGGCACCACCAACCCGGCCACGACGGTCGAGGCGCAGCTCGACAAGATCATCGCCGACCTCGCCGGCGTCGTGGTGGCAGGCAGCGGAGCCCACAAGATCGGTGTGGACCCAGCCACGTACGACTTCGGTGCGCGCCCGGCGGAGACCCTTGCCGCGCGGCTGAACGAGATCGTGGAGGCCAAGGCCAACCGTCATACCGGCAACCTCTTCACCGCCAGCCAGTTCATCGATGCCCCGGGGGAGACCGACGCGCAGGGTCACGCGCTCGTCACGACGGCCGTGCCCACGTCGGAGTACAAGCCGCTGGCCAAGTTCCAGGGCGTCCAGAACGCGCACGTCCGGCTCTACCTGAAGAAGACGACCAACGGCTTCGGAATCACGTCCAATGCCGCCTGGGACCCGGCCACGGCCACGTGGTCCCGCGACAACACCGCGCTGTCGTCGTCGCTGCTGTACCTTGACCAGGACGCCTTCGTGATGAAGCGCATGGCTCCCGGGGTCGGCGCGTGGGCCGATGACCACTGGACGCTGACCCCGTTCAGCTACGATCTGGCCACTGGTCTCTCGAGCGTCCAGGGCGAGATCGACACGGCCAGGGACATCATTGCCGGGGGCAACATCACCTCCTACGGCTTCATCTACGCCCACGGCTACCTGGCCACGGATGAGCCCGACGTCCGCCACGGCGACCGGACCAAGATCCTCATGCCCTCGCGCATCGAGACCGGCTGGCTCAACCAGGGAACGGTGCTCAGCCTGGTCGGAAACGCGCCCGGCGCCGCCTATTGCGACCTCGACCTCGCCGTCGGCGATCGCGTAAAGCTGATCCGGGTGATCTACACTGTCGTCGGAACCAACGTCGTCGACGCGGAGATCAAGGCGGACTGGCTGAAGGCGACCGCCCCCGTGGGCCCCTCGCTCCCGGGCCTGGCGGTGGTCGTCCCATTCGCGTTCTCGGTCGCCGCGGGTGACCTCGTGAAGTCGCTCGACCTCGTGCCCCCGACGCCGGTCGTGATGCAGGCGAACGAGAACCACGTCATCCGCGTCTTGGCCGAGGTTCCCAACAACACGACCAAGGACATCTACCGCGTCGAGGTCGTCTACGATCGCCCGTAGTGAAGCCCTTTCCCGCGTGAAGGCAGACTGACCGTGGCCAACCTGCAGCAAGAGCGGCACATCGAACTCGTCTCGGGCACCGAGGAGCGGTTCGTCATCACCAGCCGCATGACCGGCGCCGGCGTTCCTGCGGAGCTGCCCCACCTCAACGTGTTCGTGCTCAAGGTCGTCGCCCGGAACGACGCCAAGAAGGACACCCTGGTCCGCGTCGCGCGCGTCTCGGACCTCTCCCTGCTTCCCGTCGGCCGGGACCATGCTCTCACGGCGCCGGGGGAGTACCTCGCCGCGGGCATGGCGCTGGGCTACGCCACGCTCACCGAGGCGCTCCTGGCGCAGACGGCCATCAAGGACCGCGTCAACCAGCTCATCCAGGACTGGATGTCCTTCGCGACGAAGTTCAATGCGCCCGATCCGACGCCGGCGAACATCTCCCTGCCCACGTCGGAGTTGCCGCAGAAGGCGGCGCTCATCCAGGCCTACAGGTTGGCGAAGCAAGACCGGTACCAGAAGCAGTTGGCCAAGGAGGCGGCCGACGGCGCACTCGCGCGGGCGCAGGCGGCGTTCGCGGCTGCACAAGACCTTGTCGCCCCTGAGGCGCTCGTATCCAGCGCGACAGCGACCCAGACGGCCTTCGCGGACGCGAGGTTCGCGTACGACGCGCTACGAGCCGCGGGCGGAACGTTCGTGGCGGCGGCGGGTTGCGTGGCCGAACCTGATCGCGACGTCTTCGCGGGCGCGCTCAACGCCGCGGTGAACGACAGCAGTGTGATTCAGGGACAGGTGCTGGCGGCTGGTGGGCTCGTCGGGGTGCTGGCAGCGTTCCTGACGACGCGGGCTGCAGAACGGGATGTCGCAAGGGCCGCGGTCAGCGCCGCCATCGTCGACCAAGCGGCCAGGGCGCAAACGTTCGTCTCGGCGGAGACACTGGAAGCAAGCGCGCTGGCAGCGGTCCTGGCCATTTGCCCGGACTTCGATGCGACATCGGCCTGCCTCGTGGCAGGGTAGATTGGTCGCGGCAGGGCGGGATCGCGGCCGCAACCGAGTCGCGTTACTCCGACTGGTCCTGCCCCTCCTCGCTTCTCACTGCAACCCCGAATTCCCACCTGTCGCACACGACGTCTACACAGATCATGGTTGTGCCATCCGCGTTGGAGCCACAGGGGTATGCCACGGCGTGCGACTCGAGGCATCTTCCACGCAGCGGCTCTTTAGGCTGCGCCTGAGAGAGGCCGGAGATCGCAGTCAGGGAGAGGACGACACTAGCGACAATCAGCTTGAGCTTGCTCATGGCTACACACCTAGAGCAAGAGCGATGCCAGGGTCTTCTCGCGCTATCTAATTGATCGGTCTAGGTGGTGACGCTAGTTCGGGGCGCTACGCGTGTCACCGATCGATCCCGGTTGTTTCAATGCGTCACTTCGAACCAGACCCTTGGGAGAGTTCAGCATCCAACCGCTTCTTGGCGGCTGCATGGCTATCGAAGATGCATCTTCGATGGGCCGATGCATCCAGAGCACAGACTTCATCACTTTGGCAGCCCCGAGACTGATCGCATGCTCTTGCACAGTACTGCGGAACAGAATGGCCACCAAGCCCCAACCCAAGAGTACAAACAGTCCCCGCACTGCATGCGGCATAACCTTCACCACAGGGACGCACGCATTCTGCCTTGAAAGACCAAAACGAGGCTTGCGATATGTAGCACTCTTGCCCGTCAGCACACTTCGAGGAGGCACCAGCACATCCAACATCGACGGACTGCTCGACGCACATCTTATGCAGGCGAACATCGACACATGTTTGATTCGCCGGGCAATCCTTGTCCTCCTCACACATCGGCACGCACATCCGAAGGTCACCTTCGGGCCCAAGCTGCAGGCAGCGGGTACCCTGTGGACATTCTTCGTTGCTTGTACACTGAGCTGGCGCGCATGTACCATTGGCGCACTCCAAGCCTGGTGCGCAAGCCATCGTTCTGTCACTCATCACAGGATTGCAGGCTTGGCCAATCGCTCGGGAACCTGCGTCCTCGCACCTCCACACGGTACCTGAAGGGTGCGCCACAGCCTTGCAGGTTCGCCCTGACCCACAAGAGGTATCCGTCGGTGAACTGCAGTTTGATCCCAGACAGCGCCAAATGAGGTGACCACGTTCGTCCGGACGCGAAGCCGTGCAAAGGGCACCCTCTTGGCAATCCGCATCCTCGGCGCACTCGCGGGGACAACGTGGCTGACTCTCCACCCACTCGCATTCGCTCCCGCAGCGTCGCTCGCACTCGGTTGCTTCTCGAGGTGCGGCATTCTTGTTGGTCGCTATCTTCTGCTCTTCGATGACAGTAGTATCCAAATTGGCTAGACCGGCCGTTCTCTCGGTCTTGTCGCCGCGGGAATCGGTCTTCGCGTCCGTCTGGACCGAGGCGATGGGTATCGAAGCCCTCCGGTCCACAAACCAATGGACGAAGAGAAGCACGAGAAGCGCGACGAGCCCAATGACTGAGATTATTCGAACAGTCTTCACAGCATTCTTCAATGGATTGACCTATTGTGGACCTGAATAGAAATCGCTTGCCCTGGATCGCCTCACCTGGCTGCGGTGGTGCAACGGTGGACGCGATCTGTAACATGAGCGCTTCTGGTAGAAAGTCCCACAGCACGTCGCCACCAGGTGCGGAGGCACGAGGTGCAGGCGCACGTAACAAGAAAGGTGCGGCCGCACTCATACACCCCTGAGTCGCCCGCGTTTCGACGTTGGCAAACCAAACACTGGATGACCGATGGATCATTTCAACTATGGGCGTGTCGTCCCTTACCATTTCCTGCGGGAACGTGGTCGATCAGTGCCTCGGCCGGCCGCGCGGACTCCCTGCTCGACTTGGTCGATGCCTGCCCCTGGGTACTGGAGTTGACGAGCCTCACAGCCGCTTCTTCCACTCCAGATTCTCCACGAAGATCCGCTGCCCGAACGTGCCGTTCCACTTCACCCGGAGGCCCTTGAGCTCGAGTTCCTTCACGATGAGCGCGCCGACCGTGGGTCCTTCCGTCTTCTCGCTCTCAGGCTTCAACGGGCCGAACGCCAGCCAGAGGCCCTCGCCCTGCACGGCACGTTCGAGATCCTGACCATGATAGAAGCAGTAGCCCATGTACCCGGAGGGCTCGCCCGCTTCTCCATAGATCTCGCGAACATCGTCGTATCCGTCGCTCTGCGTGTTGCCAGCGTTCTGGAGCGCGATGACACCCTGCTGGTTCAGCGCCTCGAAGACCTCGTCGAGGCGGTCGCAGTCGGTCACCTGCGGCCACGACTTCTGCTCCTCGAGAAGCGCCTCGACCTCGCGCTGCACAGCTGCTGCCACCTCGTCTTTGTCGTGGGTTCCGGGCTCATGGATTTCTTCGCAGTCGATCTCGACGATGTGCCGCTTCTCGTAGAACCCCGACCTGACGAGCCGCCAGATGTGTCGCTGTACCTCATTATCCATGCGGCCCATGGTGCCGACGGTCGGCGAGAGAGTTCAAGAACCGCAGGCAGGCGCCACAAATTGTGGCGGCACACACAGCTGAAAATCGCTCCACCGTCCGCCGCCTCGTGGCCATCATGGGACCACCAACATGGCTCCCGCGACTTCGCCTCTCGTCCAGCAACTGCGCCAAGGCAGCCACTACCCGCTGCTTCGCAGGGCGATCCAGCTTCTCTTCATCATCTACATCGCCTCGATCGTTCTCGGGCTTGTCATGCTAGTGACGCATCAACCCCGTGGCATGGGGACGCCGACGTGGTGGCTCTCGTTTGCCACCGGGACCGGTCTTCACGTGGTCGGAGCCGTGCTCGCCCGCGAGTTCCTGCACATGGTGGTGGACTGGTTCGACGTCGCTCAGCAGCGGAGGTCATGAGCGCGACGACGATGGCCCGTTCACGGCCGAGGAGTCAGGATATCCGGCGCGGCGGTGAGTGCGCTCGACGTCGCCAAGGTAGGGTACCCCTCGAGTCATGGGCCTCCGGTACCCCCGCCAGAGTGCGGACTGGGACTAGCGTTCGGCAGGCCTTGCAGCAGCTTGGGGATTCTCCTCTACCTCCGCGCCATCAATCAGTTCCAGGCAAGCCACCGACGCGGGTTCGTCCTCCGCTGGATAGACGCAGATCGCGAGGAGTGGTACCGAACCAATATCTAGAACCGCGCTCACAAACCCGAAGCGCTGACCCGAGGCCATCGCCGCTTCCGTGTGGCGCACCAGCGCGAAGTCGGCATCTGGCCAGGCGCCCACGCCGCCCACGACGCAGCCGCGCCGCGCCACTTGGTGGGGTTCCCGAGCGAACGTCCGCAATCTGTTCACACCGATGCCCAGCTTCTGAACGAGATCCTTGGGGGTCACGTCCCAGGCCAAGAGGCCCTGTACGGCGTCTCGTGCAAACCTGTAGCAATGGTCGTCATCGCCGAAGACCATCGCGTCGCTCCTGGCAATATCGGGGTCCGGGGCCAGCCAGATGTGCACGCCCGTTCCCACCAAGAGGAGCACCGGGCTATCTGGCGCGCTTGTGACCTCGCAGCACGAAGGTGCTGGGAAGGACAGCTCGCCCACCGCAACGCGTGGCCGAGGGCCTATAGAGGACTTCCGACCGGTCGCGTTCGTAGCGATTGGTGCCGGGGCAGTGCGCGAAACAAGCGACGCCGAGCCACAAGCACAGAACGCCATCAGGCTCAGGAAGGCAGCGTGGTGGATCCAGATGCGAAGCCTGGGCGACCCATCGGTTCCAGGTCCCTGCACCGGTACAACGAAGCTCGGAGCGTTCGCGCTGCTCGTCGAAGGAGTGAGAACGACAGGGTGAGGCATCCACCGCAACCAAGCACGAGTCGTGCCAGTTCGCAATCGTCTTCAAGGCCCTAGCACCGTTGGAGAGATGTCGCGGAGACTGCTGGCCGGGCAGGATCTGGTTGCGGTTGGCGGCGAGGGTGGCGTCGATTGCGGGTGGGATCGACCTCGTGGAGCTGGCGGCCTCGACAAGAGAGTAAGTGGTCGCGCTAGGTTCGTCGGCTGGTCTCCTACCATTTCCGACGTGAACCTCGTCGACCAGTACCGCGACCCGACCCTCGCCCTCTTGGTCCACCTCGTGGCCGACCGTCCCCATGTCGTAGATCTCGTGAAGGAGGCCGAGATCCTGCCCGAGGAGGCCGACATGCTCCCCGACTCCGCGTTCGCCTGGCCGGAGAATCGTGCGTTCCCGATCCATTCGCGCGAACACGCCATCCTGTCGCGCGTCTACCGGGACAACGTCGCGGACGTCCCGCCGCACGTCGACGGGGCGCTCAAGGAGGCGTGCGACGTCTACGGTGTCCCCGACGGAATCTTCGAGCGCGAGAAGCGCGCCGCCGCACCCGACGACCCAACGGACTTCCTCCTCCCCGATGACAAGCGGCTTCCCGTGCGCACGGCCGCCGAGGTCAAGCGCGCCGAGAAGGCGCTGCTCGATGGCTACCAGAAGCTCGCCTTCGAGCACCGGGCCGAAGCCTGCAAGCGGCTCGTCGACAAGGCGGCCGTCCATGGCGTGACGCTCGACCCGCTCATGCACAAGCTGGCGGGCTTCACGGTCTCGTCGACGCAGACGGTCCGAGACTGGCTCGG
>Ga0209515_10007102_pt1 | contig 13620 bp, 21 predicted proteins | sample Subgroupgradi54m_FD_187454 | JGI IMG/M metagenome (GOLD analysis project Ga0209515, IMG submission 187454) | Subsurface groundwater microbial communities from S. Glens Falls, New York, USA - GMW60B uncontaminated upgradient, 5.4 m (SPAdes)... ...
ATTGATGGCTACATTGTTATGACCATGCAGGCGAAGGTCAATATGCGGAAACAGAGAAACGGATCCAGGAGGCGCTCAAAGAGCGAACCTATAAACTGGGGATGAAAGAAGTGATCCCAGAAAGTATTTCTGATCCTAAAAACAAGATTGAATTTTCGTCGGGAAGTGTAGGCAGTCCGGAGATTTATTTTGGTTCCGCGCGGAATGATTATTTAGCAAATGGCGACGCCGGGCGCTCTGGTAGTCAAACCCTCACTATCCCATCGGAAATTAAACTAAATAATCTTTATCTTGGCGGTTCGTGGTCTATAACGTCTGAGGATGCATCGAACAACGGCGAAGCTGATGTCGTTTTTAAATACAAAGCCAAAAATGTATATATAGTTGCGAGCTCTAGCGAAGGAGGAGATGTAGAAGTTTATGTAGATGGGAAATTAAATAAAATTATATTTATCAAAGATGAGATGTTGTATAAATTAATCGAAGGGGGAGACTATGCAGAACATACCTTAATGTTAAAGATCAAAAAAGGAGGAGTAGGGATTTTCACCTTTACCTTTGGTTAATAATTTTGTTTTTTATTGAAAATATTGCTATACTTAATCTATGATATTTTCAAACATTGATTTAACGCGAGTAGCGATTGTCATTTTGGGGTTGTGTGGATTTTGGGTAGCGAAGCATATTCGTCATCATAAAAGAACCGGCAAATTACTTGTCTGCCCGATACGATTTGACTGCAATACAGTGGTGAACAGCGACTATTCTAAATTTTTCGGTATTCCCGTGGAGATTTTAGGGATGGCTTACTATAGTTTGGTGGTTATCTCTTATTTTTTATCTGTTGTCCATCTTTATTTTACGTTAATCCCAGTACCGAATATCTTAATTGCTTTCATGATAGCTCTTTCTGTAATAGCCTTTCTTTTTTCTATTTATCTTATTTTTGTGCAAATCTTTATTCTTAAGAAAGGATGTTCGTGGTGTTTCGTTTCAGCTTTGATTTCAACTTCCATTTTTATTTTGACTCTAATGACTTACGATTTTAGCTCTATCGTGCAAACTATCATTAAATAAAATAAGTAGCCTAAATCAAACTTTTTTGCTATAATTTAGAAGCATGGTGCCCGTAGTTTAGTGGTAAAACTTCGGCTTGTGGAGCCGATATCGAGAGTTCAATTCTCTCCGGGCACCCAATTTATTTTTCTTCTGTCTCTGTTTCTAAATGGGTCTCCATATGGTCCAATTTTTTCTCTAGTTTGGTTAGGGTGCTTTGCAGATTTCGGAGCTGGGTTTCTTCTGTCTCAATTTCACTCTCTTCTTTTTCGGTCAGTTTTTTTTCACCAATAAGACCTGAAATAATAAGTCTATTACCAATAAATTCAGAAACGAATACCCCAGTCATTAGCAAGATTATAGATCCAGCAATAAAAGATATGCTACTACCCACATTTATGTCGTCGGCTATATGCCACACTCCACGCCAAAAAAGTACCAAGCCGATACCCCCCAAAAATGCGTAAAGAATGGGATAGTGGCTTAATTTTCTCCTTATTTTGTCTTCCAGTTTATCAAAAAATTGAATGATATTTTTTATCAGCATATTGCGCAATTATACACTAAGAGTAGAATTATTTCTATGGTATGGGATAATTCGAAACTTACTGAAATACTCAAAGAAGATGGCGTGGTGACTATGCCCACAGACACCTTGTATGGAATTACGGGTCGGGCGCAAAATATTTCTGTGGTTGAACGCATTTATGAATTGCGAAAACGCGCGCTTCAAAAACCTTGCATCATATTAATTGGAAATATTGACGAGCTTAAAATATTTTCCATAAATCTTTCAGAGGAACATAAAAAAATACTGGAGAATTATTGGCCAGGACCAGTAAGTATTATTTTAGATTGTGAAGATGAAAAATTTTCATATCTGCATCGTGGCACGAAGACTTTAGCATTTCGTTTACCTTCTCCACAACCACTGAGAGACTTACTTCTGAAAGTTGGTCCGCTAATTGCGCCTTCAGCAAACCCGGAGGGTTTGTCTCCAGCCCAAAATATAACCGAGGCAAAAGAATATTTCGGCAATCTCGTTGATTTATATATAGACGGAGGGGAACTTGCCGGCAAAGCCTCTAAATTAGTCAGATTGCATAAAGATGGTTCTATAGCTATAATTAGACAGTAATGTCACAATATCACATTTCATTTTTAAAGTCATTATTCGGCGAAAATGCAGAGTCACGAAGAAAAATATTTCGCAGTATCAAGGCCAAAGCTGATGCCAAGAGAACTGTCATGGAAAAAATGGCAGACGTGATGACTTCACATTTTGGGAGCAATACTTTTTTGTGGTCCAATGTGGTTTTATTTACTGCCTGGATACTGATTAATACCAACCAGATCAAAATCTTATCTGCTTTTGATCCCTTTCCTTTTAATCTCTTGACGAACATAGTCTCCCTAGAAGCCATCATCCTTGCAATCTTCGTGCTCATATCTCAAAATCGTACCGCCAAGGTAGATGACTTGAGGGAAGAGACTCACTTGCAACTTAACCTTATTTCCGAAAGGGAAGTTACTAAAATTATGAAGATGATGGCACTTTTACTGGAGAAGCAAGGCATAGATTTGTCACAAGATCCGGAATTGAAGAAAATGATTCGTCCGCTTAGCGAAGAGGAAATAGAAAGAAGATTAGAAAAAGAGATCCTATGAAAGTTTTAGAGAATTATGATTTAACTAAACTGAACACCTTCGGCATATCTGTGCGTGCCAAGTTTTTTGTTGAAGTGCACAGTGAAGAGGATTTAAAAGAGCTTTTTGATTTAGCAGAATTTAAAAATAATCAGAAAATATTTCTGGGTGGAGGCAGTAACGTCTTATTTACAAAAGACTTCGACGGCATGGTTATTTTGAATAAGTTGAAAGGCATTGAAATTTTAAGTGAAGATTCCAAGATGGTTGTCGTTCGCTCGATGGGGGGAGAAATCTGGCACGATCTTGTAATTTTTGCCGTAGAACGGGGCTTATGGGGTATTGAAAATTTATCACTTATTCCAGGTACAGTCGGTGCGGCGCCGATGCAGAATATCGGAGCCTATGGAGCCGAACTCGCGAATGTTCTAGAAAGTGCTGAAGCGTATGAAGTAGAGAATGGTGCCAAAAGAGTTTTTAGCCAAGAAGAGTGCGAACTTGGCTATCGAGACAGTATTTTTAAAAACAATTTAAAAGGAAAATATTTTATTTCCGCTATAACTTTAAAATTAAGCAAGCTAGAGAAAAAAAATATTACCTATAAATCTCTGCTTGAGTATTTAAAGAAAAATAACGCTGAAGTTCAAGGCCTAAAAGATATCAGCAATGCGGTCATAGCTATCCGGCAGAGCGTATTGCCGGACCCGAAGGAAATAGCTAATGCCGGAAGTTTTTTTAAAAGTGTTTTTGTCGAAAAGGAAAAAGTGGAAGAAATGTTAAAGATTTATCCTAATATGCCATATTTCACGGATGGTGGAGTGATAAAAATTCCTGCTGGATGGCTGGTGGAGCAAGCTGGCTGGAAGGGTAAAAGGCTCGGCAATGTCGGAGTGCATTCTAAACACGCTTTGGTTTTGGTAAATCATGGCGGAGCTTCCGGAGAAGAAGTTAAAAATTTAGCCGAGCAGATTATTCTTTCGGTTTTTGATAAATTCGGGTTAAGATTGACCCCGGAAGTTAATTTGGTATAATATATAAATGCAAAATGAATACATAAAAAATCTTTACAGAGCTTCACTTGTTTTTATTGGGATTCTCTCGCTATTTTTTGTTGTGAAATTATTGGCCGAATTTAAGTCTTATGGGATGATGGGTTCAAGTGGAGCTAATACTATAACTTTATCTGGGCACGGAGAAGTAACAGCTGTGCCGGACATTGCGAATATTTATTTCACAATTAGGAAGGAAGGAAAAACAGCTAAAGAAGCGGAGGACGCTGTGGCCCTTGTGGAAAAAGCATCGCTGGATTTCTTGAAGGCTAATAATGTAGCAGAAAAAGACATCAAGACTTCCAATGCTTCTTTTAATCCAAAATATGAATACAAATATGACACCAAGATCATGATGCCTTGTACTGAGTACAGCTGTCCTCCTCGTCCCGGCAAGAATGTTATCTCTGGCTATGAAGCATACGAGAGCATTACAGTGAAGGTCAGAAATACCGACGATGTCGGGAAAATAATGCAAGGCTTGGGGGGTCTCGGCGTGAGTGATTTGAGTGGTCCTAATTTTGCGATAGATGATGAAGATGCTCTGCAGGTGGAAGCGAGAAAGAAAGCGATAGATAATGCAAGAGAAAAGGCAGAAATGCTGGCGAAAGATTTAGGAGTTCGTTTAGGCAGAATTGCGAACTTTAGTGAAAATGGGAATTACCCGATTATGTATGGAAAGGCGATGATGGACTCTGCAGTAAGTTCTGTTCCCGCTCCGGCCGAAATTCCTAAAGGAGAAAACACAATCAGCTCCGATGTCTCAATAACTTACGAGATAAGATAAACTAAGCTGCCTCGATGAAAAATTCCGGCATCTTCGCCCTCGGAGACAAAAGGACAGGGAACCCACGACGCTAAGAATTTTTATCGGGGCAGCTTTTCTGGTTGACTATTTGACGCAAACAGAGTACTATTAAAAGAGCCCTTGAAAAGGGGCTTTTGTTTAGAAATTAATGAACGGAGTGAATATAATTTTATTTACCCCAGTTAAATAGCTTTTGTCTAGCAAAAGCTAAAATCTGAAAGATTTTATTTAACAGGATGGTGATTTTTATACTCACCTATGTTCGTTAAAAATCAACCATGTCAAAAATTACTGAATATCTTAAAGAAACAAGGGCGGAATTGAAGCATGTGATTTGGCCCAGTAGAAGCCAGACGCTTTACTATACTTTAATTGTTATAGTTTTATCGGTTTTGATTGCCTATTATTTAGGTGTCTTTGACTTCATTTTCTCTAGAGGTTTGGAAAAAATAATTTCTCTTTAAAAAAAGATGTCAAAACAAGAAGAACAAGGAGCTAGAAACTGGTACGCAATACATACCTATGCCGGATATGAAAATGTTGTTTTGCGTAACTTGCGTCAGCGCATCGATTCTCTCGGAATGAATGACAAGATTTTTAATGTGATTGTGCCGATTGAAAAGAAAATAAAAATAAAAGGAGGCAAGCGCGTGGAAGTGGAGGAAAAGATTTATCCGGGCTATGTCTTGGTGGATATGATAGTGACTGATGACTCTTGGTATGTCGTTCGAAATACTCCGAGGGTGACCGGTTTCGTCGGCGCGGGGGTGAATCCAGTGCCACTGAAGAAAGAAGAGGTGGACTATCTTTTCAAAAAGATGGATGCCGGCACAACCAAGCACAACATCGATATGGTTATCGGGGAGAGCGTTCTCATTACTGATGGTCCGTTTAAAGACTTGGAAGGCAAGGTAAATTCTGTGGACCAGGAGCGTGGGAAAGTAAAAGTGCTTGTTTCGATGTTCGGTCGTGAAACTCCGGTTGAGCTCGACTTCTTGCAAGTCAAGAAAATTTAAGTTAATGTAAAAATGTTATGGCAAAAAAAGTAACCAAAAAAATAAAATTACAAATCGAAGCGGGGAAAGCAACTCCTTCCGGCAAGCTCGGTCCAGCGCTCGGCCAAGCAGGTATCAATATCGGGGACTTCGTTACCAAATTTAATGCTCAAACTGCTAAAATGGCTGGAGACAAGGTGTCTGTGGTTATAACTGTGTTTGATGATAGAAGTTACGACTTCGTGGTTAAAACTCCTCCTGTTTCCGGACTTATCTTAAAAGCCGCTGGTGTAGAGAAGGGTTTTGGTAAGAATGTGGCCACCAAAGCAGGGTCAATCACTCGCGCCCAGGCTCTCGAAATTGCTAAAAAGAAAATGACTGATTTGAATGCTAAAGACGACGAAGGCGCAATTAATATTATTGCTGGTTCTGCACGAAGTATGGGCATAGAAGTAAAATAATTACTTCTATGAAGCTTTTGAGATATTTTACAAGTAGTCGAAGTAAAATATCCAAAAGGTGTACTGCTCCTGTAAGGAGTTGAGGTTAAATAAACAAAAAAATGCAATCACTTACTGAGCGAGACTATAAAAAAATCCTCATTTGTTTAACGCTCTACATCACTTCTCTTTTTGCCGCTAACACTCTGGGGATAAAACTAATGCCTTTTCTTTTCGGCACACATCTATCTGTAGCAGTTTTTTCTTTTCCGATAGTTTTTATCATGACGGATGTGATTGGAGAAGTTTATGGTAAAAAAATGGCTAACAATTTCGTCATCGCCGGCTTTATCAGCATCGTGCTCTTTTTATTTTATTCTTTTCTCTCGGCAGTTGTTCCTTTTGCGAAAGAGGGGGAGTGGGTAAAAGTCGGATACAGTCAGATCTTCGGACTCTCCGCACGTTTCTCCATTGCCTCGCTCGTGGCTTTTGCCATCGCCGAATATCAGGATGTCGTTTCTTTTTTCTTTTTCAAAAAATATTTTGGAGAGAAATATTTTTGGCTACGCTCCAACCTGTCCAATGTTTGGTCCCAGTTGTTTGATACAGTCATTTTTATGTCGATTGCTTTTATCGGTGTTTATCCATTACACACAATTTTGCTTATCATCATTCCCTGGTGGCTCTATAAGGTAGTGATGGGAATCTTCTATACCCCTTTTTCATATTTAGGAATTCATCTCTTAAAAAATTATGGAAATAAGAGCGATTAAAACTAGGATATTTCGCGAGAACGAAGACTTGATAGAGTTTATTCTCAAAAACGTAAAAAAAATTCCCGAAAAGTCCATCTTGATTGTAACTTCCAAGATCGTAGCCCTCTCCGAAGGCCGAGTTTCTCGTTTGACTCGAAAAAACAAAGAATACTTAATACACAAAGAAAGCGACCTGGCAATTAAAACTAAAGGAACGTGGTTTACAATTAAAGATAATATGGTTATGGCTTCCGCTGGCATTGATGAGTCAAATGCAGATGGGAAATTAATCTTGCTTCCTAAGAATAGCTATAAAAGCGCGGAAATTTTACGAAAAAAGTTAATGCAGAGGTTTAAGATAAAAAACCTAGGAGTTTTGATAACAGATTCAGGATTTATCCCACTGCGCGTCGGAGCAGTGGGCATGGCTCTTGGTTACGCTGGTTTTGAAGGTATCAGGAATTATCTTGGTAAAAAGGATATTTTTGGTAGGATACTTAAAGTCTCAAGGAGTGACGTGGCAGATGGCCTGGCGACTTCTGCTGTATTATCCATGGGAGAAGGGAAAGAGCAAAAACCACTTGCCTTGATTACAGATGTGCCAGTAGTTTTTACTAAAAAAATAAAGAAAGGAGAACTTATTATTAACCCCAAAAATGATATTTATGCTCCCTTATTTAACAAACTTAGTTAAAAAACTTGCGCCGAAGGTTGACGCAAGAGTTGTAGTAGAACCCGAGTGGGGGATCGCTGGGCAAATTATTTATAAAAACGGAGTGGTACGGTCGCTCCGGATGTATTCGCTAGATCTTAACCACATTGCCTCAAGTGACATCGCCCGAGATAAAGATTATGCGAAATTCTTTATGAAAAAGAGAGGTTATCCTGTCGCAGAAGGCACGACTATCTTTAGAGATGATTGGGCGAAGGCGATAAGAAGCAGGCGCACGATTTTCTACGGAGAAAAATATGCAAAAAAATTAGGTTATCCCGTAATTGTAAAACCTAACAGCAAAAGCCAGGGAGTAGGATTGTCGGTTGCTTGGAACACGAAGGAATTGCGCTCGGCTCTCCGCGCTGCTATGAACAATGATCGAGTAGTTATCATTGAGCGATACTTGCCTGGAAAGGATTACCGAATTGTTGTTTTAGATGGGGAAATTATTTCTGCCTATGAACGTTTGGCACTCTCCGTGACAGGAGACGGAAAACACTCAATTTTAGCGCTTCTTAAGAAAAAACAAAAAGTATTTATCTTGCAGGGCAGAGATACACAAATAAATTTTAATGATTCCAGAATAAAAACGAAGTTAAAAAGACAGAGTTATAATTTTAACGCGGTTTTACCGAAGAGTGAGAAAGTTTTTTTACTAGACAATGCGAATCTATCAACTGGCGGAGATTCTGTTGATGTGACTGACACTATTCATCCAGAATTTAGAAAAATCGCCATAAAACTTACTTATGATATGGGACTACGCATAGCAGGCGTGGATATTATGGTCACTAAAGGAGACGTTGCAAAGGACCCTGAAAATTGTCGTTATTATGTTATTGAAATTAACGCTGCTCCAGGACTGGACCACTATGTGACAACCGGTAGTAAGCAGAAGAAAATAGTTGAGGCAATGTATTTGAAAATTCTTAAGGCGCTTGGAAAGAAAGACTAGTTGGAGTATATTAAAGAGGTGGTAGATTTGAAAAAATTACAAAAGGAAGTGATGAGAAATAAGCTAGAGAAAGGATTTAACACAACTGATGTCGCGTTGGAATTTTGTCATGCTCACGAAGAGCTTTCAGAAGCATTTCATAAATATAATAAACGTGAAGGAGGTGTGGCCGAAGAACTTGCTGATGTAGCGATATTTTTACTCGGTATGTCTGAAATTCTTGGTTATGATTTAGAAAAAGAACTAGTAAAAAAGATTGAAATAAATAAGCGTAGGAAATACAAAAAAGAAAAGTCCCCAGACGGTAAAAATGTTTTTATCCGCGTAAAAACTCCGGAAGATCCTTAGATTTTTTCGTAGACTGAAAAAGTATAATCAAAAGGATTTGATTCATCCTTTTTGTGTTCTTCGCGTGAGGTTTCGTTCCAAGTTATGGGGATAATTTCCGGGAAAAAAGTGTCAGCCTCTTTGTCCGTGGCATCTATGTGGGTGATGTAAAGTCTGTCAGCAATAGGCATAGCCTGTTTAAAAATTTCAGTTCCGCCGATGATAAAAATCTCTTTTTCTGTTTCAGGAACTAATTTTAGTGCTTCGTCTAACGAATGTGCCACATCTATGTCCTTGGGTAGATAATTTTTATTTCTAGTGATAACTATATTCTGCCTCTTAGGCATTGGATGCCCAATAGATTCGAAAGTTTTGCGTCCCATAACGACTACGTGTCCTTTGGTTTTATTACGAAAATATTGCATGTCAGCAGGCATATCCCATACCAAAGTATTATTTTTACCTAATTCATTATTTTTACCAATGGCTGCGATAAGTGAAATCATATTTATAAAGCAATTTCCAAACCGCTGATAGGCGGCAATGGGTTGTACTGAGCTTGTAAATCTTTTAGAATTTCTCCGACCAAATTTTCATCTTTTTGTTCTGCTCTCAGCAATGAATCTTTTGGCAGGTGAAGTTCTATTTTAGGGTGATCGTTCGTTCTCTTTATGATTTCCTTTGCGCCGTCGTAATGGTTGTCATAAACATGAGCATTGGATATTGTGTGAGTATAGATTCCGGGGCGGACACCGAGTCTCTGCGCAATCATACATTGCAGAAGCGCAAAACCAAATGTATCAAAAGGACAGCCCAGCATCATATCGTTGGAGCGGACTATATTGTGCATATGCAGCCGGCCGCCGATTATATTTATGGTATAAGCAAAAGGGCAGGGGATATTTTTTTTAGGGGTTCCTCCATAGCCGTCGTCGCCTGGATCCCAAGTAACAATCACGCCGTGGCGCGAGCTCGGTTCTTTTTCCAAAAGCTCGATTGCCTTTCCGAGCTGATTGCGCCCGAAATGATTGCGCCAGCGCCAGCCATAGGAAAATGGCAGTGTTCCGTCGCTCTCCATAAAAGGATCCCACATTTTTGTAAATTTTCGCAAGAAGGTCGTGTCTTTTTCTCCTTGCACAAACCAGACCTGTTCGGCGATGGGGGATTTCAAGGGTTGTTTGCGGAGAGTCAGCACAGGGAAACCGTCTTTTTCGATATCGACCTGAAAAGTGATTCCCGGGAGTGATTTAGTTTTGTGCCCAGTACGCTCGTTCAATTCTTCAATGCCCTCGGACATTATTCTTTTGATGATGTCTTGATAGATTGTGTCAAAAATCGTCATATAGTATAGTATACATAAATCGAAATATTATGGAAAATATTTCTAAAAATATAAAATATCTGTATATACCTGAAGGCCGCACCATTCTGTACGTGCCGGAGAATAATAAGTATATGTCTGCCGCAAAAGAGGTCGCGCTTACAGAATCAACCGACAGAAAAGTCCCGACCGGTGTTGTGATTGTGGATCAAAATGGAAACATTTTGATCAGGGCAGCTAACCAGTCTGCATTAAAAAATAAATTTCTTTTAGATATTCACAAAAACTGGTGCATCAGAAAACTTTTCAAAATTCCTTCCGGCCAAAAATACTGGCTTTGTCCCGGATGCGCTTCCCATAAAAATCACGGAGAACATCAGGCCGTACTGGCTCTAGAGAAAAAATTTCCAGAAAAACTCAAATCAAATCTGGATTTATATTTGTGGGGTCATTGGTGGTGTTGCAAACCCTGCTGGGACAAAATGATACAGGCCGGGATCAAGAATGTGTACCTAATGGAAGGAATAGAAAAACTTTTTAAATAAAATGAAGAAAAAACTTTACGTCGGTTGTGCCTTAAATCATGTACCAAAAGACAAGCAAGATTTTTTACTAATGATTCCTAAAATCAAAGAGGAACTGAAAAATGACTTTGAAATCTTGGAATTCAGATCATCTGTGTATGATTTTATAAATAATAACCACACTTTTTCTCCAAGAGAAATTTATGAATTTGATATAAAAGATTCTGTAATGAATGCGGACGTTATGCTTGCAGTTTGTGACCACCCATCCTTGGGTCTGGGTTATGAAATGGCAACTGCGATTGAGAAACGAGGGATTCCTGTTCTTGCTCTGGCCCATGAAGATTCACCGGTTTCCCGCCTTATTTTAGGCATTAACCATCCGAATTTTCATTTTGCACGTTACAAAAACCCAGAGGAAATAGCCCAAAAGGCGCGAGAATTGTTGACAACTTAATCCATAAATGCTACTCTTTATGCATCATTCTCATCTATTACATTTTGGGAGTGACCCATCCCGCCAGAGGCGGGCAAGTATGTACAAACGTCACTCCTCATCTCCAAAGAAATTTGGAGCAAATATTTCTACTTTTCGAGCACCGGCCCGGCGTTCTTTTGGTGGTAGGTCGCGCTTTCAAAAAAAAAATAATCCTAGATCTCGCGGCGAGCGGATAGATTTTTCTCGTTTTGTTAAAAAAAATGTTTATGTAGAGGAAAAGGCTTATGTGTCAAAGCATACTTTTGCGGATTTTCCTTTTAACCCGCAGCTCCATAAAAATATCACCAAGGCTGGTTTTATTCACCCAAGGCCGATTCAAGATCAAGCAATACCGACAGTCATGCAAGGAAGGGATGTTTTTGGTATGGCCAATACCGGCACGGGGAAGACTGCGGCTTTTCTTTTGCCTTTAATAGAAAAGATTTCCAAAACTAAAGGGCAAAAGAAAAGGGAGACGGTCCTCATCATGGCGCCGACTCGCGAGCTGGCGCTTCAAATAGAAAGTGATTTCAAAATTCTGGCTTTCGGGTTTGGAATGTTTTCGGTGGCTTGTGTGGGGGGACTGCCGATAATGAAACAAATTAGGGAAATAAAACTTGGAGTTTCATTTGTTATCGGTACTCCGGGCAGACTTCGGGATTTAATCGATAGAAAGGTTCTGGATTTGTCCACTTGTCACTCTGTGGTTTTAGATGAAGCAGATAGAATGCTCGATATGGGCTTTCGGGATGATATGGTTTATATAATCGGCAAGACTTCGAAAGAACGACAAACTCTTTGCTTTTCCGCCACCCTTTCTCCGGAAATTAAAAAACTCACAAGTCAATTTTTGAAAGACCCAATTTTTATTTCTGTCGTTTCTGGTGAGACGCTGAAAAATATTGATCAAGATGTTATTCGCACCAGAAGTAAAGAAGAGAAACTGAATAAACTTCACGAAGTTTTGAAAAAAGGCCTGCCCGCCAATTCAGGGGCGGGTGAAGTTCCTCTAAAAGTTTTGATTTTTCGCGAGATGAAACACAGCGTGGACAATTTAGCCAAAGAATTAGCTCAGTTCGGATTCAAAGTCGGCGCTATCCACGGCGACAAAAGAAGCCGAGAACGTATTCGCATATTGGATTCATTCAAAAAAGACCACATAAACATTTTGATCGCGACCGACGTTGCCGCCCGCGGGCTAGACATCCCAGACGTGACGCATGTCATCAACTACGACGTGCCACAAACTTACAACACCTATGTCCACCGCATCGGTCGAACCGGCCGCTCCGGCAAGAAAGGCACGGCGCTCACTTTTGTGCCAGGGTAAAAATAAAAATCAGAAAACAAAGTTTTTGCCGGTACGGATTTTTTGAAGCTTAAAAAATCCTGAAGTTTTCGCGCTTAAAAAGTCATAACATGACTTTTTACACTCAAAACCCCTTAAAAACTTTTTCTTGATTTTTATTTTAGTAAACCTGCTTTTAGGAGAGTGGCGTAAACGCCGTTTTTTTTCATCGTGCGCAGGCCTTGGGTGGAGACTTCGATATTGATCGATTTATTTAGTTCCGGAATAAAAACTTTCTTCTTTTGAAGATTTAGATATTTTCTTTTCTTGCCGGTCGGGTTGAACTTGGTGGCACGGGTGCGATTGGAGTAGCCACCGCCGACGATGGAACGCTTTTTAGTTATCGGATCTATTTTCGCCATATAATTAGTTTCCGCCTTTTCGGCGGATCGCCGATGAGGTGATTTCTATGCTATCATTAAATTTACTAGAACGCAAACAGTATGCAATCCATCAATACAGTTTTCTATATAGCGATACTTCTGATGTCTGTCGTCATCCATGAAGTTTCCCACGGTTTTATGGCGGAATACTTTGGCGATAAAACTGCTCGTTTTGCTGGACGGCTGACCTTAAACCCGCTCAAACATTTAGATCTCTTTGGTTCGATTTTTCTTCCCATAGTCCTTTACCTAACTTCTGGTTTTGCTTTCGGCTGGGCGAAGCCAGTGCCATACAATCCGAACAATTTGAGCAATAAAAAATGGGGGACGATAGCGGTAGCGAGTGCTGGAGTGCTAGCCAACTTTTTTATTGCTATTATATTTGGGCTTATCATTCGTTTCTCCCAAGGCTATGACCTATCTTCAGACTTTTACTTCATAACTTCTTCAATAGTCATAATAAATCTAGCTTTGGCAGTGTTTAATCTGATTCCTATACCGCCACTCGACGGATCTAAGATACTTTTCTCTCTTTTACCGCGATCTCTTTATTCGATAATGGATTTTATCGAACAATATGGTTTCTTTCTGCTGGTTATTTTTATTATTTTCTTCTCTGATTATTTGTATCCGATACTGGCTTATCTTTTTTATCTGATCACTGGTCTTGCATTGTAAAATTCTCCTCTTGAGGAGTACTCCGACCTAGGTCGGAGGGAGGTGGACTGCATTATCCACCCCGGCGCAAGCGCCACCCCTCAAGAGGGGAAGAAATTTGCAATTTCTATCTATTTATAGTAGATTTATAAGCCGATGCCA
>Ga0209515_10007103_pt1 | contig 13618 bp, 13 predicted proteins | sample Subgroupgradi54m_FD_187454 | JGI IMG/M metagenome (GOLD analysis project Ga0209515, IMG submission 187454) | Subsurface groundwater microbial communities from S. Glens Falls, New York, USA - GMW60B uncontaminated upgradient, 5.4 m (SPAdes)... ...
CGCGAATGCCGGAACAAGCGCAACAGACCATCGCCACGTTGGCAGCGGATCAGCAGCGATCGCCGAATGCTCTCCTGCTGTGGAAATTTTATCATCGTATTGCAACAACAACGATTGAAGAGTTTTCTCTTTCCATTCGGGATTCGGTTGGATTTTCTTCAATGCGGAGAGCGACTGCAAATCCGCTACGATGTCTTTCATACGTTATTTATTCGTACTTTTTTTCTTCTGATCTCGTTCAATCAATGTTCGTATCTCTTGAAGTGTCCGATAGTGGAATACGCGCATACCCACAACGCTTTTTTCCATCAGTGTTCCAATCTCACTCCACTGCAGCTGCTCAACGTACCGAAGATGAATCATTTTTTGCTGCTCTTCGGAAAGGGTTTTGACCAGACGGAGAATGTTCGGATTCTCGAGCATCAGGTCGAAACGATCGCTTGCCACGTTCGCTGCATCTTTTGCTTCAACACCAATGCGATTCTCAATGATGGGGAGCATCTGCTCATCGTCGATGGAAACCTCTCTCTTATTCTTCCGAAAATGCTCGATGATCTGGTTGCGCGCAATTTGATACAGGTACGGCTTTGGTTGTCTCACGCTCCCGCTGATCACCTGCTCAAGCATGTTCGCATAACACTGCGAGGCAATATCTTCTGCGATGGTTTGATTACTTACACGCACGAGGATATATCGGTACAGCGGATCTGCTGTTTTTCTGTAAAAATCTGCGAATTCCTCTCGTGTCATGGATGCAGGCATGGGTATGATGAAAAGGGTCATGGTGCGTTACAAATGCTTTCGGAATTCGTTTGGTATTCACGTTAACATACAGAAAAAAGCAAAAAAAGTCAAATGTGGATGGTAATGTGCGAGCCTGACCGCCTCACCATCCCCCGCCATCCGGATTCGCCTCGCCCATAGGCTACGGCCGAGGGCTACGGGAAAAATCCCCGGCGTGAATTTTTCCCTGCGGTGCGTCAGTCGCTCGTCCCGAATGCGTTCGGGACACCATGCCCGCTTCCTTCCGCAACGCCGCGAATCTCGGATGTCGGGGGGATGGTTCGGTTGAGTGATATTCCGACCAGAATTATTCTTAAACTGTTCTCCCGGAAAATAAAAAGACGGCAGGATGCTGCGTACACGGCCGTGGGCTCGTGCGTGCAACTTCCTGCCGTTGTCGCCACCTTTACAGGTGCGCTGGCGGTCTAGGCCGCCAGGTGATCCTCCTCGGGCTCGGGGATCACACCAGTATACTCTCCACTACGCCCGACGGATGCGTGACTTGAACGCGCCATCCTGCCGATACTCCAGCAGGCAGCTAATCACCTCGGACAGTGTGTGCTGGCCCGGAGATACAACCCTCTCGTCCCTCCGAAAGCCGAGCTGTCGCCCACTATGGATGACCCAACAAATGCCCGCCCGCCTACCGAACGCCTTCCTGATCTCTCTCCGAGCGATCATGACATCCTCGCTCGTAGCGGTTCCAGGCAATAGCCTCACGACACAGGAGAGGCCCTTTGCCTGGTAGAGCCGATCGTCATAATCGGCAACTTGATCAGCAGTAAAGAGCCAGTTGAGGCCAACCTTGTACTCCTCGAGCCTGCCCTTGATTTCATAGTATATGATCTGTGCCATCGGCAAATGCGCCGCCGAATGGTCGACCACGAGGCAGGCAGTCATGTCCTTAATCGCGTAATCCTTGATTTTTTCCCAATACCGACGTTCAACGTCGTTCGGCTTCTCGCCAGGCTCGACCCGAAGTGATACTTCGTTGAACTTGCAGGTTACGACATGCTGCGATTCATTCGCTAAGGCAACCATGCCTTGTGCGACTTCCGAAACCGATTCACCCAAGTGCCTGTAGCGCTTCATGATGAGCTCCTTTTTCTTCCACTCGATCTCCGTTATGCGGCCGTTCTCGCTAGTGGCAATTTTCAATTTTCACCAACGACTACGGCCGCATTGATGGATTTTCAAAGAGAAAATGCACTGTAGTGTTAATCGGCACTTTTGTCAACACGCACGTACCCAGGTAATGTCGGCGCTCTGATGAGCTCCGCATTATATAAAAAACCGCCCCTGGCGGTATTCCTGTTGAAAATTGAATGTCCAGAATCAGGCACCCGCGCCAACCCTCCGTTCAAGCACTTCAACGCGTTTTTCAAGCGCGACCATCTCGAACCGATAGGCAACATTATCGAGGCGAAGCTTGATATCTTCTTGGCCGCGCTCCATATGTTCAAGCCGTGTATCCATTGAAGCCAACCCTTTCTTCATTTCATTCATTTCAGCATGCACTTCATCAAATCCAACTTTAATCATCCCCGCAAGATCACTCAGGGTCACATCGTGATTGTTTTGAATTTGATCCATACTATCCTAGTATAGCCCAAGTCAATACCGTGTCAATTTTTTTCGTTGAACGCTTCAAGCCGTCACCGCCCTACACACTCCACGGGCTCGTGAGCAATAAAAGGGCGAGCGCGCCCAAGAGTACTGCAATGGCTCGACGGGAACGGAGCAGTTCTGCGCCAGAAAGTCCAAGCAAGAGCGCCATCGCGATCGTGACCACGGCAGCGTGGGCAAACAGCGGAATGGGAAGCCAGAGCGTTGCGACGATCAACTGCCACGCCATGAAGCCAATGAGCGGCGCCGGCAATGGTGATGAACCCTCAAAGGCAAGGATCGCAAGGAGAAGCGTGAGTGGCAATGCCAATGAAAAAACAAATACCGGGAGCAGCACGAGGATGTTTATGGCAGCGCCGACGAGAAACGTCACGATGAAAGAAGCGATCAAGAAGAATGACAGCGACGCGCTCCCAACGCGTTGACGCCACAGCAGTTCAATGACCACCAACAGCCCCAAGGCGCCGAGCGCGAGCAGTGGAGAGAGGAAAATGAACGTCGATAACAAAAGGATGGCGACGATGCGCCGCAGCACCGTGAATGCTCGGTTTGGCCACGCTCCGATAATCGCGGCACGGTGCTCGCCAACAATACCATAGAGCTCGACACACGCACTCGCCGCATCGCTCCAGAGAAACTGTAGTGATCGTCGTTTGCCTTCTTCGAGAGAAACACCGACCGGACGGCGATGCGAGCCCTTGGACACACACACCGCCTCGAATGCGCTTGTGAGTGCCTCAACATCCCCGGGAGCAACATAATAGGGCGCCGCTCCCCCAACCTCTCGCAGTGCGGGAATATCGCTTGCGATCACTGGAACCTCGGCCCAGAGCGCTTCCAATACCGGCAACCCAAACCCTTCCGTACTCGAGACCATTGCCACTGCCCGCGCGCCACGATACCAATCGAGAAGTACACGATCGTCGACCGCATCGATGAAGTGTATACGATGCTTGAGCGATGTCGCCACTGATGTTTGTTCAAGTTTTGCTCGAAATCGATCGGGGGCGCCAATGATCACGAGATGCCACGCAGTACGAGTGCGGGCGATAAAACGACTAAAGGCGTCGAGCAGAACGGGAAGATTTTTATGCGGATAGGTTGAGCCGACGTAGAGAAGATATGGAAGGACCGTCCGCTTTGGGTTGAGACCCAGATGCCCATCATCGACGCGCATCAGATGCTCAACGCCTTCGGTGATGACGACAATACGATCGGAGGGCACTGACAAACGCTCTCGTATCTGGAAAGCGGTTGCATGAGAAACTGCCACCAGACGCGTTGCCAACCGCGCGATGGTCCACATCGTCAAGCGATACCCTTGAAATTTGAGCCAGTAGAGCGGAAAACTGCGCGTCGTCGTTTTCTGATCGAGGCCGTGTTCAAGCAGGGTGAGATCATGAATGGTCACGATCCACGGAATTCCTAAAAAAGAAAGGGCAAGAGCGGCAAGCAGCGGAACGTTAAAGTGGAAAAAATGCACAAGCGTGGGCCGACGACGCAAGAGAGCAAAAACAAACACAACCTGCTCTCCCCAGAAACTGTACCAACGATGACGCACCCCCTCAATGCGAACGGTTTGAAACATCCCCTGCAAACGTGGAGCTTCGTCCGCAGAGACAAACGCGGTGATCGGTGTATTCGCTCCATGCGTATCAAGATACCGAAGCATCTCCTCACTGTAGCGACCAATGCCACGTTGCGCTCGTCCTGCAAGTCGTGCGTCAATGAGAATCATAACGGTGTGATTGTATCATGGGGTTGGTATTATGGGATATGGGATTGACGTGAGCAGACGGTGCATAATAGTTTAAAACTTCGTAGACCGCTTCTGCACAGCGCTGCCAAGAAAATTGAGCGATGCGTGCTCTCCCTCGTTCAATGAGCATCGTACGCAGCTGCTCGTTGGTCAAGACGGCACCGAGTGCTTTCTCCCACTGTTCGGGTGCATAAGGCGACACGAGCACGCCAGCATTGCCAACAACTTCAGCCGAAGCACTTCCGGAAGCCGCAATGACCGGCACCCCGGCTGCCATAGCTTCGAGCGGCGGAAACCCAAACCCTTCGTAAAATGAGGGATACACGAGCGCTCGTGCGCCGGAGAGGAGTTCCCATTTCTGCTCTTCGGACACTGCACGACTCGGGTCAAGCATCACAAGTCTGTATGTGGGGTTCAATCCACGAAGAACGCCCTCCAGCTCCTGAAGAAGCTTGGGGTTCTTTCTTGGATGACGCGTCCCCATGGCCACCACGTACGGAGAATTTCGAATTTCGAATTTCGAATTTCGAATTTGTTGATTGGGTGGTGCTCCCCAAGGAATAACCGTGATGCGCGACGACGTCGCAGGCAAAAAATATCGAAGTTCGTCTGCAGTAAACTGCGATGGACAAAGAATATGCGTTGCGCGCTGAATCACCATCCGCGGATGCACCAGGGCATGCCACACGCGATCCTTGCCACGGAGCCATCCCGGAAATCGCAAAAACGAACAATCGTGCACAACGAGCACCAACGGAGCAGACCGAAGACGGATCGGCTGCAGGGTTGGCGCAAATACCACCGAGGGCCGCACACCACAGTGTGCTTCCACCATGTCGTCAAAAAACGCGCCGGTGCCAATCGCGTGGGCAAGCAGCTGCATTTGGTTGGAACGACGTATCACCACTGATGGCAGTGGGACGGGAGGAATTGAGCCCCGGCGCGTTGCAAACACAACACGGAAGTCACCCCGAGCATGTTCGGCCAGCGCCTCAACAAGTGCGATCGTTGCCAACTGAATACCTCCCGGAGCGCGATCGAGGAGCGCGCGTCCGTCAATGACGATCCGCGGTGAATGTATTATGGGGTTAGTATAATGGGACATGGGTCGGAGTGATCGTCGTCAGCCAATCACATTCAGTCCCATACCCCCTAATACATATCCCATAATCCAATCGATCGCGCCCATATCCCAATCACTACGCTCGCCGTATGCCGCGTTGAAACTCTCCCCATGCACCGGTGAGATAGTCATGAAAGCGCTGCTCAAATCGCGTGCGCGAAAACTGCTCGGCATGGGCGCGAATTTTTTGAGGATCAAACTGCGCGTCATCAAAACGGATCACGGTATCGGCGAGCGCCTCCCAACGTTGTTCGTCAAACAGCGTGCCAGTGAACCCTGGGACCACCGTCTCGAGTACACCGCCCGCGCTATATGCAATCACCGGCGTGCCAGCGGCCATGGCCTCAACTGGGGTAATACCGAAATCTTCTTCTTGGGGATGAATCAGGGCACGGGCCCCAAGGAGCCAGCGCCGCTTTTCTGATTCGCTGACCGCGCCAAGAAAGGTGATGTTCTTCCCCTGTGCGCGAGCACTGATCTTTAAGGGAATCTCTTCTTCACCGGTCCCAATGATGACGAGCGGGATGTTCATAGCAGCAAAGGCATGAATCGCGAGGTCAATGCGTTTATACGGGCGCAGACGCGAGATCAACAGAAAGTAACGCCCTCGCTCGGTAGGAATCGGTAGCTGCTGAAACGACTCGACATCGACGGGTGGGTAGATGACGACCGCGTCGCGATGGTAGTACGCCTTGATGCGCTCTGCCACAAACTGTGAGTTCGCAATAAAACGATCAACGCGCTGCGCCGCATGCCAATCCCACATCCGTAACCGACTCAAAAACATGGGCAGCAGCCGCTTGATGGGTCGCGGATAGCGCAATTCTTCCACATAGCGATGCATGTCGCTCCATAAATAGCGAGTCGGCGTGTGACAGTAGCACAAATGAAGCGTCTTCGGATGCGTGATAATGCCCTTAATAAGCGCCGATGCCGAACTAATGACCACGTCGTACTCCGAGAACTGCAACGACTCCACCGCCGCGGGCATGAGCGGTAAAAACCATTTAAAAAAAGAATGCGCCGCAGGAAACGAGCGCAAGTACGAGGGGCGAATGCGCCCGGCGTCAATGATGCCATCGAGCAAGCGCGGATCGGAAAGCAGCGTAAAAATCGGCGAATCCGGATACATCCGAGCCAGCACCATCAGCACTTGCTCGGCACCCCCAAATTGCGTCAGATGATCATGAGCCAGGGCGATGCGCATCGTTGCGGTAATTAGTAACTGGTAATTGGTAATTATTGATTTGTGTTCGCCCGTACGTCAAAAATTTCTAATTACTAATTTCTATTTTCCAGTCAAACAGATTTTCCCCGCAACACGACAAACGGCGTTTTGAGTACAATCCAAAGATCCATGAGCAGCGACCAATTCTCAATGTAGTAGAGATCAAGCCGGACCTCTTCATCGAAGAGGAGATCGCTGCGGCCGGAAATCTGTGCCATGCCAGTCATGCCGGGTTTCACGGTGAGCACCCGTCGCTGGTCTGGGGTGTACTTCCCAACCTCTTCGGGAAAATGCGGTCGCGGACCCACGAGACTCATGGCACCGATAAACACCAAAAACAATTCCGGCAGTTCATCGAGACTGTACCGCCGCAACCATCGACCAACTTTCGTGACACGAGGATCCCGTTCTAGTTTCACAAGCGGGCCGTCCGCGCGTGTATTCTCCCGAGACAGCACCCCATACCGCATGCCGTGTGTGCCTGGAAGCATGGTACGAAACTTGAGATATCGAAAGCGCATCCCCGTCTCGCCCACCCGCTCCACCGGCGATCCATCATCAAGATGGCGAAAAAACACCGGGCCCGATGAATCTGCCTTAATCATCATTGCTGCGATCAGCATGATCGGGCTGGTGATGACAATGAGTATCCCCGAAACGACAATGTCAAAAATTCGTTTGATAACTCTCCCCCATCCTTCCAGCCGCGTGCGCTTGAATTCAACAACCGGAACCGTTCCGACCATGATCATCTCGCGACGGGTCTGGCGCCGCTGCGTCACATCGGCAGCGTATTTCACAATACGCTGGGTCGAATCAGCAAATGCGAGAATACTCTGCCATCCATGTGCTTCGATGCGAGGATCGGCAACGAGCACCTCATCAACAACATAGAGACGGTGGAGATCTTCGAGGCGTGCACGGGTCTTCCCATCGATGGTTTTGATGCGATCAATCACCCGATACCCCAACTCGGGATGCCATGCGAACTCTTTGAGCAGCGCATCGGCCGTCTCGCCTGCTCCGAGGATCACCACCCGGTGGGCCCCGATCCCTTTCTGAAAAAACAGTCGCTGGATGCTCCGCACCAACAGTCGCCCGATAAACACGAACAGGATTGAAAAAACGAGAAACCCGAGAATCAAGAGGCGGGAAAAGAAGATCTGCCGCGCAAAAAACAACCCCAAGATCACCAAGACAAGCAGTGTGGCGCACCCATACGAGACGAGCACAATCTCTTCTCGCAGTGTACGCGTGCTCGTAATGGTATAGAGCCCGCCGAAGGCAAACACCGCAATACCGACCAGTGCCACGATAAGAAGCCCGCGAATATACTCCGGCTCCCCAATCAACGAAAGGACCGGACGCAATCCAACAATCCAGGCATTATTAAACCGTAATTCATACACAAAAAGCCCGGCGGCAACGAGCATGAGCGCATCGACCGGCACGAGCAGTGCCGAGAAAGCGAGTTCTGATTTTTTCATAGAGGCTATTGTGATGTATCGGTAGTATAAATCCCCGCTGTCGCCGATGCAAAGAGCCACCGTCTATGGTGGCCCTTCACGTTTCCACTCTGTTTCCCAAGAGCCGTAAGCTGGATTCTGTTTCCGCCAGCTGGCGGAGTCGTCATCTCTCTTTGCCCGCATATGAAATAGAAACTATTATCACAGCGGATCATGCGAGCGGCATACTGCTCTTACACCGGGGAGGGTTTGCCCCACCGCCGAATTGCGTCGACGATGCGTAGGCTCTTACCCTACGTTTTCACCCTTACCCCACTGCGAAGCAGTGAGGCGGTATCCTTTCTGTTGCACTGTTCGTGCCCCCGAGGGACCTCCCGCCACCCCAGTCCGCCAGCTGGCGGATCCGAGGCAGGGTCGCATTTCGCGACTACCCGTAGCACCCGCCGCTTTGCGGCGGTATGTTGGTGTCCAGACTTTCCTCCCTCGACCTTCGTCGGGGGCGACGACACACTCTCAAGAAACAAAAAGAGTCTACCAAAATCAGGCCCTTTTGTCAATGGCAGCATTGACCAACGCATCGGCCCGTTTGTTCTTTTCTCGGGGGATGTGCGTGAAGCGAGCGGCCGAAAATCCTCTGGCAAGGTTCCATGCCGCCACAAATAAGGGTGCGAGTGCGGCATTGCGAACACGATATTCTTGTTTCAGTTGCTTCACGAGCAATTCACTATCAAGGAAGCACGAAACTTCGGTGGCCCCGAGTTCTTTCGCTTTTTTGAGCGCGGTAATCAAGGCGCGATACTCGGCCTGGTTATTGGTCGTCTCACCAATATACTCTCCCATTTCCCACAACGTCTTCCCGTCGGCATCCAGCAGCACCATCCCAGTGCCGGCGGGCCCTGGATTGCCCCTGGCACCTCCATCGGTGTACATCGTTATGATCATAGTGATGATGCAACATGGATCATGAATCATTTGAATGTTTCATGTCAACGATGACTGCTTGGACCCGTTCGTTGCCGTTCCAGGTATCTCTCCGGAGGTGGAATGCAACATCGACAAGGCCTGATAGAAGGGAGGTAAAACGATCCCCCATCCCAAACCCAACAGAACGGACCGTTGTGCCCCCAGAGCCTTCGGTCAACACGGCTTGCAGGTGCGATCCGCTTTTGCCGACTCGGCGCATATTCGTCAGTCGAAGTCCTTTTGAGACAAAGATTGGCTCACTATTCCCTTCTCCAAACGGTGCAAAATGCTCCACAACAGTTGCGAGTGCTTGGTCTGCCTCGTTGAGGCGAAGGATAGAATCAATGGCGATGTTCTGCTCCTCGGCGGCTGGCGGCGGCTGATGCTCGGAAACGGCAGCTCGGAATGATTCATAGTGCTCGGGCGCTAACGTAAAGCCGGCCGCGCGCGTATGTCCACCGAAACGTTTTAAACAGCTGCGGGCACCTTCGAGAAACTCCACGCAATCAAAACCATCGACCCCGCGGGCACTCCCCACCAATTCATCACGGTGCTTGGCCAACACAAAAGCGGGGCGAGCAAATTGGTGAGCAAATCGTGATGCAAGCAAACTGATGAGTCCGACATTCCAATGCTCTCGGTACGCGAACACCATCGGAGGAACGTTTGTGGCAAGTTCTTCCTGCACCTCAGCAACCGCAGCGTGCGTCAGTTGCTGCCGTTCGGTATTCAGTGCTTCAATTTCTCCGGCGACCCGCTCGGCCCGTTCTGTATCTTCTGCGAGCAACAGCTCGAGCGACAGCTTGGGATCACGCAACCGTCCAGTGGCATTGATGCGGGGCGCAATGGAAAAACGAATCGTATCTTCGGTCAACGGCTTGTCTTCGATGCGGGCTCGGGCATAGAGCGCGCGCAGCCCCGGTCGTAATGTTTTTCGAAGCGCGATGAGCCCAAACGACACAATGGCGCGACTCTCCCCCACCATTCTACTGCAATCGGCGATGGTTGAAATCGCCGCAAGATCAAGCAGCCACTTCTCAAATGCTTCCCATCCCATCACTGGCGTGCGCCCCTCTCGATAGCGACGATGCAGTGGCATCGAAGAGCGAATCAAGCCCTGCGCCAACTTCAACGCGACCCCTCCGCCGGTTAAGGTTTGGTCGGGATAGCGCTCGCCGTCACGCAACGGATGAAGAATGGCAAAGGCGTCCGGCACCGTAGCGCCCACACGATGGTGATCCGTAATAATCACGTCGATGCCTGCTGCCGTGGCACGCGCCAATGGTTCATGGGCCGCAATGCCGCAATCCGCGGTGATGAGGACGCGCACCCCACTCTTCATCGCCTGTTCCACTGCGCGAGTACTCACCCCATACCCATCCTCGTGCCGTGTGGGCAGAAACGTCAATACCTTGCCGCCAAAGGCGCGAAACACCGATGCCAAAATGGCGGTCGCACAAATACCGTCAGCGTCATAATCGCCATGAATGAGGATGGGTTCTTTTTTTTCAAGAGCGTCGTAGAGGCGGGCGACCGTTCGTTCCATATCGAAGAACAAGAACGGGTCGGGCAGATCTCGAAGATAGTCGGGATTGAGAAACCGCCGCACCCCATCGGCACTCGTGATGCCACGATGAAACAAGGCGTCAGCTGCAGGACGCGCGATGTCAGGAAATTCAACAAGCGCCTGCTCGGGAACAGCATCAAGAAAGGTCCACTGCATGGAAGAAGAAGCTCGCAGCCCCCTTACCTGAAGTACGATGACGCAAACATTCCAAGCACCATCGTCAACGCAACAATGGTACTCAAAATAATCCAAGCGATTTTTTTCATGTCACGACGACGCATATGATTGAGAGTAATTGGTAATCAGTAAACAGTAATCGGTAATAATTGAATGGTGAAACGACATCGTCTTTCAAGTACCGTTTACCGTTTACCATTTACCGTTTACTACGCTTATCTCTTCAACAACGCCAGATACACCTCCGGAGGAATGGAAACGCGGCCAAACTCCTTCATCTTTTTCTTCCCGCGCTTCTGCTGCTCTAACAATTTCCGTTTTCGCGTGTAGTCTCCCCCACTCATGCCTTTCAGCACATCCTTCCGCATCGCGGGCAGGCGTTCTGACGCCACGATTTTGCCCCCAATCGCGGCTTGAATCTTGACTTCAAACATCTGGCGCGGCAAGGCATTTTTCAACTTTTCCACAATGACGCGCCCACGTGATTGCGCTTCGTCAGTATACACGATACTCGAGAGCTCTTCCATGGGTTCCTCGCCAACAAGGATATCCATCCGCAGCACATCGCAAGGCTGATAGGCTTTGAGTTCATAGGAATACGAGGCGTATCCCTGCGAGACACTTTTGAGTTCATCATAAAAATCGGTGAGCATCGCCGCTAACGGCAATGTATAACGCACAAGAACGCGTGCATCGCTCGAATGTTCCGTGGTTTCGTATACCCCGCGGTGGGCTTGTGCCAGCTGCATAATCGCGCCCACATAGCGTTCAGGCGTCACGATCACAACCGCGAGGATCGGCTCCTGAATCTCAATGCGACGCGAGGGGTCAGGAAGATCGAGCGCGCTTTTTATCATGCGTATACCTCCGGGCATCTCGGCATGGTAGGCAACGGACGGCATGGCAACAATGACCTCGACACCAAACTCCCGCTGCAATCGCTCGCGAATGATATCAAGGTGGAGCAATCCTAAGAATCCCGCACGAAAACCAAACCCTAACACATTTGAGCGCTCGGGTTCCAAACGAAGCGCCGCATCATTCAATTTCAACTTTTCCAAACCATCGCGAAGTTTATTCGAGTTCTTTGTATCTGCGGGGTAGATGCCGGCAAAAACCATCGGGGTGATCTCGCGATACCCGGGCAAAGGCTCAACGGTCACAACGGGGTCGGCGGCTTTGGCAGTGGTGATCGTATCCCCAACCCGCGCCCCCTGAATACTTTTTAAACCGGTGACGATATACCCAATCTCACCGGCAGAGAGCGCACTGGTTTTTTTGAACTTTGGGGTAAAGATGCCTACCTCAAGCGATTCGCTGCTGGCACCGGTCGCAAGAAACGACAGGCGACTCCCGGGCGTGATCGACCCATCAACAATGCGGACAAAAACAACCACTCCTCGGTATGCGTCAAACACCGAATCAAAAATGAGTGCCCGCAGTGGTTCCGATTCGTGCCCGCGTGGGGCTGGCACCCTTTCGACCACGGCAGCAAGGAGCTCAGGAACTCCCACGCCCGTTTTTGCAGAAACGCGGTGGACCTCGGAGACCGGAAGCCCGACAAGTTCTGCCAATGCTTCCGCTGCCTCAGGGAGCGCGGCGGGTAAATCAATTTTGTTCAGGACCGGGATAATCGTGAGGCCAGCATTTTGGGCATGTTCGAAGTTGGCAAGTGTCTGCGCCTGGATTCCTTGGGTTGCATCCACGAGTAAGACGGCGCCCTCAACCGCAGCAAGCGACCGTGAAACTTCGTAGCTAAAATCGACGTGGCCGGGGGTGTCGATGAGGTTAAGTTGGTAGTTGGTAGCTCGTAGCTGGTAGCTCATGGTAACGGGCGCCAACTTAATCGTGATGCCGCGCTCGCGCTCAAGATCCATTTGATCAAGATATTGCGCGCGCATCAAACGCTTTTCCACGGTACCGGTTAATTCCAACAACCGATCAGCCAGGGTTGATTTGCCGTGGTCCACGTGCGCGATAATACAAAAATTTCGTATGTCCATACCCGAGATATCTCACCGCCCTAGGGTCGCTCCAACGCTTCGACCGATTCTTGAGGCACCGGTGCCTGGCGTACTAAACGACGGCGCAGGCCGGCTGTCACCACCCACAGCTCCGGAGCTCGCAGCAACCAACAGAGAACCAGATATACCACGATCCCGGCAAGCCCCGCAACTGCTCCTTGTGCGGCAACGCCAAGAAATGTTTTTGTTCCCAAAAAATAACTTGCGGGGGCCTTCGCCAGCTGCACCCAGCCTGCCATGCCTGCCGAGGCAAAGAGAAACCGCCCAAGCGATCGCAACAGCGCCCCATCTTCAAATGCATTAATGCGGCGCTGCAGCGACACATAGAGCACCGCGCACTGCACCAAGAAACCGGCGCTTGCTGCAAACGCCAACCCTTCAACCCCAAGTCGAGGAGCAAGGAGCACATATCCAAGAACCGATACCACAATCGCGCAGAGCCCCGAGATGAGCGGCAAGAAACTTTCTTCCAGTGCGTAGAGCGCACGTGCAAACAGCGGAATTAACGACTGTGCAAACAGCGACAATGCAAACCACTGCAATGTGCGAAAAGTCAACGTGGTTGCGCGCCAATCAAATGCATCTCCACCAAGAACAATCCGGACAATTTGCGCCCGCAGCAGCAACATCAATACGGTGAGGGGGAGAATAAAAAATAAAATGAGCAGCGTCGTTGACCCGAGCTCGCGACGGAACCGCTCGGGGTCACGGGATCCCGCATCAGAGAGCGCCGGAAAGGCTGCCAGGGCCAATGGCAGCCCGATGAGGCCAATCGGGAGCACTTGGATATTATTCGCGAGTTGAAAAATCGCCAGGCTCCCGCTTGCAAGGGTTGTGGCAACAATCGTCGCAACAAACAGATCGAGTTGCGAGAGAAGAATCCCGCCCACCCGTGAAATGGA
>Ga0209515_10007115_pt1 | contig 13602 bp, 16 predicted proteins | sample Subgroupgradi54m_FD_187454 | JGI IMG/M metagenome (GOLD analysis project Ga0209515, IMG submission 187454) | Subsurface groundwater microbial communities from S. Glens Falls, New York, USA - GMW60B uncontaminated upgradient, 5.4 m (SPAdes)... ...
GGGGATTCGCCGTACGCGGCCGGCCCCTGCGAGGCCGGCCGCTCGAATCGTCGGCCTCGCTCTCTGGTTTTCCTGAATGAAGTAAGGAAGAAAGGAAACCAGATCCATGCCCGCTCGGCCTCCGATGCCGGCTCACCCCGCACCCCTCGGGCGGCCTCTACTCTTTAGAAGAGATTGACGCCGGCGACGGGCTAATTCAAGCTGTCGTCGGAGAGCTACTCCTTCTCCTTTTGTGACTAGTTTCTTAATTTTTTCGAGCTGAGTAATCAAACGGTTCAGCATCTGGATAATTGGCTTGGGGTTAGTACGGCAGACTTCCGTCCACATATCAGGGCTCGATGCTGCAATCCGAGTTGCGTCTCTAAATCCACTCCCAGCTAACTCAAACGCACCACCAGAAGTTGCCATAATAACGCCACCCGCAGCTAGATGTGGAACATGACTTGCCTCAGCAATCAATTTATCGTGCCGCTCTGGGGTAAGCTCGACTACTTTGGTATCAAGGGTTTTCCATAAGAAACGAACCAAGGAAGTGGCTTGCTGAGAAGTTTGCTGAGTAGGGGTAAGAACGCAGGTTGCACCTTCAAATAGATCTTCTCTTGCAGCAGAGATACCCGACTGTTCAGAACCAGCTATAGGATGCCCACCTACAAACTGTAGAGAAGATTTTTCTGTCCGGATGCGGTTTTCTATACTTCTAACAATTTCGGATTTGGTGCTGGCGACATCGGTAACAAGTATCGGACGCGCAACCAACTGAATAATTTCCTCGACAAGAGGAACGATAGTTGCTGGAGGAGTCGCCAGAATAACCAAATCCGCTTGGGCGAGCCCTTCCTTTAAGGAAGTGCCGCCGGAATCAATCGCCCCGCGCGACTTGGCCTGCCGGATCGTTTCCGGCCGCCGAGCGACGCCGTACACCCGCCGGGCCAGATGCTTCTTTCGGATCGCCATCCCGAGCGATCCGCCGATCAACCCTAATCCGACGATGGTGACTTGGTTGAATTTTCTCACAGCTCCCGGTCAACCGCTTTGGCGAGCCGTTTCAGATCCACCATCAGCTTGGCGAATTTCTCCGGGAGCATCGCCTGCGGACCATCGCACAACGCCTCCTCCGGCTTGGGATGGACCTCGATGATGAGTCCATCCGCTCCGGCAGCGATCGCCGCCTTGGCCATTGGCGCCACCAATCCCCAGCGGCCGGTCCCGTGGCTGGGATCCACGATCACCGGCAGATGGCTTAAGCCCTTGATGAGCGGAACGGCGTTCAAGTCCAGTGTGAACCGGGTGTCAGTCTCGAAGGTCCGGATTCCCCGTTCGCAGAGGATCACGTTGAAATTGCCGTTTTGCAGAATGTACTCGGCGGACAGAAGCAGCTCCTTCACCGTCGAGGCCATGCCCCGCTTGAGCAGGATCGGTTTCTTGGAATGCCCGAGCTCTTTCAAGAGATCGAAGTTCTGCATGTTCCGGGCCCCGATCTGGATGATGTCGGCGTAGCGCTCCACCAATTCCAAATCCCGGACATCCATCAATTCCGTGATGATCGGCAGGCCGACCTTCTTCTTCACCTCGATCAGGTACTTGAGACCTTCTTCTCCAAGCCCTTGAAAGCTGTAGGGAGAGGTCCTCGGCTTGAATGCCCCGCCTCGCAGTACGGCAGCGCCGGCTTTCTTGACGGCTTTGGCCGCAGAAAGCAAGTTCTCGTAATTTTCAATCGCACAGGGCCCGGCGCAGACAACCAACCGTTTGCCGCCAATCGTGAGGCCGTCCACTTCGACATGGGTGTCAGCAGGTTTAAACTCCCGGGAAACCAGCTTGTAGGGGGCCAGAATCGGCATCACCTTTTCAACGCCGGGGAATACCTCCAGCGGCTGGACGCGCAGGATGTCCTCTTCCCCAATCACCCCGACGATGGTCCTCTCCACACCGCGGGAGATCATGGGCTTCAAACCCAATGACTTCACCCTCTCAACCAGATGTTTGATCTGTGATTCGGTGGCCTCTGGCTTTAAGACAATAATCATAAGAGCTCCTCCTTAAGCGCTGTGCTAAACGCCCGGTTCTCCTCGGGCAGTCCAATGGTGACTCGAATGTGCTCCGGGAGATTCCATGCCTTCATCTCCCGAACGATGACCCCTCGTTTCAAAAGGGCCTGGGCCAATTCGCTCGCGCGGGGACCCACATGGAACAAGATGAAGTTCGTGGCGCTCGGCACCGCGGTGAAACCTAACTCATCGAGCGCCCGGTAGAGGATCGGTTTCTGCTCGCGAAGGAGCCGGCGGGTCGCTTCCAGGTGAGCCGCGTCGTCCAGCGCCGCTGCGGCCGCCACCTGGGCAAGACTGTTCACATTAAATGGTTCCCGCACCTTGTGCATCGCCTGAATCAGCTCCTGCCGGGCGATCCCGTAGCCGACCCGAAGACCGCTTAACCCGTAGGCCTTGGAGAATGTCCGGGTGACGATCACCGGGTGGCTGCGAAAATATTTCCGACCATCCGGATAGTCCGGCGCATCCACCAACTCGGCGTACGCCTCGTCGAAGAAGACGATCACCTCTTCCGGCAGTCCGGACATGAACTGCTCTACCTCCGCTTTCGTCACGTAGGTGCCGGTCGGGTTGTCCGGGTTGGCGATGAAAACAATTTTCGTCCGCCGATTCACCGCCTTGCGCATGCCGGCCAGATCGTAACGAAACTGCTTGGAGGGAACCACCCGTGCCTGGGCTTGGGCGATCTGGGCCACGATCCGATAGATGAGAAAGGTCGGATCGGCCACAATCACCTCATCGCCCGGATTGAGAAACGCCCTGGCCGCCAGCGTGATCAGCTCATCGGAACCGTTGCCGACTAAGATTTCCTCTGGCTGAACCTGCATTTGCTGCGCAATCTTTCGCACGAGATAAAAGCAGTGGCTGTCCGGATACCGGTTCAAATTGGGGAGCGCTTTCTGAATTGCCTCCAGGGCCTTGGGGCTGGGGCCCAAAGGATTCTCGTTGGAGGCCAGCTTGATCGCTTTCGGAATGCCAAGCTCCCGCTCCACCTCCTCGATCGGCTTGCCCGGGGTGTATGGCATGACAGCATTCAGACACTCCCGCGCCAACGACTTAGACACGACAGATCCCTCCATTACGCTGCAGGGCTCGGATAAGAGCCCAGCACCTTCAACCACGTGACTCCTTTTTTCAACGCGGCGATCGCCTTGGCCACGGATGAATCAAGTTGGTGGCCCTGAAGATCAATGAAGAAAACGTACTCCCAGGCCTGCCGCCGCGATGGCCGCGATTCGATTTTTGTCAGGTTGATCCCATATTTCTTGAACGGGGTGAGCGCATCGTACAACGCTCCCGGTTTGTCCTTCAACGCAAACATGAGCGACGTCTTGTTCTTTCGGCCGCGCTGTGCACTTTTAAGCGAGATCGCCAAAAACCGCGTCTGATTTTTAGAATCCAAAGGGATAGGAATCGCTTTTAAATTGTGCTCTTGGGCCAGCTCCCGCCTTGCGATGGCCGCAGCAGGGTGCGCATTGCTTCGTGAATTTTCACGCAAGAGCCATTCCACCGCTTCTGCGGTAGAACTCGTTTCTACTTGAGACCCTGTTAAAGAAACATGCTTCGCCAACCACCCACTGCATTGACCCAACGCTTGGGGATGGGAAAACACGGTCCGAATATCCTTGGGGAAAATGTCCCGACGCATGATCAGAAAGTGCTGGATCGGCAGCACGATCTCTCCATAAATCTTCGCCGGCGACTCGACGAAGTCAATGAACCGGTCGAGCGTGTGTGTGACCGCCCCTTCGAGCGAATTCTCAATCGGCACCACCCCGAAATCCGCCTTCGCGCGCTCCACCGACTGAAAGATCTCTTCCACCGTTGGGGCGTGCAGATAGCTGTACCGCGCCCCGAATTTCTTCTTGGCGGCAAAGTGGGTATTGGTGTTCTCCGGCCCCAAGTAGGCGACTTTTTTCATTTCTTTGCGGAGGCCACTAAACGACGGCTGTTGCGCACAATCGCCCGAAAAATCTCCTGGATCGACCGGGCGGGAAACGGGCCTGGATTTGTCCGGGTCAACCGGCGAATGATCTCGGCCTCCCGGCCGCCGTCAAACACAGGATGCCCATGCCTCTTCTTCACCTCTCCCACACGAAGGGCCAAACTCGCCCGTTTGTTGAGGAGCCGGAGAAGCCTGTGGTCAATCCGGTCAATCTGTTTGCGGAGCTGTTTGAGTGTCATTTGGAATTTCAAGCGTCGGGACCGAGCCGGCTTTGAGCTCTTCGAGACTGGGAAGATCCTCCAGGTTCTTCAGGCCGAAGTGGTCCAGAAAATCCCGCGTTGTCCCGTAAAGAATCGGCCGGCCGACGGTCTCTTTGCGCCCGACAATGCGAACCATGTTCAATTTTCCCAGAGTTTCCAGGACGCCGCCGGCGTCCACACCGCGGACCTGCTCGATCTCCAGGCGCGTGATCGGCTGACGATAAGCGATGATCGCCAGCGTTTCCAGCGATGGTTTCGTCAGCCGGACTGAGCGGACGCGGCGGGTGAGCTTCAGGACGTAAGGGGCCAGTTCCGGATCGGTGATGTACTCAAACCCCTCGGCCACCTCCTGAATCCGGATCCCCCGGTTCTCCTGGGCGCACTGCTGGGCCAACTTGTTCAAGAGCCGGCGGACGTCGGCCGGGTCGACATCCGCGCCCAAAACTTCCCGGGCCTGCTCGATCAACAGCGGCTTGTCCGTCACCAAGAGCAAAGCTTCGAGGATCCGCTTCGCATTCATTTCATCCATCTGCTTGTTCCTTCATAAAACCGAGATCCTTCACCCCGCTTCGCGGGGTTCAGGATGACGGAATCTCATCGGTATTGCGCGTGATGACGATCTCACCGAACAACTGACTCTGCCGGATTGTAATCTCTTTGAGACGAATCAACTCCAGCAGGGCCAGGAAGGTCGCCACCGCTTCCATCTTGGTCTTCGCCTTGGTAAACAGCTCCGCGAAATTGACCCGTTCCCGCTGTTGGGTGAGCTGCCTTAACAAGGCGATTTTCCCCTCCACGGTGAATTCATCCTTGACGATCTCATGGATCAGCTCCCGCGGCAGTTCCCCCTGCATGAACTGCGAGAAGGCCGTCAACAGGTCAAAGAGACTCGCCTCGACGAATTCCTCCACTTCTTCCGGCGTCCCATCGGGACGGGCGGGCCGGCTGAACTGGACGAGGCGGTCTTTCTCCATCCCGCTTAAGACTTCCGCCGCCTGCTTGAACTTCTGGTACTCCAACAAGCGCTGGATTAATTCCTGCGCCGGGTCCGGCTCTTCGGCCTCTTCCGGCGTCAAGGTCTCCGGCGGAAGCAGCTGCCTGGACTTGATCTGCATCAACGTGGCCGCCATCACCAAAAATTCCCCGGCGATCTCCAGATCCAGCGCCTGCATCAACTCCAAATATTTCAGGTACTGGTCGGTGATCTGGGCGATCGGAATGTTGACGATCTCCAGATGGTCCTGCTTGACCAGATGCAGCAGCAGATCCAGAGGCCCCTCAAAAATCTCCAGCTTGACCTTGTAGCTCATCCCTTTACTGCTTCCTCCGGCAAGCCGATGGCCGCGCGGACTTCGCGCATGGTTTCTCGGGCGACTGCCCGCGCCTTTGTGGCCCCTTCCGCAAGGATCTGATCCACATCGCTGGAACGGCTGCCTCGGAACGGCTGCGTGAGTTGGATCAGCTTCTCAGCCAACTCCTGCTTGTTCTGCGTGCAGCCCCGCTTCGAGGTCCGGCATTCTTCCCAGACGCGGGGCGCCTCCTTGGGCGCGAAAACCTGCCAGTAATGGCAGACGTTGCATTCCTCCGGATGGCCGGCGTCGGTCATCTTGATCCGCTTGGGGTCGGTGAACATCTTCTGCGCTTTTTTGCGGATCTCCTCGGGAGATTCCGAGAGGCCGATGAAATTGTCGTACGACTTCGACATTTTCCGGCCATCGACTCCAAGCAACCGCGCTTCCTGCGTCAACAAAGGCTTCGGCTCCGGGAAGATGTCGCTGCTATAGAGGAATTTGAACCGCCGGACGATTTCGCGGGTCAATTCCAGGTGCGGGATTTGATCCTCCCCCACCGGCACGGCATTGGCCTTGTACAAAAGAATATCCGCCGCCTGCAGAACCGGGTAACCCAGAAAACCGTAGGTGGCCAGATCCCGGCCGGTCACTTCTCGAAGCTGTTCTTTGTACGTCGGCACCCGCTCGACCCACCCCAGCGGCGCGATGATCGAGAGCACCATGTACAGCTCCAGATGCTCCGGAACGTCCGATTGGCGGAAGATCGTGGAGCGGTGGGGATCCAGCCCCGCGGCCAGCCAATCGCTGACCATCTGGCGCGAGCGGTTGGCGATCTCTTGAGGATGCTCGTACTCGCTCATCAGGGCATGCCAGTCGGCCACCATGAAGAAACAATCGTACTGCTCCTGCAGTTGGATCCAATTGGTGAGAGCGCCGACCAGATGGCCCAGGTGCAAGGGACCGGTCGGCCGCATACCGGAGAGAACGCGCTGACGGGAATTCATCAATCTATCTACAGCTTTGCGGCCACCTGCTCGACTTCCAACACTTCAATAATGTCCTCGGGCTCAAAACCATTCCACCCCGCCACTGAGATTCCGCACTGGAAACCCTCCGCCACCTCCCGCACATCATCCTTAAACCGCTTCAAAGAGGAGATCTTCCCTTCGTAAACCTTTTCTTGGCCCCGGAAAACTCGCCCGACCGCGCCGCGCAGGATTTTCCCCTTGAGAACTTGGCAGCCGGCGATCGTTCCGGCGTTGGAAACCTTGAAGACCTGCAGGACCTTGGCCTTGCCCACCACCGTCTCCACAAGGCGCGGCTCAAGCAAACCTTCCAACGCGGCCCGGATGTCTGCTACTGCCTCGTAGATGATCTGATAAAGCCGGACATCCACCCCTTCCTTTTTGGTCAAGACCTGCGCCTCGGACGTCATTCCCACATGGAAAGCGATGACCACCGCATTGGAAGCCTCGGCCAGCAGCACGTCCGGCTCGGTGACGTCCCCCACTCCCATGTGCAGGATCTTTAAACCCACCTGTTCGGTGGCCAACCTCTCTAAAGATTCCCGGATAACCTCCACCGATCCCTGAACATCTGCCTTCAAAATCAAGTTCAAGCTTTTCAGACGGCCGGCTTCCAACTCGCGATGAAAATCCTCCAGGGTCACCGCCCTGCGAACAGTCTTAGCCCCCTCCAGCCCTTCCTGCCGGCCGGACACCAATTCACGCGCCTGCCGTTCGTCCGGCACCACAATGAGGGAATCCCCCGCCTGCGGAACCCCGTTTAACCCGAGGATCTCCACCGGCGCGGAAGGGCCGGCTTCCTTCAAGCGCTGCCCTTTCTCATTCAGCATCGCCCGGACGCGTCCCCAGTAAGCGCCGCTGACCAGCATATCGCCGACGTGAAGGGTTCCGCTCTGCACTAAAACATGCGCGATTGGTCCGCCGCCCTTGGAAAGCTTGGCCTCCAGGACGATCCCTCGGGCCGGGCGGGTAGGATCGGCCTTGAGTTCCAACAACTCCGCTTCCAAAAGAAGCATGTCCAGAAGCTGATCAATCCCCGCACCGGTCTTTGCGGAGACCGGCACGATGATTGTCTTGCCGCCCCACTCTTCAGAGGTGAGCCCCAGTTCCATCAGTTGTTTTTTCACGCGGTCCGGGTTGGCGGAGGGCTTGTCAACCTTGTTCAGCGCGACGACGATCGTCGCCTCCGCCGCCTTGGCATGATCAATCGCTTCCACCGTCTGCGGCATGACGCCGTCATCCGCCGCCACGACCACGATGACGATATCGGTCACATGGGCGCCGCGTGCCCGCATCGAGGTGAAGGCTTCGTGGCCCGGCGTATCCAAGAAGGTGATGGTGCCCTTGGGCACATTCACCTGATAAGCGCCGATGTGCTGGGTGATCCCTCCAGCTTCCCCTTCCACCACATGGGTCTTGCGAACAGCGTCCAGAAGCGAGGTCTTGCCGTGATCCACGTGGCCCATCAGCGTGACCACCGGCGGGCGGAAAACAAGCTTGCTCTTGTCCTCCACCTGTTCGGCGGCATCCAACTGCTCCTCAAGGGTCGGCATCCGCTGGAGCTCATAGCCGTACTGCTTCAAGACCGTACGGATGGGCTCCTCGGAAAGAAGCTGGTTGATCGTGGCAAAGATTTTCATTCCGAGCAACCGTTTGATCACATCGCTGGGAGAGATCGCCAACTTTTCTCCCAACTCCTTGACCGTCATCGGGATTTTCAAGGAGATCGGTTTTAAAGGCGGAGGCTCCACCGGAGCGGGCGCAGCTTTCAGTTCAGGGGGCGCATCCTTTGGCGGCGGCGGAGGCGGCGGTATTGTTGCTGTTACAACCGCTGGCTTCGGCGGCTGTGGCGTCGGTGCCGGCACGGAGACCGGCGGCGTCACCGGCTTGCTCAGGACAGGCTTAGCAACGGGCGGCGCCACCGGCCCTTCGACGCGCCGTTCGTCCTGAGCTTGTCGAAGGACGAACGGCTTACTCAGGGCAGGCTTGGCAACAGGTGCAATTGGCTTTGGAACAACCGGCGATGGCGTCACCTGTTTGGCGACCGGTAGTTTGGCAACGGGGACAACTTTCCTCTTTGGTGCAGCAACCCGCTTGGCGGCTGCGGATGCCTTCACAGCCGCCGGCTTGGATTTTGCGCGGGCTGTCGGTTTGGATTTTGCCTTAGACGGTTTTTTCATTCCTTCTTTTCCTCTTCGCTCGGTGGGGCGGCAACCTGCTCAGTCTGCTTCGCATTGGCAGCGGCAAGTTCCGCTTCCAGTTTTTCCAGAAGTTCCCGGGCCCCTTCCACCAGCTTCTGCGCCGTCTTCTCCCCCACTCCCTTCACCTGCGTCAACTGTTCCACCGTAGTTCGTGCTACATCCCCCACTGTTTTGTAGCCGGCCTCCTTCAATTCATCCGCCATCTTCGGCCCGACACCAGGCAGGTCGCTCAACGATACCTTCGAGAGAATCGCTACCTGTGACTTGGAGCGAATGTCAATGTCCAGGCCGGTGAGCTTGGCGGCCAATCGAACGTTCTGTCCCTTCTTGCCGATGGCCAACGAAAGTTGATCGTCGTCCACCACGACACTGGCCCGCTTCTTCTCTGCATCCACATCAATTTCGGCCACCTTGGCAGGCGCCAAGGCCCCTGTGACGAATTCTTCGAGCTTTGGACTCCAGCGGATGATGTCAAGTTTCTCTCCATGCAGTTCCCGCACAATGTCCTTCACGCGGGTGCCCCGCATTCCGACACAAGCGCCCACGCAGTCAATCTTGGCGTCTTTGGAGTAGACGGCGATCTTGGACCGGTCCCCCGCTTCTCGAGAAATGGATTTCACCTCCACGATCCCGGAGCCGATCTCCGGCACTTCCAGCTTGAACAATTCCTTCACCAGATTGGGATGTATCCGAGAAAGGATGATCTGCGGCCCCTTGGCGGTTTTATCCACCTCCAAGCAGTAGGCCCGGATCCGATCGCCGGGACGAAAACTTTCTTTGGGGGACTGCTCCCGCTTGGGCACGATCGCCTCGGTCTTGCCCAAATCAATGATGATCCCGCCCCGCTCGTAGCGATGAACGGTGCCGGTAATCAAACTGTTAAGCTTGGGAGAAAACTCGGAGAAGACGACGTTCCGCTCCGCTTCCCGGATTTTGTGGAAGATCACCTGTTTGGCGGTCTGGGCGGCAATGCGGCCCAAGCCGGCCCCCGGAATTTCCTTGCCGTCGGAGAGAATGGTGATGGCGCCGGTGGTCCGATCAATCTTGACGGCCACATCCAACGCCTGAGGGCCCAGCGCCTTGCGCGCCGCGCTCACCAAGGCGGTCTCCACCGCTTCCAGGAGAATCTCCCGGTCAATCCCCTTCTCCCGGGTCAGATGATCAATGACGGCTAAAAATTCTGCGTTCATAGGTTAATGTCCTGGACCGCACGGGTGATCATGGACAGCAGGATCTGCAATTTCTCCCCGTTGTCCAATTTCAAAACGATCGCCTCCTCATTCGCGTTCAAAAGCTCTCCGGCATATTCCCACTTGGAATTCACCGGCGCATTCGTGCTGATCTTGATCCGGCGCCCGATAACCCGCTCGAAATCGAGCGGCGTTTTCAGCGGCCGATCCAATCCCGGAGAGCTCACCTCCAGCGTGTAGGCGCTCGGGATCACGTCGTGCTCTTCCAACAAAGCGCCGATGGCCTGGTTCAGGTGGCTCAACTCATCCATCCTAATCCCCCGCGCCGTATCCACCAAAATCCGCACCAGCACCCGGGGGCCCGCATTTCGACAGGTCAGTTCCACCAATTCAACCTGGCGACTTGCCAAAACCGGCTGCACCAACTCCGTCACCCGCTGGGTCATCACTTCCTGTTCCATCGCACCCCTCTAGAGAACAAAAAAGTGGGATCAAAAGCTCTCCCACTTGCGCACTACCCAAAATAAATGATGGCTGCTCTTACATGAGATTCACGACAGGTTATTATCCGACGGGGGAAGCCTCCTTGTCAAGGTGGTTTTTGAGCTCGTCGCGGATCTCCGAAAGCCTCACCAAGGAGGATTGCGGCTGGCTTCGAAGCTTCAATTCCACGGAGGATTGCTGCAATGTCTTCTCGCTTAAAAGGATACGGATGGGAAACCCGACCAGATCGGCATCCTTCATCTTCACGCCGCCGGAAACCTCTCGGTCGTCGAACAGCACCTGGATACCGGCCTCGGCAAGGGCTGCATAAAGATTTTCCGCGGCGGTTCGGGTGGCGGGCTCAGCCAGATTAATCGGGACAATAACCACAGTGTAAGGAGCGATGGAAATTGGCCATTGGATGCCGGCTTCATCGTGGTTGGTCTCAATGACGGCAGCCAAGATCCGAGTCACTCCGATCCCGTAGCAACCCATGACAAACGGCTTCTGCTTTCCATCCTCATCGAGAAACGTGGCATTCATGCTGGTGGAATATTTCGTCCCCAGTTTGAAGACATGCCCCACTTCGATCGCCGCCAACAGCCGCAGCGGCTTCCTGCATTTGGGGCACGGGTCTCCATCCTTAACCTGCGCACCCTCACCCAAATTTTTCCGATGTTTTTCCTCCGAGGCAGCATAGGAGCAGGCAGTGCAGCGTACCACTGCATCTTCCCCGCTGGGAGATGGCACCATAAATTCGTGCGAGTCGCTTCCTCCGATGAAGCCGGTGTCCGCCTCCACCGGAATCGTCTCCAGATCGCAGCGGTCGAAGATCCGCTTGTAGGCCTCGTACATCCGCTGGTAGATGGCATCCAATCCTTTGGCGTCCCGGTCGAAGCTGTAGGCATCCTTCATCAGAAATTCGCAGGAGCGGATGATTCCAAACCTCGGCCGCGGCTCGTCGCGGAATTTGGTTTGGATTTGGTAGAGGGTTTTCGGCAGGTCGCGATAGGAACGAAGCTCGCCGGTGACAAGCTGGGTGATCACCTCTTCATGCGTCGGCCCCAACACCATCTCTTTTCCGTGGCGGTCCTTGAAGCGGATCATCTCCGGCCCCATGATCTCGTACCGGCCGGACTTCTTCCACAGCTCGGCCGGCTGGAGCGCCGGCAGCAAGACTTCCAGCGCGCCGGCTTTGTTCATCTCCTCCCGGATGATGGCGATTACTTTTAAGAGGGACCTCATCCCCAGCGGCAGATAATCGTAGGTGCCGGCGGAGACTTTCCGGATCAGCCCGGCGCGCAGCATCAGCCGGTGGCTGACGATCTCCGCCTCCGTCGGCGTTTCTCTTAAAGTCGGAATGTAGGACTGCGACCAGCGCATGCGTGTCAATGTATCACAAAAGCAGCCGTGTCCCCAAATGAAGCGTCCCCTGGTGACTGGCTCTCAAAGCTCACCATGCGCCACCCGGTGAATAAGCTCTGAGAGGAATGCCTGATATTTAACACCCAGCTTTCTGGCTTTTTCCTTAACGCCCTCCAGATCTTGGCTATTCACGCGAATATTGAGAACAGCGTCTTTCCGCCTGTGAACAACGGCTTGGGCAATCGCCTCAAACTCCGACTTCGGAACATTCCGATATTCTCCGCGGATCAACGCATTCTCAATGGCTTTTTCCTGCCGGGTCAATCTAATTTGTCTCATTTCAATTCTCCTCGCTTGTATATTCTCGTGTACTTGCGACTGGGATATAAGGTTTTTAAGAATATCTCGTTGTCGTTCTCAACATACGGCACAACCCAAATATACGCCTTATGCTGAAAGAGCATAATGTTCTGATGCTGTTTCGCCGGATGCCTTTGAATTGCAACCAGTCTGGACTGAAGGATTTCTTCGAAAGAAACACCCCTCGTTCGCTTGAGCCTTTCGCTCTTTAGCAAATTCCATCGGATCTCTTTCATTCAAATATTATAACATTTTGTATATACAATTTGTCGATAAAAACGCCCCTTCCCGCTTATGATCCTGCAGGAAGGGGCGCCGAGCTACTTCTTCTCAGACCAGATCTTCGTGATCTTCTCGCGCAGGTCCATCTGCGACTTTCCATTGGCCACCATGGACTGCCATTTGGTTCCCATCGTTTCGAGAACCGCATCGCCGACCTTCTCCATGCTGGGTCCCCATGCAGCCTGGATTTTCTTCTTCAGAATATCCACCTGCACTTCGCGCATCGCCTGACAAAAAGCCTCATTCCACATGCCGATGGCAATCTCCACCGGGCAGCACTCCTCGGTCTTACAAGGCGTTTGAGGCTTTGACTCGCAGCTTTCCGCTTGACACTTGCTTTCCATGTTTCGTTCTCCTTTGTTTTAGTTAATCCTTCCTACATTATTAGACCGCCTAGTTGGTCTAATAAAGATCCAAAAAAATTATCGGCCGAAAATCGACCGCAGGTAGGCCCTCATCAGCTTAAGATTGGAACGCACGACCTTAGGATCCTCTTTGGCTTTCATCAAGATGAACGAACCCTGAACTCCCGAAAGGAAGAAATCGGCCAAGGCTTTGGGATCTACCGGCGTTTTAGGTGGGTATTTTTTCATCGCTTTCTCAAAAGCCTGCCGGAAGAACTCGGCTCCCTGCTCAAAGCTTTTGCCGCACAGCAAGCGTAACCTTGGGCCGATGGCCTCGGCTTCTTGAGAAAAGGTCCCGATCAGACACCCATGAAAATCCGGCTTGGCGGCCTGTTCGGCCATGAAATCGAGGCACGCATAGATCCGCTCAAGCGGGTCCTTGCCTCCCCCATCGGCTGCGCAACAAAACCCATCCTTCATGTTCGAGCCGAAGCACTCCACCAGCTCCTGCCCAAGATTCTCTTTGGTCTTGAAATAGTAGAAGAAGTTTCCTTTGGTCACTTTGGCCTTGGCGCAAACCTCATCCACGCTGGTACCGGCGTACCCTTTGGTCATCATGATGGTTTGGGCGCTGTCTAAGATGCGCTTTTTCGTTGGGGGATTTTCTATTTTCTGTCGCATCGCTATTTACTTACCATTTGGTCTAATTATACCGCCCGCCCTGCCGATGTCAAGGTATTTTTGAGTTCTTGTCAGTAGCAAATGATATGTCCGGTCTTAGAAACAAGTGAAATGTCCGCTTGAGGCGGG
>Ga0209515_10007116_pt1 | contig 13600 bp, 12 predicted proteins | sample Subgroupgradi54m_FD_187454 | JGI IMG/M metagenome (GOLD analysis project Ga0209515, IMG submission 187454) | Subsurface groundwater microbial communities from S. Glens Falls, New York, USA - GMW60B uncontaminated upgradient, 5.4 m (SPAdes)... ...
CAAGCGGAGGAGTGGTGCTAGAAGAAGTTGATTTTAAAACAATGCGCTCTCGATTATTCCCAAATCTCTATCTTATAGGCGACATACTAGATATCGATCGGCCTTCAGGCGGATACAGTCTCCAGCTTTGTTGGACGACAGGGTTTGTAGCAGGGAGTTCGATTTTTATATAGACGAGAGCTCTCCCACCTGGCTGTGGATAAGTCATAAACTTGACTATTTTTATCTACAGGTATAACCTATAAAAGGATCACAATATAAACAATTAAAAGTCGCTATAGTTAATAAAATGAGCAATATGACAAACATTAAAACGAAAGAGATAAACATACTTCCCGATCGGAGCTTAATGCCCAAGATCGGACAGACTGGCTATTCTGTTCTCCAAGCAATATCAGAATTAGTAGATAATTCAATTGATGCTCGCGAGGATGGGAAGGTTCTTACCGTTGAAATTTTTTTTGATAGTGATAAGGGCATGGTGGAAATTTCTGATGATGGAGTGGGAATGGGTGAGCAAACTGCTGCGGATAGTATGAAGCTTGCACACTCCGCAAAAAAAAATAAACTCGGTGAATTTGGTCTCGGTTTAAAAACCGCGGCTACTAGTCTTGGTAGAAACTTCCAGATCGCCACAACGCAAAAGGGCAACGATGAAGAATATATCATGGAGTATGACGAAGAGAAATGGTTAAAGAGTGGGGATTGGACAAAACACGAAATGAAAATTAAGAGTGGTGTCGACAAGAGAAGATCGGGCACAACAATTCGCATTAGGAATCTTCATTTTAAGCATTACGGAAATCTTCCGGGTAATATTCGCAAGGATCTTGCTACTCGTTTTGCTCCATTTATTGAAAATGGCGAAGTAAGGATTAAGGTAAACACGAAATGGTGTGAACCAGAGTCACTTGATCTAAAAACTGAATATCACGCACCAGACGGCAAAGAACAATTTCGAATGAAGTTGGAGAGTGGTAATGAAGTTCATGGGTGGAGAGGATTGCTAAAAAAGGGTTCGAATAGGGGTGATTATGGTTTTCGAGTTTTCCGGCGAGGTCGTTTGATCATGCAGTTTGCTAAGCTTGGCTTTAATCCTCATCCCGAAGCTCGACAAATTGTTGGAGAGATCCATCTCGATCACGTTCCTGTTACTCATAACAAACGTGAGTTTATTGAAGAGTCTCCGTTATTTAGGGAAATTAATAACGAAGAAGGAATTTTTTGGAAGTTTATGAAAGATCTCGTTCGTGAAGCCAGAACTTCTGAGCGTAAGACACGAATTGATCAGGGTGTTCTCGATAAGATGGAAATTCAAAAAGATAGCATAATGAAAGCTATTAAAAAGATTCCACAGCTTAAGGAGTACGCCTTCCCAGATCTAAAAGAAAAAGTGCGAGCCAAGAAAGGGGAAGATGAAGGGCTAACAGACTTAGAAATAGAGAAAAGAGATCCTAGAGATGTGGTCACAATTGAGGAGGAGTCTGTACATCAAAATGAGCAAAACCGAAAATCAAAAAAGAACCAAGTTCGTAAGGCTTATTATATTACAATAAATGGTAAAAAATTTAGGGTTGATCACGATTTCGTTGATCTAAAGACGGATGATGTCTTGAAAGATAAAATTGTTGATGACGAAACAGGAATTCATGTATTTACTAATGTCGCCTTCCCTAGTTTTGGAAATACAAAAGACGAAGTATTTTATGGCGTATGGAACATTGCAGAAGCATTAGCAGAGGTTATGGTTGAAAGAAACAAGAGGTCTCCGGAGGAAATTATTACGATTAGAGATTTAATTCTAAAATCTTGCTCTGAAATTACATTAGAACTTGATGATGTCGAGAAGGAAAAAAAGGTTTCCGAGCGATTAAAGAAAGAATATGAGGAAAGTATGGCGAGAATAAAAGAGATTGAAGATAGGCACGTAGACATTAATCTCTAGTCGGTTTTGATTTTTTATCAAAGATTAAAGAGAGCTGGCAAGATAACATAAAAGATGATTGACGAAAAAGCTAAAAAATTATTTCGGATTACGACCAATAGAATGTTTACTGCGATTGAATCATTTTCTGTTTATAGAAAGATGAATGTGATGATGAATGTGGAAGAAAAAGGCAAAGACAATGCCGTTAGGAATGTTGAGGTATTTAAAAAATACTGGGATTTTTTTCATACTGTTTTAAATAGCACTTACAAAAGTTTTGTAATCGATTTATCCATTTTCTTTGATCCTGAAAAATATGAGAATACATTCTCCCTCAAAAAACTCACGGACGTAATTAAGAAAAAAATAACTAGCACTAAATACGATGAGCTTATTAAAGGAATTAATGACGTCAAGAAAAAACATAATGTGAAAATAGCTTTTATTTTAGAGTTAAGGAACGCAGAAGTCTCTCATCAAGAGATAGAAAGAAAGAATCGGTTAATTAATTTTAAAGAAATTGATGAACTTTTTGTGGGTGTACAGGAAATATTAAATCTTTTGAGTAGATACTACGAACAATCTTTTACAATTTGGGACCAAATTGAAAAAAATGTTACTGGCAGTTTAGATTGGGTTGTAGACAATCTTGAGCGGGGAGAGAAAGTAAGATTGGACGAGATTGATAAAATGTACGCTACTTCTTAATGAGTAGATCGCGGAGGATAAATAAAAGAGAAAAACAATTTATCGGGTGGATCATTGTATTGTTTGTTTTTGCAATTGTTTTCATAATTTCCTTTGTACACAATCTTTTTGTTAATTGTATTTTTCACTGGCCTATCCGATGGGATTTCGGTACTTGTTGGCACGAACAAATTGCTCCTGCAAAACAGAAGGCAGCGGAATCAGCGTCAAATTTTATACCTTAAATAACCCTCAAAATTCCTGCTTGTTTGCTAAAATTAAATAATGAACCGAAAGGGTTTTGCGCCAATCGCGATCCTGATTATTATCGGGGTTTTGGTTGTAGGCGCTGGAGTATTTTATTACGCAACAAAAAATCATTCGCCGGAGTCTCGGGTATGCACTATGGAGGCAAAGCAATGTTCTGATGGGAGTTATGTCGGTCGCACGGGACCGAATTGTGAATTTACCCCTTGTCCGAAAATTGAGGCGCAAGTAGAGTCGCGTCCGGCGACGAGCTCTACACTCGGCGGGCCGGAGAAACAATCAACGGCGCCTCACGTTTCAAAGTCCGGTGAGTTACAGGATTGTCCGAGCCCAACCGCAACTAATTGCAAAAAAACCGGACAATATTCATACGATCCGAGCGGAGGAAGGTGTGTCGGCAAGGGGCCGGTAGTCTTTGGCGCATCGCCTTTCAAACTTGACGAGATAGAGCTTATCGAACCGATGGGCCAGATGGTTGGCGGCCACGTAACGCCAATTGACCACGGTTACATCTTTGGCCATGGCACGCCGGACGTGGCGCCCAACACTTTTGATATCCAATCGCCGGCAAAGGGGTACGTGATTGATATTTCGCGAACGCAAAGAGGAGACTTTAGCGACTATGCGCTCACTATTGAATTTTCCTGCACTCTTTTTGTCCATTACTCAAATATGAATAGTTTCGCGCCGAAACTTATGAGCGCGGCCGGTGGCTCGATTGGCCCGAATGAGACGAAAAACTTCCGTGTGCCTATTGCAGAAGGCGAGCTCGTGGGCAAAACCGGACCATTTGGAATCGATCTCTACGTTTGGGATCTAGAAAAAACTTTGACCGGATTTGTGAATCCTGAAAACTACAAATTTCAGGAAAGTAAGCTCCATTCATCACAACTTTTTGATTATCTTTCGGAGCCCTTGAAGACTCAACTTTTGGCAAAAACATTGCGCCAAGCTGAACCGCGTTTTGGAAAGATTGATTACGATATTGACGGACGAGTCGTGGGCAACTGGTTTCAAGTTGGCACTAACGGCTACGAAGGCCTGAATCACGGAGGCGAAGGATATTGGAGCGGACATCTTTCACTTGTGTACGACGCGCTTGATCCCAAAGGAATTGCGTTCTCGATCGGAAACTGGCCGGGCGGAGCAAGCCAGTTTGGTGTAAAAGGAAATACGCCAGACCCCAAAGACGTAAGCGTTGCGACAGGCCTCGTAAAATACGAACTCCTACGACAAGATTGGGTTGTGGGCGGCTCGGGAGAGCGCTGGTTACGGAGAACTTACATTCCGGACGCAAAGTATAAACCGATTGATAACACGCCGAACGCCGTTCAAGGAGTTATTTTGTTGCAACTTATAGAGCCTCGTAAACTAAAAGTTGAGACGTTCCCCGGCAAAACCACCGCCGAAGTTACAGGCTTTACCTCCGCCGCACTCATGTACGAGCGATAATTTTTTAATCGCGCGTGAGGCAAACACAAAACCACCAAATGGATTTGTAGAGCAGGGAGTAGCACTAGAGCCCAAAAGGGCTCTTTGTTTTCATAGCACAGAGAGACGGCGCGTGTTAGAATTCTCGTTGCATGCAGCAAGTACTAAAAAAACATTTTGGTTTCGATGCTTTTCTACCGCTTCAAGAAGATATCATTTCTCATGTTTTGGAGCGTCGCGATGCTCTTGTGCTTCTCCCAACGGGTGGTGGAAAATCACTCTGCTACCAATTGCCCGCACTTATTTTTTCAGGAATTACGATAGTGGTTTCTCCTTTAATTTCTCTTATGAAAGATCAGGTGGCGGGGCTTATGGAAAGTGCGATCCCTGCGGCATATTTAAATAGCAGTCTCGGAGTAAAAGAAGAGCGGGAAGTTTGGGCTCGGCTCGCCTCGCGAGAAGTAAAACTTTTATACGTTGCTCCCGAACGTATTATGAAGCCCGAGTTTATTGATTTTCTTTCTTCGCTTTCGATTGGGCTTATTGCAGTTGATGAAGCGCATTGTATCTCGGACTGGGGACACGATTTTCGACCTGAATACAGAAAACTAGCGACGCTTCGCGAGTTTTTTCCTGACGTACCTATCGTTGCTTTAACCGCGACAGCAACGCAGAAAGTGCGCGAAGACATTGTGCGACAGCTGAACTTTAAAAATCACCGCGTGTTTTTAGGAAGCTTCGATCGGGCAAATCTTATATATCAGGTACGTCCGAAGACTGAAGCGATCAGCCAGATTATAAATTATGTTGAAGATCATCCGGGTCAGTCCGGAATAGTTTATTGCGTAAGCAGAGCAAGTGCAGAACGGCTTGCAGAACATTTAGTAAGAGACGGGATTGAGGCGCTTCCGTATCACGCAGGACTTCCGCAAAAAGAACGGACTGCAAATCAAGAGGCTTTTATGAAAGGAAAGGCGCAGGTTATAACAGCAACCATTGCTTTTGGGATGGGCATTGATAAGCCAGACGTTAGGTTTGTGATTCATTATGACCTTCCGAAAAATCTTGAGGGTTATTATCAAGAAACAGGCCGTGCAGGGAGGGACGGCTTTCCCGCCGAGTGCATTTTATTTTTTAGCTATTCCGATAAGATAAAGCATGAGTATTTTATCCGCCAGATGAAAGACGAGCACAGAAGGGTGGTGGCAAAAATGCAACTCGATACCATGGTTTCTTACTGCACTTCTTCTATTTGTCGAAGAAAACTACTACTTAATCATTTCGGCGAGGATGCAAAAAAAAGTAACTGCGGAATGTGCGACACCTGCTTCGAATCAGTGTAGTAGATTTTTTGCCTTTGTGTTAAGCACCTTCGGGTTGTTATTCGGAATTCGGTAAGAATTCGGCTTATTTAATTTTCCAATTAAAAATAAACTTAGAGATGATATCGATCTTGGTTAATTATCTTAGAGAGTGCCGCTATTAGTGTCCTTTTAAGCGCATCTTCTCTCGTAAGCGTGTGATTCGAAAAATACAGGAGCGGATCTTGGTCTTTCCCTCCTGAGAGTTGATCAATAATGGTACTAAGCTTAATTTTCTTTTCCTTTATTTCATTCACGACCCAATCTGGAATAGAAAATCCAACGCCAAAACCAATCGATTCCTTATTCTCTTCAGTAAGCGCCACCACACAAAGAAAATCAAACCAACCATTTGCCTCAATCTGCACAAGGCCGTTTTCAATTCCGATTCCCATGTTTGCTTTTTGTAGCTCAAGAGCTTGCCGGGCCTTTGTACGGGCTCCTTCTGTGAGTTGATCAAACCCGAACACCTGCTCCTCCAAGCCCATATTCAAAGGAAGCACCTCCGCGTTAAAAGCGAGCTCTTTAAGCGTTTCCGCGACTCCAGAGGTATTTATTTCACTTGTTACTCCAATAGCGATTAACATTACTCTTTATTTTATAAAAGTTTTGTATTTTAGTCAATTTTCTTCTAAATGTAATTTTTCCAAACTCCTTTCCTGGTCGACTCGAGCTAGAACCATAGTGGATCAAGCTCGGTCAATCTTTAATATCGGTTTTTAAAGTGGGCTCTTCGCCTACTCCGATCACATTGAATCGCAACCGACCGATGGCCTGCCCTCTTGCGGTTTCCACATTCACACGCCAAACGCCAGGAGTGATATTGTTCTTTATTGAATAAGTTCTATATCCTCCGTCGCGGCCACCGACCGCGGTCATACTTATACGATTCACCGTGATCCATTTGCCGGTATTTTTGTCATATTCTTGCCACTCATGAATTATATCGGTATTGAATGATGCTGGAGAGAATATAGCGGTATAGGCGTATACCGAATCGTTTGCAAGCGCATGAAAATCTTCGTGTAAGGCAAAATAACGAAGCCATCCTGCGTCTTCAGATTGCACAATATAATTTCCCGACGCATTTCGAAGAATGGAGTGATAAATACCACCATCTTTAAGTGATATGGGTAGTGGTGGAATTAGATTAAGAAAATATAAAATATTTATTGTAAGGAAAATAATCGAGACGGAGAAGATAAGCATTTTCTTACCCTTTTTAAATTTTTCTTTTGTAAAAAATCCGAGCCCGACGAGGAATAGCCACAAGACCAGTAAGCTTACAAAGCCGCTTATTAAAAATACGACTGGTCCGGTTTTATGGAAAAACACTGGGATAAAAAAGATGGCGAAAGAAAAAAGTGACAGAAAGAAGAGGCTGATTTGGAATGTGAGTCGCTCATAGTGCCTTTTAAGGCGCTCGTTAGCGACAAAGGCAAATACAAGAAGCAAAAGAAATGGCCACGCAACAGAAAGTGTGGCGCTTCTGAAATAAAAAACAAGAAAAGCGCTCAAGAGTCCTCCAAAGAAAAATTGCAGTATGTTGATTAACCAGAAATGGGTTCTTGAGAGATTTTTTTCCGAATTTGCCGGAAGATCTTTTTTATCCATTAATTCGTTTTCTTCACGATTAATAAGGACTATGCAGATCGCGACAATAGCGAGATGTATCACAACCCAAAAATTTTCCCAAAATAGATCCACCCGTTTTAATGTAATCGCATCAAATAAGAAGCCACTAATCAGTGATATTGAGGATATTGGCCGCTCGAAACGAACATACCAATCTCGTACGCGAGTTATAAAAAATCTCATATTTTAAGGATGGTCTCTTCCGTCACCCGTAATAGGTATCTGATTTCCTAAATATTTCGGTTTCCGATGTAGTACTAGATCAAGCACGGCTTTTTCATTGGCAAACACTTCACGAATATAGTTTCGGAAAAGCGATGGGCCGTTATCGGCATTCACGCCGTAAGCACTTATGCCAAGTTTTTTAGCAATAAATATTGCGCGAGGCAAATGGAATGATTGAGTGACAATGAGGGTAGAGCTTACACGGAAAATATCACGAGCACGATACATGGTGCTATAAGTATCGAAACCGGCATGGTCAAGAAAGATATCTTGATCCAAAACACCACTCTCTAGCAGGTAATTACGAACCGGATTTACTTCATTATGGATCACTGTGCTGTTATCGCCGGATACGAGAATTTTCGAAACCTTTTTCGCTTTGTAGAGCCCGATTGCCATATCTACACGGTCTTTAAATATGGAAGAAAGCGCGCCGTTTGAAAGAATAGCCGCTCCGGGGATTATCGCGACCTCTGCCCCTGATGAATCTCCGGCACTCTTATATATGTATAACTTCGTTCCAAGATTAATAAAAAGATTTGTGGCAAGAACAAAAATTATAACTATTCCACAACCGAGTATCGAAAAACAAAGAAGACGCTTCATGGTATTAGTATAAGCCGTCTTGGACGTTTAGATACGGCGATTCTATTTTTTGGCTGGGGAGCAGGGAATCTCACTGCTCGCTCGTAAGACTCGCTGCGCTTTCAAAACCCTCGGTTTTGAACTCGCTTCGCTAATTCCTACACGGAAAACCGATCACGGTTTCCCGACCCCTTCCGCTGTTCAATTCCCTTGCTAATAGTTAGATGCTAAAACGCCTGCTATAAATAGCAAGCGTTTTAGGCATTGGCTGGGGAGCAGGGAATCGAACCCCAATTAAAGGCTTCAAAGGCCTCTGTCCTACCGTTAGACGACTCCCCAATATAATAAAAGGCGACTTCCTTCTCTTCTGTTATAATATAAGAGAATTTTAATATCAACCAGATCAATTTATTCCATGCAGAAAAAGAAAGGTAACTTAAAAGCGAAAACAAAAAACTCGAAAAGCGACGCGGTAAAAAAACTCAAATCCGAGATTGAGCACCTCAAGGAAGCATCGCATTCAAAAGACGAGTTTATTAGGATTACGAACCACGAACTCCGTACACCGCTTGATGTAATTCGTGGAAATTTGGATATGATATTAAAAGGGGATACTGGAGAGATTTCAAAGCAAACACGTGAATATTTGGAAGACGTGATTCTTGGCGCAGATCGACTTACAAAACTCGTAAATGCCATGCTCGATCTTTCACAGGCGGAGTCGGGCAGGATGAAGTTTTCTCTTGAGGAAATCGACACGGAAGCATTTTTAAAAAATATCGACGCGGAGTTTATGCCGATCGCAAAAGAAAAGGGGATTGCGTTATATCTTAATATAGAGGCCGGCCTACCTCACATAATCTCCGATAGGGCCAAGCTCTACCAAATTCTCGATAACCTGCTTGGAAACGCTATGAAGTTTACCCCAAAAGGCGGATCAATAACGATTAAGGGCTCAAAAAATGGCGATACGGTTCGTTTTGCAGTGCAAGATACGGGAATTGGTATCCGAAGCGATGACGTGCCGAAGCTTTTTAAGCGATTTCCCGATATAGACACAAGCGTGATTGGAGCGCCGAAGGGAAACGGGATGGGGCTAGCTCTTATTTTCCAGATAGCTTTGCGCCTTCAGGGACACATACGGGTTGAGTCTGCCGGACTAGGTAAGGGGTCAACCTTCTTATTTGAGTTTCCGACAGTGAATACCGCTCTTGCTTCAAAACTTTTAAAAACTTACCCAAAGGCAAAGTGATTATTTCAGGAATTGCTTTCCATCTTTATTAGGATATAATTATTAAAATCATGGCAAAAATACTTTTAGTTGAAGACGATCCTTTAATGATTCGCATGTATCAGCGGAAGCTTACAAGTGATGGGTATGATGTTGATTTAGCCGTGAATGGCGAAGAAGGTCTCGTAAAGGTTAGATCATTTCGTCCGGACCTGGTGCTTTTAGATATCATGATGCCAAAACTAAATGGCCTTCAAGTTTTAGAGCGTGTGAAGTCAGACCCTACAATCTCGAAGATTCCGGTCGTGATTTTGACTAATCTGGGTGGTTCTCAACAGGATATCGAGCGGGGGCTTGAGCTTGGGGCGGTAGCCTACTTGGTAAAGTCCGCTTATAGGCCGGACGAGGTAATCGCAAAGGTAAAAGAAGTTCTTGCCGGCTATACTAAATCAAAAGAAATTCCGGAAGCAGCTGCTCCTTCTGCCGCAAGCAGAGTACTTGAAGAAACAACTACTGCAGAGGCCGCGGAAAAAAAGAAAAAGAAATAAGATGCCGGAAGATCTACCAAAAAAAAGAGATCTTTCTCCGGAGGCGCTTACTGTAATAAAAAAAAGAGAAGACGAGTTGAAAAAACAAATAGAAGAAATTGAGGCCGAAGCCAAGAAAAAAAGAGACCCACTTATTGAAGAAAATCGTAATATAGTTAGAGAAACCACCTTGGCTTACGTAGATAGATTAATTAGGGAGGAGGATGAGAAAAAAGGAAAGAAATAAATAAGCTGAAACCAAAAACCTAAAACAAAAAACTCCGAAGTTCGGAGTTTTTATATTTCTTGGTGCTTAGTAATAAAACTCGCAAGTAACCGCAGAGGGAAAAGAGAGAGAAGCATTAATATAGTTGAGATTAGGAAAGTAAGTTGAATTGTTTCTGACGCAAGGCCAAGGACTGACGCTTGCGATCTTCCGGTAAAGAACATACCGACTGTAGTCTCTTCGATATCCTTAATTGGAATGTAAGAGGAGAGGTAGGGTTGGCTTAGAATGATCGCGGTGCCGGTGTAAGATTTATCTTCTTTGAATACCGTATCTAGAATTTTCTTATCCGATTCGCGAGTACCGATAAGTCGCGATTGGCTTCCTGGAATCACGATCGTACTTGCCGAGCGAGTGTCCTCTGCAAACACAGTAACGTCCAAACCTGTGATTTTTTTAATTCCATCAACGAATGCGGTATCGAGAAGAAATCCAGTGATGATTGCGCCGACAACTTTTGGCTCTCCTGACCCCATATCAACAATCGGGCTTGCAGCACGGATTGATACGGTGGGAAGGGTAACGCCTTTTTGTACGGCCGTATTTACTACCACCTTACCATCTAATGCCCGCCAGACAACAGGATCGTCAGCAAGACTATCGCCAAAACGCTCTCGGTCTTCTCCGCGCATTAAAACCTCACCACCGGTATTTACCGCTATCATAAAATCAGTTCCGTTTTCGAACATAAGTCGGTTTAAGTTGTTATAAAGCATGGTTTTATTATTCTTCTCGACCGCGTCTTTGATTTGAGAATTATCTGCAACAAGCTGTGCGGCAAGAGTAGCTGAAGTTTTCACTTTCTCAAGTGCAAAATTAAATGTTTTAACGTTTGTTTCTAGATCTCGAACGGCGCTTTCTTGCGAACGATTTACTAAAAATCCGGTATAGAGAATTGTCATAGTAACAAAGCTCAAGAACGTAAGCGCGACAAAGCTTGAGAAAATTTGAGGAAATATTCGAAACCTGATAAAGCCCCAAGCCCACGCGCCTAAAAGAACGGCACCCAATACCTTTATGAGATTTTTAATAATCCATGCAATTTTGTAATCAGAAAATATCTGAGCGATTAAAACATTTGAAGAATTTTTAAAAAATTCAGTCACAAAACCAAGACCCAAGCTGATTGAAATTACTAGAAAACCAAGGTAAAAATATTTCCACTCTATTTGAATACCTTTTCGGTAGTGAAGATAAAGAATTAGGGTAATGACAGAAGAAAAAAGAAAAATCCAAAGCTTTCCCTCGCTTAGAAACACAAGCGCGTAAAGTACCGGAAGGATTAAAAATTTATAAAGAGTGCTTTGCAAGCTTCCCAAAAATAGCGCACCGAGAGGCACGACCGCTGGAATTTCTTTAGGCCAAAGCCTTGAAAAGAATTTTATCGGTTTCCCTCCCGGTTTCAAAGGGATCGGATCGATAAGTAGACTTACGAGTACAAGCGCAAAACCAATTACACCAACCGTATCGGTGATATTATTAACAAATACCATATCCGGTGGGGCACCATTTAGAAAACTCCAGAGACCTAGCGTAAAAAATCCTATTGCTCGGAGGAGTGTTCGGGCGCGTTTTTCAACCGCCCATCCGTCTAAATAGATCCACGCCGCAGTAATCATGAGAAAAGCGACGAAGACCTCTAGGACGTAATCAATATTTCTTATCCAAAAAAGTTCCCACATGTGCTGTTGTTATCTAAATTTATTTTACCATTTACCAGCTTACAATTGCCGCATTTTTTCTAGAAGCGCTTCTTTATCGAGGAATCCGACAAAAATATCTCTAATTATGCCTTTTCGATCTATAAAGAAGTGCTGAGGAAGAGTGAGAATCGGGTACTTGTCGGCGAACTTCCCTTCGCTATCAACAATTGCTCTCAAATCATAACCCCCCCGTCTTAAATATGTATCTATACTTCCCTCACTTTCTTGGAGAGCGATAAGAATAAAGTTTGCGTCTTCGCCAAGATCGCGTTGAGCTTCATCAATTAATGGAACTTGTGCTTGCGCAAGAGGTGACCAGGTTGACCATACGGTTAAAACGGTTCGCTTGCCGCGGAGATATCGAAGATCAATCGGTTCTCCTTTAACACTTGGAAGGCTAAAGATCGGAGCGGGCGTGTTCAAAAGAGATTGCACTTCGGCAAGCGCTGTAATTGATGGCTCTGTAATTTGAGTTGTACGACTCGCACCAGAAAAATCTGGAAATGTCGGAATGTAAAGCTTCCTCCCACCAATTTTTATATAAGGCTTTTCTTTTATGGGAATAGAGAGCGCGAAGATGCTGTGGCTTTTAAACTCTGTGATATTAGTGTAGAGAGTCTGATAGCCAGCGCGTTTAATTTCAAGATAATATTTGCCAGGCGGCAGAATAAATCTGTAAGTACCGTCGGTTTTCGTAACTTGAGGATTGTCTTGTGTATAAATTTCTCCCGGCCAAAGAGTAAAGTTATTTTGCTCGGTAGAGTATTGATAAACAAAAACTTCTGCTCCTTGAACTGGGTTGTGGGTACGATCATCAATAATAATTCCTGGGGTCGCGACTGAAAACGGATTAATGGTTCGCACTGAAGATTGGCCGGTGCCATCGGTTGCCTTAATCTTAAGATTATAATTTCCCGGTTTTTTAATATTTATATCGCCATACCAAAGATCAGCTGTTTTAAAGTAGGAAAGATCGAATGTAGAAGAAGTTTTTTCTCCCCCCGGTTCAATTGTTTTTTCCGCGATAACCTTAATATCAATAACGCCGCCAACAGCAGTCGTAACAATTTTGCTTGCGATACCAGCTATCGTTGAGATTACGCCGAGGCCTGAAGGAACAATTGATTGAGTACCAAGAAAAAGAGCGTTTGCGCCCGTTCCGGGAGGTAGTTGATCTACGACAAGCGTCCGTGATTCGGAAAGTCCGATGTTTCCCGAGTTGTCTTTTGCTCTCCAGAGTATCGGGTAGTTGCCATCTTTGAGATTTGAAATTAGGGCAGAGAAACGCGCATCCGGAGTACCGATATTCGTAACAATTGATGCCGGGTGCCATGAAGCGCCAAGATCTGTTGAGTATGCGACTGTGGCAATAACACCTTTTCGATCGGTTGCTCGGCCTCGAATGGTGGGAGATGTGTTCCTGGTCGGGTTTTGGTCAAAATTGAAGAATATTACTTCCGGCACTTCCGCATCTCCTTTTGTAGGAAGAATAGGAACCGCCGTAACGGTTTCTCCAGCCGTTATTTTTGCTGTTTCGGTGCCCGGAGAACCTATGGGAAGTGCGTTAGGGTGCGCTACATCTACAAGCTGTTGAATTTCAAGTGAGGGAGTTTGAAACGAACCCACGTCGGAGGATGTTGCTGTTTCAGCGATATTTCTTGAAACGGCTCTAAAGAAATATTTTGTTTTTGGCGCGAGATCTGTCACGGTCACGGAGTGTGTAGTTGTGAGCGTA
>Ga0209515_10007117_pt1 | contig 13600 bp, 14 predicted proteins | sample Subgroupgradi54m_FD_187454 | JGI IMG/M metagenome (GOLD analysis project Ga0209515, IMG submission 187454) | Subsurface groundwater microbial communities from S. Glens Falls, New York, USA - GMW60B uncontaminated upgradient, 5.4 m (SPAdes)... ...
AAGACTTATTAGAGCCATAAGAATTGCAACAGAACTTAATTTTAAAATAGATGACGCGACCTGGAAAGAAATTATCGCAGACTCAAAACTTATTACAGAAGTCTCTTCTGAACGAGTAAGAACTGAGCTCTTGCGAATTCTGGCAAGCGAGCATCCATACGAGGGCATTATGATGCTTAACGATTCAGAGTCACTTCAACATATCTTGCCTGAATTAACTGAGGGCATCGGGGTCTCTCAAGTAAGACCCGGTAGACATCACACTACAGACGTTTTTACCCACAATGTTTTGGCTTTAAAATTTACTCCGTCCACTGACCCAATTGTAAGATTTGCCGCACTTTTGCATGATGTTGGAAAACCAAAAGTTGCAAAAAAAGACGAGGAAGGTTTTGTAATATTTCACAACCATGAAGTTGCCGGGGCAAAAATTGCCAGGGAAATTTGTGAAAGACTTAAGTTTTCTAAAAAAGACAGAGAGAAAATTTACACACTTATCCGCTGGCACATGTTTGGCGTTAATGAGGATCAAACCGATTCTGCAATAAGACGTTTTATAAGAAAAATCGGAGTTGAAAATGTAGCCGACATGATGGATTTGCGAGTTGGGGATAGACTGGGAAGTGGAACTCAAACAGCCGAAAGCTGGCGGCTTAAACTTTTTAAGAAAAAGGTGGAGGAACAACTTAAGCCTGCACCATTTTCTATTAATGATTTGGCTGTTGATGGGAACGATATAATGAAGCTACTCGATATCAAACCGGGGCCAAAGATTGGGGAAATTTTACAAAAGCTTTTTGAAGAAGTTGATGAAGATTTGGAAAAAAATAATAAAGAGTATTTGGAAAAACGCGTCAAAGAACTAAAATAACCCCGCCTGCACTTGCCTAGCGCGAAGCAATTGGCGGGCGGGTCTTGACAACAATCTAATCCTCGCAATATACTACCTAGATATTCATGAGGAAGTTTTTTACATCCGAATCCGTTACCGAAGGACACCCCGATAAGATTTGCGACCAAATCGCAGACACAGTTCTAGATGCAGTTTTAAGAGATGACCCAAATGGAGCATGTTGCTGCGAAGTATTTACCACAACCGGTCTTGTGGTTGTTGGCGGAGAAATAACTACTAAAACCTATGTTGACGTTCAAAGAATAGTAAGGGATGTATTAAAAGACATTGGATACACCAATGCAGACTATGGAATAGACTATAAAAGCTGTTCTGTTGTAAATGTAATTCATGAACAAAGCGCAGATATTGCCCAGGGGGAAAATCCTAAAAAGGCCCTCCATAAAGCACAAGGCGCAGGAGACCAGGGAATGATGGTAGGCTTTGCTTGTAGGGAGACTGCCGAACTTATGCCACTTCCAATAATGCTTGCTCACAAGATGGCCAGACGCCTTGCTGAAGTAAGAAAGAAAAAAATTATTCCGTATCTTAGGCCGGATGGAAAAACTCAGGTCACAGTTGAATATATTGATGACAAACCAGTAGGAATTGAGACTGTTGTAATTGCCGCACAGCATGATGATGGCATTCCGTATAAAAAAATCCGGGCAGATATTATAAAACATGTAATTAAGCCGATTTGCGGAAAACTACTAAGCAACAAAGCCAAAATTTATGTTAATGAAACCGGAAAATTTGTCACAGGCGGTCCACAAGGAGATACGGGAGTAACGGGACGCAAAATAATTGTAGATACTTATGGCGGCATGGCTCGCCATGGAGGAGGAGCATTCAGTGGCAAAGTTCCAAATAAACAAGACAGAAGCGGCGCTTATATGGCGCGCTACATTGCTAAAAATGTTGTGGCAGCAGGACTTGCGGATAAATGCGAGTTGCAATTGGCCTATGCAATAGGATTCCCCGAACCTATTTCTGTGCACGTTACAACTTTTGGAACAGGAAAAGTTGATGATGAAATAATTGAAATGGCAATAAGAAGTGTATTTGATATGTCACCTGCCGGAATTATTAAAACACTAAACCTAAAACGCCCAATCTATAGAGCTACTGCAGCTTATGGACATTTTGGCCGCAGCGAATTCCCTTGGGAAAAAACAAATAAAGTCCCCCAACTTAAAAAATTCCTAAGGAAATAAATTAGCGTATAGTTTTTGCAATTCGAAGGAAAGGGCGTTAAATTTTTAGGAGCGAACGAAACAGGGGGATTCCTCACAAACTTGTTGAGGAGGGGGTGAAATCACCCGTTGAGCGAGCGAGTAAAAATAGCCCGTCTTCGTTGCAAAGAGCTTTTGTTTCTTTTCGCGGAGAAAAGAAAGATAAATGTTTGTTGACGCAAAAGAAGAAAGAAAAAAGTGCTAAGATAATATTTAGGATGAATAAGCAAAAACTTCAAGAGGAATTGAAACAGAGTATGCTTGCCAAAGATGCAGAAAAAACTTCAGTTTTAAGACTTCTTCTTTCCGCAATTAATTATTACGAAACCAACAAAGGCGGCGCGGGGTACGAAGCAACGGATGAAGATGTTTCATCTGTAATTGGTGCACAAGTAAAACAAAGAAAAGATTCCATTGAGCAATACACAAATGCAGGAAGAACCGAACTTGCTGATAAGGAAAAATCCGAACTAAAAATTCTCGAGGCTTATCTTCCTGAACAAATGAGTGAGGAAGAAGTTTCCAAGTTGGTCGATGAAACAATAGCCCAAACTGGGGCCACTTCGATGAGTGATATTGGAAAAGTAATGGGCGCACTAATGCCAAAAGTAAAAGGCCGCGCCGACGGAAATTTGGTTTCTCAACTCGTGAAAGATAGACTTAGCTCTTAGGATTTCGATCATTTAATCTTGAGCCAACATCCTTAAGTATCTTGGTTAATGCTATTTTTTCTTCCTTTGTTAATTCTCGATTACCCGAAGCTGACGGCACAACAATTGATCCCTGTTCTGTTAATATAATATCTCTGATTCCAGGAAGCACTTGATGATCGTAGCTACTCTCAGCTGTCGAAGTTGATGAAATTCGCACCTGTGGAATTCCTTCATCATCTTGCTCTCCGGTTATTCGTGGAGCGTCTACACTTTTCACCCACGTGCTTCTATTAGAAGTGAAAAATTGCGATTGACGTAATAAACCTTGTGTACGAGATAAATGCCCACCAGGCACCAAATCATCCAACGAAGTAATGTCTCTAATCTCTTCTAATCCAACGAAAAACGCGGTTGTCCGATCTACAACTTCTCTGTCTCTTTCAAAAGCTCTCGTCAAAAGATCTCCCGTTGTTTCAAACAGAGCGCGATCTTCAGGGGAAAGATTGGGATTTTCTAAAGTCTTCTTAAAATCCAAACCGCTAGGTACCACTCGGGCAAGATTTTCACCGGTTCCGTCACCGGACTGAGCTTCATCTGACATAGCTAAATACTAAGCTATGTTAATACGGAAGTCAATTATAATTTTTTTCTTTTCGAACTCAACTCTTGCCAGAGGACAAGTAGTGGAGCGGCGTTGAAAATTGAAGAATAAGTTCCACTAGTAACACCAACAAGAAGTGCTACTACAAACCACCTTATTGACTCCCCACCAAAAAGAAGTAGAGCTGTTAAAACTAAGATAACCGTAAGCGAGGTATTAAGTGAACGGTCGAGAGTCTGAAGAATTGATTCGTTGACAACTTTATCAAATGGCATTCCCGGAAACCTTTTGAGATTTTCTCTTATTCTATCAAAAACAACAATTGTGTCATGAACAGAAAAACCAATGACAGTCAAAAGCGCCGTTACAAACATAGAATCAACCTCAACATTAAAAAAGTGTCCCAGGATTGCAAAGACGCCAACTACCACCAAGACATCATGAATTAAGGCGGCAATTGCACAAACTCCAAAACGAAAAGAGCTTGCTGGCTTTGGCACACTTCTAAATGCCCATGTTATGTAAAGAATAATTAAAAGAGAAGCCAAAACTATAGCTTTTATTGCATTTTGCGTAATCTCTGCTCCAATTGTTGGACCTATTGTCTCAAACTCCTCCTGCTTTGCTTCTTTTATTTGTGCGAGCAATTTTTCATCCTGGCTTTGAGTCATTGGGGTTGTTCTAACGCTTAAAATATTTCCGGACATCTGTTTGCTTATCAATTTGATTTTTTGAGCATCGAGACTGCTTTTTACCGAGGCAATTTGAGAATCTGAGACTTTGGCAGGATAGGAAAGGGCTACTCTAGATCCTCCTGTGAATTCAATCGAGAGCTTTAGACCAAAGAGTAAAAGTGCCACAAGTCCCGGGACTAGAACGAAAAGAGAAATTGCAAAATATAAATATTTTTTACCTATTATGTCCATATAAAAACCTCAAAAATGTACGCGTTACTACAACCGCTGAAAACATTGATACCAAAACTCCAATCGCCAATACCAATGCAAAACCTCTAATAACTCCTGTACCAAATTGATAAAGTATAAAACTTGTTATAAGAGTTGAGATATTTGAATCGCGTATCGATGACCATGCTCTTTTAAAACCTAGTTCTACAGCAGCCTCAGGACTTTTTCCCAGGCGCCTTTCCTCTTTCATTCTCTCAAAAATTAAAATATTTGCGTCAACCGCCATTCCAATGGACAAAACAAATCCGGCAATTCCGGAAAGTGTAAGGGTTATGCCATAGGGAGTAAGGTTTGAAAGTTTAAATATGGCAAGAACAAAAATTGTATAAAGCAAAAGCGCAAGACTTGCTACGACACCCAGTTTCCCGTACAAAACACACATAAAAACTACAATTATTACAAATCCCAAAATTCCTGCAAAAAGACTTTTTTGCAAAGACGCCTTTCCAAGAGTGGGGCCGACTGAATGTTGTTCTAGAGAAACAAGAGGAACAGGAAGAGCTCCTGCATTAAGTTCCGTGCTTAAAGCAGAAGCAGTCTGGGTTGTAAATTTTCCGGTAATTACCGCGTTCCCGCCAACAATCTGCTGACTAACAACCGGGCTTTCAATAACCTGATTATCCAAAACTATTGCCAGGGGTTTATTTATATTCCGACCAGTAATATCTGCAAACTTTCTAGACCCGTCATCTGTAAAAACCAGTTGTACTTGGGGCTTGCCGGAATTTGCATCAAATGTAACGTTGGTGTTTTTTAAGTCCTTACCTGTCAAATTGGTTTTTTTAAAACTGCCACCAATGGCAGAAGAAGAAGCTGTATTGGCAGAAGGACTGGCAACCGTTTCCCAGAAAGAAAGCTCTGCTGTTGTTCCCACAATTTGCTTTGCTTGATTTATATCAACCCCCGGAAGTTCAAGTACAATCCTATAATCACCGTTAACAACCGACGTATTTATAATTGGCTCCGAAACTCCAAATAAATTTACTCTTTTTTCAATTACGGTTTTTGCAGAATTTAAAGCGCTGTCTTTCTGGCCAGATGGAATATTAGACATGTCAGCTCTAAATGTCATGCTTGAGCCACCCTGCAAATCTAAGCCCTGCCTAAAAAATAAACTTTTGGAGCTTCGCCCTACAGGAAAATTAACCCAGGCAGAAAACAAAGTTAAAACAATAATAAGGAAAAGTAAAAACCGCGGCCTTCTCATAGATTCGAATACCTCACTATAACCCTGAGCGAAGTCGAATGGGTCATGCAAGCATGCTTTCTTCATCCCCAATTACCATGATTTTGGAGCCCAAAAGAATGGACAGAATAAAAGGATCGCGTCTTTTCTTTCTAAAATCAAACTCTTCTTCTGCCATAACCGTATAATTTATTTCGGAATTTACTCTTTTTTCTTCCTCGCGTACTAAAAGTGCAAGCTCAGGCAAAACCACCGTCCCAACAACTAAAACATCTATATCTTCAGGGTTTTTTGGCAGCCTTCTTACAAATTTTCCTGACAGCGCCGCATACTTTATTTTTCCAAGCTTTGCTCTGTTTTTAAGTATTGCCGCTCCAAGCCCCAATGACTTTGCTCCAAGTCTTAATAAGTCAAAGTAAAAAGGATAATTTTTGGAAAGTGAATAATAAACCCTATTTGCGCGCGGTTCGCGATTTAGTATTCCTTTTTTTTCAAGAAAAGAAAGTTCTCGTCTTACTGCATTGATTTCGTCGCCCGTTCTTCTGACCAGCTCTCTTACGTGGTACATTTCAGTTGGGTTTTCCAGCAGTACGTGCAGTACCTTTATTCTAGATTTTGATGTTATTAAGTCTTCAAACATAAACCTGCCCCCTAAAGTAATCCCACCCGGGACGACTCCTTACTTAACACTAACTACCGCATCCGTGGGCAGGATCTCAAACCATATTGTTCCTCTGTCAAATTTTATAGGCGCTCCCAATGAATCAAATAGAAGCGTCCTAGCAGTTCTTGTGTCTTTTCTCCAAGTTCCTGTTGTTGCTACTCCATCTATAAATATTTGTGCTTTGCCTATTCCCTTGTCTCTATAAAGTAAATGCTGATTATTTTCGTATCCGTCAAATGCGTGAGTCTCTACCATAGATAATAGCACAATATTTTTACTCGTCAATTGGGTATTTGTATTGCGGTCTATATGAGGAGCTCCTCCATTATTTCTGTTGTATAAATTTGTTGTTCTATCAAAGGTCCAATCAACGGCATATTGCGCATATTGGGCATATTGAGTCCAAGGCTCAACGTGAATTGTTTGCGACGCAGGCCTTACGGCTTGAGCTGCATCATCTTTAAAAGAATATGGGACAAAATTACTATCCCATTTCTTTCCATCTTTATCTACGTTTGTAATGCCGCGGGTTGATGCAAGTTGCAGCAATTTGTCCGTTGTAGAATACATTGTGTGTTCTGTTTGAGCAGGATGACCAAGTCTGTCATAGTCTCTCCAGAAAGTTGGGAACCCTATTGAGAACTGGTTCATGTCATTGTACGCACTCCAACCATAACTATCTATCTGAGAAAGCGCATCAGCCGGACCCGCCTGGTTTGCCCCACCTACATGTGCATAAAGCGGGTAATTACCGTATTCTGAAATGAAGTCTAAGAAATAAGTCCGGGCACTGCGGACTGGGCCGACTATTCCTGCATCCTGACAATAAAATATTGCTAAAAAACGGGTTATTCCGCCTTCTGCTACTGCTTCATAAATAACGTCTGCAGAAGAAAGACCCGATTGCGGTCTTGCATCCTGGTGATTTTCTATCATAACGCCCAGAGGCGCATGTTTTTCCCACCAATCTTTTTGCTGTTTGGAATATAACGTACCATTTAGAGGACAGTTTTCTGTTTTAGGAAGGGTTGGGTCAAAGGTAATTTTGTCTCCAACTATTTTTGTTGCTGGAGTCATTGGAGACCTAAGGCTTCCGCCAATACTTGAATTTGAGAAGAATAAATAAGACAAACCCGTTACTACTAAAAAAACTGATACAAATGAAGCGATTGTTAATAATTTTCTTTTATCCATTTTTGTATAAATTTTTGTATCCATTTTAGCTTTTTGACTTGGCTTCCTTCAAAGCTGATTTTTCTTCTTCTGATAATTCATGCTCAACGCCTTTGCCATTTTGTATTTTCTTTGCGTACCAACGGGTTCCTGACCTTGAATATAGACCTGAAATTATTACTCCCGTATCGGCTGAATCAACCAAGGAAAGTATAAAGCTCTGGTCTCCGCCCGTATCCTTGAAAGGGTTAAATCGCAAGAGTCCTACTTTCTGAATATGAAACTTACCCTCTTTTTCTATCTTATCACAATATAATTTTAAAAAATCAATATCCTTTTTTGCGGTTTGAGCATCTTTTAAAAGACTTTCTAAAACCGCTTTCATACTTTTTTCATTGAGCCCCCGGGTTAGTCTATTGTAATGGTCTTGGAGTCTCCAAAAAAAAATGCTAAGGGAGAGAAGCCAAATTGCTAAAATAAAAACGCCTACATAGATAAAATTTGCGGGCATAGATACTGATTATATTAGCCTCTTGACACGGCCAAGTCAATAGTGTAATCTGTGCCTATTACGCATGGCTAAAAGAAAAAAGACTCTTGAACAAAAAAGGCTAGCAGACATGCATCGTCAAGTTTATTCTTTGAATAACTTACCCTCTATTCCTTCTGTTAAAAAAACGCTTCCGGTCACAAATCCTAGCCCTACAACAACCACAATTTCTTATCTTTTGCACGACATATTAAAGACCTCTGTTTTGACTTCTGCAATTCTAATATTCCAAGTCCTCTTGCTTATTCTACTCAAAAATCACATACTTAGAATTCCGATAGTAAGTTACTAGTGAAGGGAGGTGACATATATATGGCATCAATGTATTGTGTGAAATGCAGAGCAAAGAGAGAAGACCCAAATGCACAGCCGGTTACTATGAAAAATGGTAAGCCAGCAATGAAAGGAAAGTGCCCAGTTTGTGGTACAGGAATGTACAGAATTGGAAAAGCTTAATTTTCTTGAAACTTTTTTGAAAGAATTAATTCTTTTCAAGAAAATGCAATTGAAAATCCCCGCCTATGGTGGGGATTTTCTTTTTTATTAAACAATGTCTCTTTACCTAAGAGGTCTTACTTACCGGCAATGCTATAGCCGCCGTCAACTAATAATGTCTGCCCTGTTATAAAAGTGTTTTTGGGACTTGAAAGAAAGAGGATTGCCTCTGCAATTTCCTCGGGCTGAGCAACACGACCCAATAGCGATTGCTTGACTTGATTCCAAACTCTGTCCGACCAGGTTTTTGCCATATCAGTTTCTGTAAAGCCTGGCGCCACTGCATTAACTAAGATATCTGGAGCATATTCTTTGGCAAGAGTACAAGTAAGATTTATAATGCTCGCTTTAGCAGCAGAATAAGCAGCTCTTCCTGAAGTTACTCCATAGCCTCTGATAGAAGATATGTTTATAATTCTCCCTGATTTTTGTTTTTGCATATGAGGCAAAACTGCTTTACATGCATGAACGGTACCTAAAACATTTACCTTAAAAGCATCCAGCCAATCTTCGTCTGTTAATTCTATAAATGGTTTCGAAGTAGAAACACCTGCGCAATTTACCAAAACATCTATTCTCTCAACTTGTTTCAATACTTCATTAACTGCCTTTTTAACTGCGCCTTCATCTACTACTTCACAAACAATATATTCGGATTCTAATTCTTTTGCCAAATTTTTAAGCTGGACACTTTCTGTCCTCCCATGCAATACAACTTTTGCCCCGCGCTGCTTTGCCAATCGTGCCGTAGCAGCACCAATCCCCCTAGATGAACCTGTTATTAATACAACTTCTCCGTCAAAAGTATTTTTCATGTTTTAATATTATACTCCTGTCTCGACTCATCAGGAAAGTTGACAGTGTCGAAGAGCACAAACTGGGTTGGTTTTATTCTATAAAAACGATGAGGTTTATCTTTTAGTGCAGCGAATTCTTCAATCTGCTCTTTTGTAAATATTCTTCCTGCATATACGGAAATCGCCTTGTCTATGTCTTTTTGTTCGGTCAGAAGTTCTGCCGTTCCTTGAAGTTGCAGCCCTCTTGCAGAATCTTGTGGGGTTTGGGGTAAAACAATTGCCGCCGCCACTTTATTATTTTGCATCACTTCTTTTGAATGGCGTCTTGTAGTTGACGAGAACCAATAGATATTTAAATCTTCGTCCGCTGCAAACCAAACACTACAAACCCAAGGCTGGCTATCGACGGAAGTAGCAACCTGCATCAACCTTGCTTCCTTGAGATAATCTTTAATCAACTTCCGGAGTTCCATATTATTTTAGCAAGTCAATCTCAACTTTTTTTTCGTATGCTTGAAGTTTTTTGGAGACTTTTATTTTCATATCAGCAAGTGCTTTTTTAACTTTGTTTTTAATTTTCTCATTGTCCGTTTGCATAACGCCTTTTGCATAAGTAAACCTATTCCATGATATTTCCATTAAAGGAAGGCATTTATCAACATCAATAACATAGTTTTCATCCATATATCCCTTCGTAAATGAGCCACAAAGTACTTCACCCAATATCAAATAATGATTGCCAACATCTTTCATCCAGAGCATCTTACATTCTAGATGTGCGTAGCATTCTTTAACACGAGGAGGCTTTACTTTTTCTGATGGAATTGCAGTTAGTCCTGCGATTTCCAATTCATTAACACCATATGGTATCGGATTACCTGCATGCTTGTCTCCGCAAATCCATACTTGCTCCATTAAATCTCTTGAGGGAAGATTGACTACAAATTCTTTTGTCTGGCGGAGATTTTTTATCGTATCCCACGGTTTATATACGCCCATGATGATTCGTTCAGGATCCGTTGAAACAGAAGTGAGATTGGAAAAAACTGCGGCATTTACTTGGCCTTTGTTGTTAACTGTGGTAACCATATATCCAATTCTAGGAGCAAGAACTCTGTGGGTTTTTAGAAGTGGTAAGTTTATCTTATTGTACTTTTTATTATTTACCATCAAAGGGATTATATCAAAAATATGCGGAATTTTCGTTTAGATGAAATTTGTTTTAGTGGAGCTTAAACTTTTCTATTAATATCGTTTCTCTTTACATATCCTTAGGTATCATTCAGACTATCCATGGAATAGGTTTGTAAATACTCCCTTATAAATCAGTATCGTCGACTAGACTACGAAACTATTACATCATAAACGCCAAAAAGTATATTGTGCGGGATTTTCTTTTATTGAAGGGTTATTTCGATTCTTTTATCGATATAATTTCCGCTTATTTCTCCTACATCGTTTAGCCAGATCTTTTCTGGCACTGCCTTATAGATACGTCGCGGCATATTCTCTTTAAACTGTGAAAGCTTGTGATTTCCTGCTCTTGCATTTAGATATTTGAGAGCATATTTGGTATCCTTATCATCTGATAGTTCGTAAGCTTTTGCCTGAACGTAAACTCCTATGTGGGCTCCGCTCTCAAAAGGTAAGGTTGAATCATAGATTACCAGAAATATATTATTGTTTTTCTTTATGTTTTTTGAATGTTGATTTTTTTTCCAGGAGATCCAATAGAAATTATAGTTCTCATCAAAAGCAGAGTAAACAGGAGAATTCCATGGTTTCCCATCTACCCCAACAGTTGCAATAGTTATGTAAAGGATTTTCGAGATTATTTCTCTTGCTTTTTTACTGAGGGCTTCCATTAAGAGGATTATAACAAAAACAGGCGGGATTTTCTTTTGTTAAAAATTTCGTAGTTTAGTATAATCGGTGCATGAAAGACAAAATAAAGATCTCCAAAGCAGACATCTCCAACTTTGAAGACTTCTACGAATTGTTTAGAAAAAGTCTCATGAGTGGATACTTTCTATATTCCCCAAACTGCAGCTCCTACATGCTAGATATCGATGTGCCAAAAAAGGACTTACTTGATAATTTATCCAAAGGGAAAAAGATATTATTTCTGGCTTATTCAAACGCTAAAGTAGTAGGTTACTTATTAACTGACAAACAAGATGTTGGAGTAGCCTTTGGTCACTGGCTTGCAGTTGACAAAGACTTTAGAAAACAAGGAATTGCTTCTTCTTTACTAGATTATTGGGAAAATGATGCACTTGAGCAAGGCGCTCACATGCTTCGCTTATGGACAACTGAGAACGATGTATCTTTTTATAAGAATCGAGGATTTACAATGGCTGGATTAATGCCCGATTCCTGGTGTGGAGTAGGCCACTATTTATTCTACAAAACGCTGAGAAAATCAGACGAAAAAAGATTTCTTAAAGAATACCTAGAAAGCAAAACCCAGAAACCTTAAATCTATTTTCTGGCGAAGAATCCTACCCAATCACCAGTTTCTATAATGTCTAACTCCGATTTTATTTCTTTAAATCCTGCTTTTTCTAATAAATCACCTATCTCATCTGGTTTGTAATAAGAATAAAATCTTTCCAGGACTGCGTTTCCTCTTTTTTCTTTTGTTAATTTCTCTCCCTCTCCAACTCGATATAAAGAGAAGAATAATCCTCCTTTTTTCAAGACTAAATTTATTTTTATAAGAGCTGCTAACAATCTTTCTCTTGGAACATGAAGTAGACTTGCGGAGGCCCAAACTCCATCAAAGCTATTTTCTGGAAATTCTAATTCTTCAAAATCCATAACAAGAAATTTCCCTTTAGGCACTTTCCTTTTTGCTATATCAATAAGTTTCTCAGAAAAATCTATGCCAGTTACAGAAAATCCTCTGTTTATGAAGTACGAGGCATCTCGACCTGCTCCGCAGCCAACGTCCAGCAATACTGAGCCTTTGGGCAATTGATCAGAAAAATAGTCAATCCATTTCTGAAGCCTGCCCCTGAATACAGCTGTAAATGATGAAAATTCCTCAGCATGAGTATCGTAACTGTCTCGAGTTATTTCTTTCCAACCTGAGGTATCTTTCTGCATAAAATTTATTTTCCTTTATAGTGGGCAAGCTTGGCGACTTGGACAACAGAAACGTCCCAGAGGCTTTCTATTTCTGCTCTACCGAATCCTGATATCTCCCAGGCGGCATAACCCAATGGATGGCAAGGTAGGGCCTCACAGACTACTAAAAGCTGGTCTGTCACGGAAGTTCTTTTTGGGTCATCAATTGGGTTTTTAATAACAACTACGGGACTATGCCAAAGCGCGAAGAAATATCTATAAGCAAAGTCAGAATTCCCTCTGGTTGTAATACCAAAATTAAAAGGCTTTCCGTCTGATTTATCTAAAACAAACTTGGAAATTAATTTTATTTGGTTCAATTGTCTATTTGGTTCATAGCGAAAAGGGATTCCATTAAGATTTAGAGCTATAAGAATTAAAAGAATAGCTAATGAGGCTAATTTATAGATTTTCTTCTTATCAATTAGTACTGAGAGGGCGTTGCCGACCAAAAGAAACGGTAGGGGAAACATAAAACCCAAATAATAATCATAAATTTGCTTTCTATAGAAGCCAAATAATACGATCCCAAGCACAAGCCAGACGGACAGAAGTAAATATTTATTAAGCGCTCCTGCCTTGCCGGCAGGCAGGTTCCCATTGCTTTTATACAGTTTGTAAGTTTTCTTAAGGAGGATATAAGAGCTAAAAATGGCGAGCGAGAGAACTCCCAACTGCCAGATAAAGATTAAAGATTTTTGATGTAAATCAATCTGCTCCCAAGACGGAAAACTAGTAACAAGCCTTGCAAATAAACGGAAAAAAACATCGTAAATTGTAGGAAAAAATCCATGGCTTTCAACTATTGCATCTTTTCCCGTAGGATGAATAATGAAAGCTGTTATATGCTGTATATTCTGAAATCCGTGTCGCGTTTCAAATGCAATAAAAGGCGACCATCCTACTAAAAATCCTAAAAGAACGTAAAGATATTTTTTAAGTATCGCTGTATGTTTGGGAAATTCTAAAAAGCCGATATAGGAAGCCACTATAACTCCCAAGAAAACAGTTAAGTAGTGCAATTGAATCGTTATTCCAAGCAGAAATCCAACCAGCAGAAAAAGATGAATCTTATTTTTCTCTACTGCAATATAGAGTGCGTATAAGGTAAGAAGGGAGAAAAATGGCATAAGATTTGGATTCCATGAAGAGCGGGAATAGGAAATGACCAGTGGGGAAATTGAATAAAGAAGCGAAGCAATAAGAGCCGTTTTTCTGCCGAGAAATTCATTTCCGACCTTATAAATAAGTGCAACG
>Ga0209515_10007119_pt1 | contig 13594 bp, 9 predicted proteins | sample Subgroupgradi54m_FD_187454 | JGI IMG/M metagenome (GOLD analysis project Ga0209515, IMG submission 187454) | Subsurface groundwater microbial communities from S. Glens Falls, New York, USA - GMW60B uncontaminated upgradient, 5.4 m (SPAdes)... ...
TGCGCCAGCCGCGACGTTGAACGTCACCGCGCCGCCGCCGTCGTTGGCGAGCACCACGTGTTGCGAATCGTCCGGATCGATCCAGAGATCGTGGTGATCGCCGTGCGTGCCGTTGCCGATGTTCTGGAACGTCTTGCCGGCGTCGGTGGAGCGGAACGCGCTGGTGTTCAGCGCGAAGACGATGTCCCTGTTGTTCGGGTCGGCGAACACGTGCGTGTAGTAGAACGCGCGCTGGCGGATGTTGCGCCCCGCGTTCGCCAGCTTCCACGTCGCGCCGGCATCATCCGAGCTGTAGAGGCCGCCGTTGTCGTTCTCCACGAGGGCGTAGACCCGGTTCGAATCGGCGCCGGAGATCGCGATGCTGATCTTGCCCATCAGGCCCGCGGGCAGGCCGGGGTTGCGCGTGATCTCCTTCCACGTCTCGCCGCCGTCGGTGGACTTGAAGAAGCCGCTGCCGGGGCCGCCGCTCGACATCTGGTACTCGATGCGATACGCCTCCCACAGCGCGGCGTACATCACGTTCGGGTTGCGGCGATCGATCTCGACGTCAACCGCGCCGGTCTTCGTGTCGCGGAACAGTTTGCGCTGCCACGTCTTGCCGCCGTCCGTGCTCTTGTAGAGGCCGCGCTCGTCGCTCGCCGTGCCGTACCGGCCGAAATCGGCGACGAAGACGACGTCGGGGTTGGTCGGGTGGATGCGGATCTTCGAGATTGCATCGGAGTTTGTGAAGCCGATGTGTGTCCAGGTCTTGCCGGCGTCGGCCGACTTGTAGACGCCGTCGCCCGGCATGATGTTGCCGCGGATGCACGATTCGCCCATCCCGATGTAGACGATGTCCGGTCTCGATTCCGATACCGCGACAGCGCCGACCGACGAGCTCGTGATCTGGCCGTCGGTGACCGGCGCCCATTTCGCGCCGCCGTCGATCGTTTTCCACAACCCGCCGCCGACCGCGCCGAAGTACGCCTCCTTCGGCCGTCCTTTCACGCCGGAGACCGCGATCGAGCGGCCGCCGCGGTCCGGGCCGATGCTGCGCCACTTGAAGGCGTCCACCATCGCTTTCTCGAGGCTGCCAGCTGCGGCGTCTGCCTGCCCGCCATCGGAGGTCGTGTCTGCCTGCCCGCCATCGAAAGTAGTGCGGACCTTGAGGTCTGCCCGTTCCGCGCGACTGTTCAGGCCGGCGGTGAACAACAGCAGGGCTGCGCAGCCCCAGAACGTTCGATGTGAAGACAGCGCGGACATAGTCGAGATCCTCCTCAGAGAAACCTGAAGTCTAGCACTCTCGGCGCGCACGCCTGGGGACAGCCTATACTGTGCGGCGGGGGAGAATCGTCATGAGACTCCGAGCCGCATTGCAGAGTGTCTGCCAGTTGTTTGGCGCTGCCGCGGCACTCGGGTTGACGATGTCGAGTTGCAGCAGCGGACCCACCCGCGCCCCAACGACCCCTTCGTCGGAATCGCTGACGGCAGGTGGTATCGTCGCTCCCCCGAACGTGGCGACCACGTGGAGTTGCCTCACCTCCGGCCATACGGGGATCTTTTCGTCGGCTGTCGCTGGTTGCGGATCGCCGGGGATCATCGTGACCAAGGTCTATCCCGCCGCTGCCCTGGCAGCCCCCGGCGCGCCCACAAGCTTGTCATCGTCGGCGAGCGGGAGCACCGTGATATTGGTCTGGATGGCGCCTGCCTCCGGCGATGCACCGGCGTCCTACGTGATCGAAGCCGGCTCGTCCTCCGGCGCGAGCAACCTCGCCAACTTCGACACCGGTAGCGCCACGACATCGCTCACGGCGACGGCCGTTCCAGCCGGCACATATTTCTTACGAGTGCGCGCGAAGAACGCGGCCGGCCTCAGTGGTGCATCGAATGAATTCGTGGTCGTGGTCGGCGGAGGCGGGCCATGCGCCATCGTATCTGGAAGTCCTACCGGGTTGGCGGCTTCGGTCAGCGGTTCGACGGTGACGCTGACATGGAGCGCGCCGCTCGGCGGTTGCCCGCCCTCGTCGTACATCATTGAGGCCGGCTCAACTGCGGGCGCGAGCAACCTCGCCAATTTTTCCACCAGCAACACGGCCACTTCGTTTTCCGCGAGCGGTGTTGGCGCCGGGACATACTACGTTCGGCTTCGGGCCGCCAATGCCATTGGGCCGAGCGGTCCGTCAAACGAGGTCGTCGTCACGGTTCAGCCCAACGCAAGCCCCGACTTCAGGCTGACCTGCCAATCGTCGCAGATCACAATCGACCTGAACAGGACCACGAGCCCGTGTAGTGTCACGTCTGTCAACGGCTTCAGCGGGCAAGTGAGTCTCACGTGTTCAGGGCAGCCCTCTGGTGTCCCGTGTATTTTTGATCCAAGCATCCTGACGCTGTCTGCAAACGCATCCCTCACCAGCAACCTCGTCCTGGATGTCGCGTTCACGGCAGCGCCAGGACTCTACACGCTTCAGGCAGTTGGCACCTCTGCCGGACTCGCGAGGACCACCGATCTCCAGCTGACGATCACGTCTACCTGCGCGGGATTCGTGGAACAGCCGTCGTATACGGGTAACTGCCTGACCCGGCCGCCGGGGACCGTCTGTTTTGCATTTACCGACGGTTATGTGTGGTTCATCAACGAAACCCTGGTCGCTCCTGCATACGATCTCGGCCCCTGCGGCGGGAAAGCCGTGAGGGTACTGAGGGGAACGCGAGCGGACTACCACCATGTTCTAACGACTCGTTTGGCGAAAGAAGGACCCAGCACACGGTGACAGACGAAACCGTGCGCCGGTTGGGGATCGCGCTTCCTGACGTGGAAGAGGGGAACGCGACGATCGACCTGCTGCACGGCGCCCATCGCCTGGGGCTGGCAAGGCGTCCGCGCAAGAACGCGCCGCGCAGGTGACAATGGACGCGTGAAGCGCGCACTCATCAAAATCCTCATCGCGGTCGTGCTCCTGGGCGGGCTCGGGGTGCTGTTCGTGCGCTCCGCTCGGAGCGTGCGATCGGAGCCGTACGAGATCGCGCGCGCTCGTCTGGCCGGATGGACGCTCGCGATCGATCCGTCGCCGAACTCGTCAGGCGTGATGCTGGGTCTGCAGCCGGACAAAGAAACGGCGGCGATGCTCTTCAGCCAGGTCTTCTCGCGTACGGGGGAGACGTTGAGCGGACCCGTGCCCGCCGCGATTCCGCTCGTGCTGCAGAGCGAGTTCGATCGCGCCAGCGCCGGCACGCTCACGCCGGATGCGCTGCTGACGTCCGGGCGCGGCGCCGGCCTCGAGTCATCCTCGTTCGAGCCGCGGTGCATGGCGCAGCGGCGTATCAGCGAGCCCGGCATCACACGGCAGGTGTATTTCGTGCGCTTCGAGTGGCCTGCGTTCACCAGATTCCGGCAACAGATCGCACGGGACATGCGCGCTGCCGGCGGCGTCGGGCTCGACCCCGCCGCGCTGTCGCCGGTCCTCATCGTCGCCGCCTCTGACGCGGCGTTCGGCCGCTGGTTGCCGCTGCGCGCGGAAGCGGTGGACGACTGCCTGGCGCCGATGGCAATAAAATGAACGGTGTCTGACACTAAACTCCGACACTAAACTCCGACACCAGGCCCGACACGGGGCCGCGAGTTCTGACGCATGCTGAAATCGACGCTGAGGGTCGTGCTCGCGCTGTTCTTCGTGGGCGCGGGCATCAATCACTTCGCTCGGACCGGTTTTTACCTCCGGATGATGCCGCTCTATCTGCCGCTGCACCTCGAGCTCGTGCAGATCAGCGGTGTCGCCGAAATCGTGCTCGGCGTCCTCCTGCTGATCCCGCGATCGTCTTTCGTCGCGGCCTGGGGGCTCATCGCGCTCCTCGCCGCCGTCTTTCCGGCGAACGTCCAGATGGCGCTCCATCCGGACACGTTCCCGGAGTTCGGTCCGAGGGCGCTGTGGTTGCGGCTCCCGCTGCAGGCCGTTCTCATCGCCTGGGCATTCTGGTATACACGTGGGACGAAAACGGGGGATCGACATGCGTAGGATTGCTGCAGCGGTGATCGTGGCGGGTTTGTCGTGCGCGTCGCCGTGCTCGGCTCAGGGCGTGGGCGGGAACGCGCTGCCGCTCGTCTGGGTGCTCTCGACCGGCGGCACGATTTCCGGACGGGGCGCCTCGTCGACGAGCCTGTCCGAGTACAAAGCGGGCGCACTGCTCGGCGAAGAGCTGGTGCGAGGCGTTCCGGAAATCAAACAAGTCGCGAACGTGAAGGTTGAGCAGATCACCAACGTCGGCAGCCCGGACCTCACGATCGGCAACTGGATCACCATCGCTAACCGCATCAACGCGATCTTCGCGGCCGATCCCAAGGTGGCCGGTGTGGTCGTCACCCACGGGACGAGCACGCTCGAAGAGACGGCGTACTTCCTCAACCTCACCGTCAAGCACGACCGGCCCGTCGTCCTCGTTGGCTCGATGCGGCCGGCGTCAGCGATCAGCGCGGACGGACCGCTCAATCTGCTGAACGCGATCCGGACCGCGGTGTCTCCTGACGCGCGAGGCAAGGGCGTCCTCGTCGTCCTGAACGACGAGATCAACGGCGCGCGTGATGTGACCAAGACGAACACCTACCGCGTTGAAACATTCCGCGCCCCCGAACTCGGTCTGCTCGGGTATGTGGACGCCGACCGCGTGGCCTTCTACCGCTCATCGACCAGACGCCACACGACGCGCTCCGAGTTCGACATCAGCCAGCTCAAAGCGCTGCCGCAGGTCGACATCGTCTACTCGTACGTTGAACCGAGCCCGACGATGATTCAGGCGCTCGTCGCGGGTGGTGTCCGCGGCATCGTGTTCGCAGGGACCGGCGCGGGCGGCTTGTCGGCCGTGGAACGGGAGGCGCTGAAGCCTGTTGTCTCGCTGCCGTACGCGTCGAGGCCCGTCCTGGTACGCTCGAACCGCACCGGCAACGGCCGCGTCATCGCGAGTGAAGAGTACGACGCGATGGGCATGATTCCGGCCGACACACTCAACCCGCAGAAGGCCCGCATTCTGCTCATGCTCGCGCTGACGAAGACGCACGACGTGAAGGACATCGCGCGGATGTTCGCGGAGTACTGAGCAAGACCGCGATGACCCGCGTCGCCGACATTCAGATCGGCGCACTCGAGCCCGAGCAGGTGCTCGAGGCGTCGCGGATGCTCGCGCGCGCGTTCGTCACCAATCCGTTGCACGTCGCCGCGTTCGGGCCGTCGCGGCTCAATAAGAACGAGGCCTTCTTCCGCGCCGGCCTCGCCGTGATGAAGGGGCCGAAGTTCGTCGCGACCGACGGATCGCAGCCACTGGGTCTGGTCCACTGGGTGCACTCGTCGCAGTGCCAGTTCTCGGGGTTGGAGAAGCTCCACATGATGCCCGCGATGATCGGCGGCTTCGGCCTCGGCTCCGCGTTGAAGGTCGGATTGTGGCTGTCGGCCTGGTCCAGGCACGATCCGGACGAGCCGCACGTGCATCTTGGCCCGATCGGCGTCGCGCCCGAGGCGCGGGGGCGCGGCATCGGCCAGCGGCTCATGGAGCACTACTGCGACGCGATCGACCGCTCCGGCGACGCGGGTTATCTCGAAACCGACCGGCCCGAGAACGTGCGCTTCTACCAGCGATTCGGATTTATGACGACCAGTGAGATCGACGTGCTTGGCGTGCCGAACTTTCTGATGCGGCGCCCTTACATCTGATCGAGCTTCGATTCGATGCGGCGATCGGGAACCAGCCACATCAGCGCTACGAAGAGATAGATGGCGTCGCTGAGCAACTGATGGACGAACGCGAGCGGGATCGCGGCGATGTAGAGCGCCATCGAGACGAGACCTTTCACGTCGCGGCCCGTCGCCGCGCGCAGCTTCGAGTGAGGCCCCTGATACGCCATGATCAGGCGCGCGAGCGTCGTGAAGGCGATTGCCGAGCAGAGCAGCACGCAGCCGTACACCGCCGTCGGCAGCGGCGCGAAATGGTTCTCGCCCATCCAGCCGGTGACAAACGGCACCAGCGACAGCCAGAACAGCAGGTGCAGATTCGCCCACATGATCGCGCCGTTGATCCGGTCGGTGACGTGGAGCATGTGGTGGTGATTGCTCCAGTAAATCCCCAGGAAGATGAAACTCAGGACGTAGGTGAGAAATACCGGCACGAGCGGTTGCAGGGCGTTCCAGTCGTCGCCGTGTGGCACCTTCAGGTCCAGGACCATGATCGTGATGATCACGGCGAATACGCCGTCGCTGAACGCTTCGAGCCGCGCTTTACTCATGGCCCACTATAGTCGCGCCGCGCGGGCCGGTGCAGGCCGAGTCCCTACAGAAATGTATTGATCTCTGATGCCGCAGGGGGTCTAATCGCGGCATTCATAACGTTCGGCGCTGGCTCGGCTCTCATAACGTCAGGGAGGTAGCAGATGCGCAGACTCCTCTTCAGTTGGATGGTCGGCTCGTTTCTGTGCGTGGCGGCAACACCGTTGTTTGCCCAACAGGGTACGGCGGAAATCGGCGGGAAGGTGATGGACGAACAGGGCGCGGTGCTGCCAGGCGTCGTCATCGTCCTTACCAACGAAGGGACCGGCGCTTTTCGCGAGGTCACGTCCGGCGCCGACGGCAGTTTTTTCGCATCGCAGCTCACGCCAGGAACGTACCGCCTGGCGGCCAAGCTCCCGAGCTTCCGCAGCTTCGAGCGGCCCGGCCTGGTGCTGGCCGTCGGCAAAACGCTGACGATCAATGTGACGCTCGCCCTCGGCTCGCTCGAGGAAACCGTCAGAGTCACGGCCGAGTCGCCGCTGGTGGACACGACGAGCGTGAAAGTGGGGGGCAATATCGGAACCATGGAGCTGAGCCAACTGCCCGCGATGAACCGCAACTTCTTTGCAGCGGTCGCCCTTCTCCCGGGTATTCAGTTTGCGCCGTCCAACCAGATGGGCAACGACACCATCGTCGCGGGGGGCTCGTCCACGCAGAACAACAACGTTGCGGTGGACGGCGGCTACAACTCCGACGACGCCCTCGGTACCAGCGCCGGCGCGCAGGTGCGCACCCCGCTCGAAGCGATCCAGGAGTTCCAGGTTCTGACCAGCATGTATGACGCCGAGTTCGGGCGCGCGAGCGGCGCCGTCGTCAACGCGATCACCAAAGCGGGGACGAACCAGTTCAAGGGTGTGCTCTTCGCGGAAGCGGCCAGCAACTCACTGACGGCCGGGGACTATTTCGTCAGAACCCAGAATCTGATCAAGCCAGGGGCTGTCAGACGGGACTGGGGCGGCGTAGTCGGCGGCCCGATCGTCAAGAACAAGGCCCAGTTCTTCTTCAGCCTCGAGCGGCAGGTGGACAACCCGAACCGGGCAAAGGTCTTCCCGACACGGCCGGAGCTCACGTATTCGATCGCAGAGGACCGCACCGACTGGAACACGCTCATCCGCTTCGACCATCAGATCAACGCGAACAACACGTGGGCGGTCCGCTGGCTGCGCGAGTGGGCGCCGCAGTGGAACACCATCTCGCCAGACCGTTACACTCTCCAATCGGCGCAAGACGAGACCGACCTGGATCAGACGGCGGTCGGCACGCTGACGAGCGTGCTCGGCAACGCGCGCGTCAACACGGTTCGCGTAGCGAGGACGTGGGAGCACTGGTGGCACGGCAACGCATGCTTCCGCGCCCAAGGTCCTCAAGGCGGACAGGAAGGCTTCGTGTTCAAACAAGAGGCCATTGGCAATCAAGCCCTCTGTCCGCCGCAACTCAATTACACGAGCTTCCGCGCGCAGGCCAGCACCGAATCGCAAGGCCCGTGGGATTCCAACTACCAAATCGAGGATGACTACTCGTGGTTCGTCCCAGGCAAAAAGGGTGACCACGACCTGAAGTTCGGGTTACGGTACAACTACACCGAGCTCCGGCGGGTCTCCCAGGTCAATTCGAACGGCACGTTCTCGTTCACCGGAGACCTGGTTTTCGACGCGGCGAACCCGAGAAGCTACCCCGAACGGTTCTCGATTCGGACGGGAACGTTCAACGAGTTCATCAACAATCACACGTACGAGATGTTCGCGCAAGACAAATGGCGGGTGAGCCCGCAGACGACGCTGAGCCTCGGGCTTCGCTACGACCTCGAGATCATCCCGCTCGACGAGAGCACCAACCCGCTGTTCAAGGGCAACACGAAATCGCCTACGGATTGGAACAACTTCGGACCGAGAATCGGCTTCACCCACTCGCTTGATGAGGCCGGCAAGTCGGTGGTGCGCGGCGGGTACGGGATCTTCTACAACAGAACGATTCTGGGAGCCGTCGACGACACGCTGGAATTCGGCAAGTTCACCGACTCGGCCGTCGTCACCTTCCCCACCAACAGCGCCGACCCGGGTCCGACCGCTGGACGGTTGCCGACCAACCCGTACTTGGTCAACGGGCCATTCGTCAATCGCGCGCTGCTCAACCAGCCGTACCCTCCTGGCGTGCCTGTAAAGAACGACGGGGTGGTCATCTTCGACTCGCCGGATCGGAAGGTGCCGTACGCGCATCAGTTCACGTTGGGCTACGTTCGCGAGCTCGCGGCGTCGCTGGCAGCCCACGTCGACTTCGTCAGGGCCGTCAACAAGGACATGTTCCTGGCGCGCAACCTCAACCCCGCCCTGCGCGTGGACACGACGCGTACTGGTGCCCTGACACGTTCGGATCTGTTTGGCGTGCTGGGGGAGCCTTACCTTCAACAGGTGTGGGTCATGGAGAACACGGGCGATGCGGTGTACAACGGCTTGAGCCTGTCGCTCGAAAAACGGTACGCCAACAAGTGGTCGGGCCGGATCTCGTACTCCTTGTCGAAAACGACAGGCACCGGCGGCGACCAGGCTGACAAGAACACGTATCAGGTCATGAATGACCTGAACCTCGACGCGTATCGAGGACCGGGCGCTAACGACCGCCGGCACATTCTGTCGATCGGCGCGCAGACGGAGATTCCGAAAACCGGCGGCGTGACGTTGTCCAGCACCGTGCGGTATATGAGCGGCGCGCCGTTCACGATCTACGACAGCAGCATCGACGCCAATCGCAACGGCGAGCTCGTCGATCCGGTCCCCGCCGGCACCTACAGCGGCACTGCCACGGACGCCATGCAAAGCGTGACGTACAACGGCGGACGGAACGGCGCGATCGGTCCCGATTATTTCCAGATCGACGTTCGGGCCGGCTGGCGGCACAAGATGCCAGGGGAGAAGGCGCTGGAGCTCTTCCTGGACATCTACAACATCACGGACCGAGCGAACTTTGATAATCCCGTGACGGCAAACTCAGACCGGCGGCTTCCCGCAACCTTCCTCGTGCTCACGAATCTGCGAGGCGGCGGCGGGTTCCCCCGCCAAGCCATGATGGGCGCCCGGTTCGTCTTCTAAGCGCAGACGAAGACACTCGAGCAGATCGACGAGGGGCCGTGATGAACGGCCTCTCGTCGACATCATGATGCCGGTCACGGCGGCGCGGATGCTGAGGCTACTGCCCCGGGCACACAGGCAGCATCGGCCCGATCGTGATCCAGTCTCCGCCTCGCCTATAATCTCCGTCCATCACCTTTCACATTTGGAGCCTGTCCATGAGGCAGCATCGTTTCGTCACGCTCGTCTTCGTGCTCGCGGCCGCCTTTGGCGCGCAGTCGCTCGTCGGCCGTTCGGAACAGGGCTCCGCTCCCGCGCCTCGCGTTGCGTCGGCCAGCGGGCCGTTCGACGCGCTGCACTTCCGGCCGATCGGCCCGGCGTCGATGTCGGGCCGCATTTCGGATCTGGCCGTCTACGAATCGAACCCGGCGATCTTCTACGTCGGCACCGCGCACGGCGGCGTGTGGAAAACGACGAACGCCGGCACGACGTTCGAGGCACAGTTCCAGGATCAGGGGCTGATCTCGATCGGCGACATCGCCGTGTCGCAGAACAACCCCGACCTCGTGTGGGTCGGCACCGGAGAGTCGAACAATCGGCAGAGCACGAGCTGGGGCGACGGCGTCTACAAGTCGGCCGACGGCGGGAAGACCTACACGAACATGGGTCTCAAAACCTCCCGCTTTATCAACCGCATCGTCATCGACCCACGCAACAACGATGTCGTCTTCGTCGCGGCGACCGGCAGCTTGTTCGGACCCGGCGGCGAGCGCGGCGTCTACAAAACAGCCGACGGCGGCAAGACGTGGAAGCAGACGCTGAAGGTGGACGAGGACACGGGCGCGAACGACCTCGTGATGGACGCGGCGAACAACCAGATTCTCTACGCGTCGATGTATCAGCGGCGCCGCACCGCGTGCTGCATGAACGGCGGCGGGCCGGGAAGCGGCGTGTGGAAGTCGACCGACGGCGGCGACACGTGGACGCGTCTCAAGGGCGGTCTGCCCGACGAGCCGATGGGCCGCATCGGCCTCGACGTGAATCGCCGTCGCCCGAACGTGCTCTACGCGACGGTCGAAGGTCAGACGCCGCTGCCGGCGGCACGTGGCGGGGCGCCGGCAGCCGCCGACGCGCCGCAGGGCGGGGGCCGTGGCGCAACCACCGCGGTCGGCGCCGACAACACGCCCAGCGGTCTCTACCGATCCGACGATGCGGGCGCCACGTGGCGCAAGGTGAACAACGAGAACGCGCGTCCGATGTACTTCAGCCAGGTGCGAATCGATCCCAACGATCCGGAAACGGTGTTCTACGCCGGCGTCAAGCTCCACAAGACCGTCGACGGTGGGAAGACGGTCACCCTCAACGCGACGCAGACGGTTCACGATGACGTGCACGCCATCTGGATCGACCCGGCGAACTCGAACCACCTGATCATCGGCAACGACGGCGGCGTCGCGGTGACGTGGGATGCGGCGAAGACCTGGAACTTCGTCCACAACCTGCCCGTCGGGCTCTTCTATCACGTCAGCTACGACATGGCGACGCCGTTCAACATCTGTGGCGGTATGCAGGACAACTACAGCTGGTGCGGTCCGAGCGCGGTCCGCGGCGCGGTTGGGATCGCCGGCTTCAACTGGGCGACGATGCAGGGCGGCGACGGCTTCGTCGCCATCCAGGATCCGACCGACTACCGCATCGCGTACAGCGAATCGCAGGACGGCAACATGGTCCGGATCGATCGCGTCACCGGCGAGACGATCTCGATCCGCCCGCAGGCCAATCCGGGCGAGCCGGCGCTGCGCTGGAACTGGGACACGCCGCTCGTCATGTCGCCGAGCGATCCGAGGGTCATCTACGCCGCCGCCAACAAAGTGTTTCGGTCGGCCAATCGCGGATTGAACTTCGAGACGGCGGGCAGCGACCTCACCACCAATGCGAACCGCGACGACATCGTCATGATGGGCGTGAAGGGCAGCGACATCCGGATCGCCAAGAACGACGGCATCCAGGCGTGGCCGACGATCATTTCGTTCGCGGAGTCGGCGAAGCGCGCCGGCGTGGCGTACGCGGGAACCGACGACGGCAACCTGCAGGTGTCACGCGACGGCGGCCGCTCGTGGGCGAACGTCAGCGACAAGATCCCCGGGTTGCCGAAGGGCATCTGGGTGTCGGAGGTCGTGCCGTCGAAATTCGACGAGGGGACCGCGTATGCGACGTTCGACGGGCATCGCCAAAACGACTTCGACACCTACATCTACGTGACGCACGATTTCGGGCAGACGTGGCAGTCGGCGGCGGCCAACTTGAAAGGAGAAGTGATCAAGACGCTGACCGAGGATCTGAAGAACCCGGACGTGCTGTACGTCGGCGCGGAGACGGGCCTGTTCGTGTCGATCGATCGCGCGAGGAGCTGGGTGCGCGTCAAGGCGAACCTGCCGACGGTGCGGGTTGACGAGATCACGCTGCACCCGCGGGACAACGCCATGATCCTCGCGACGCACGGGCGCGCCCTCTGGATCCTCGATCACCTCGAGCCAATCCAGGAGTACGCCGCCGCGCACGCGGTGACGAGCGACGCGAAGCTCTTCACGCCGCCGCCGTACGCGATGTTCCGTCGTCCCGCGCGCGATCGGAACTACGAGTTCTGGGGCGACCAGACGTTCTTCGGCGAGAACCCACCGACGGCGGCCGTGATTTCGTGGCTCAACAAGAAGCCGGTCGGTGATGTGAAGCTGAAGATCGCCGACGCGGCGGGGCGCGAGGTGCGCGAGATCTCCGGCACGGTGCTGGCCAACAGCAACAAGGAAGGGATCCAGTCGGCGTGCTGGGATCTGCGCGTGCAGCCCAATCCTGCTCCGCCTCCGGCGGAGGGTAGGGCAGGTAGGGCAGGTAGGGCGGGTGGGGCAGGTAGGGCAGCGCAGGCAGGAGCGGCGGGCGGAGCGGAGGCGGCGCCCGAGGCGCCGGCGACGAGTCCATTCGGCGCAGGCTGCCCGGTTGTGGTCGGTCAGGGTGGCGGCGGAGGATTCGGCGGCGGTCCGAACCTGAACGGGCCGCTCGTCATCGGCGGCGTCTACACCGTCGCGCTCGTGGTCGATGGCAAGACGGTGGAGAGCAAGCCCTTGCGCGTCAACGACGACCCGGAAGTCGCGCTGACGGCGGTCGAGCGAAAGCGGATGTTCGATCAGGCGATGGAGATTCACGCACTCCAGGCGCGACTCAGCGACGCCACCGCGGCGCACGCGGCGCTGACAGGGCGGCTGGCCGACGTCACGACGGCGATCGGCGGCCGGAGCGACGTGCCGGCGGACGTGAAGGCGTCGGTCGAGGCGCTGACGAAAGAGGTGGACGGGCTTGCGCCGAAACTGGCGGCGCCCGCTGGCGGCCGCGGCGGTGGCGGCGGCGGACGCGGTCAGAACGAAAGCCTGCCGGCGAAGCTCGGCCAAGCGAAGAACGGCTTGACGGCAGGCATGTCGCCCGCGGATCCGACCGTGCGCGCCTACACCGAGGTCAAAGCGCAAACCCCGAGAGCGATCGCGGACATCAACGCCGCGATCGCGAAGGCGTCGACGCTGAGCACCACGCTACAGAAGTACAACCTGACGCTGACGGTGCCGGAGCCGGTGAAGATGCCGGAAACGGCCGCGCCCGGGAAAAGAGTGGCGCGGTAATTCGACGATCAACAGAGACCGTAGAGCTCGCAGAATCCTCCGCGGTTTCAGATCGTCCGGCTAAGCCGGACACTACCGAGATGCTCTGGCCGGCTTCAATGGGCGCCATTGTTTCGGTAGTGTCCGGCTTCAGCCGGACCCGCTCGCCACACCGGCCAGGAGGTCCGCCACCGAGTACACCAGCGATCCGACGAATGGATAGTCTTCCACTCGCTCCACCATCCCCGAGCGAATCGGATTCTCCAAGACGTATTTCGCGACGATTACCGAAACCTCTTCGTCTCGCAGCACGTGCTCGAATCCGTATCGCTGCCAGAGCACTGAGTGGTAGGCCTTGGAGCCACGGCGCAAACTGCGATCCTTGGTCCGGTTGCAGCCGGACACTACCGGTGACCAATCGGTCCGGCTGAAGCCGGACACTCGGGCCTCCGTGCAATTCTGCGCATGTTCAGAATTGTGCTGATTTGTCGTTTAGAGTCTGTTACAGTCAATCGACTGAAGGGAGGGCCACGTGGCTACCTGCTCTCGATGCGGCGGTGACTCCTTCGCGCCCGGCGCGATGATCTCGGCGGTG
>Ga0209515_10007122_pt1 | contig 13588 bp, 2 predicted proteins | sample Subgroupgradi54m_FD_187454 | JGI IMG/M metagenome (GOLD analysis project Ga0209515, IMG submission 187454) | Subsurface groundwater microbial communities from S. Glens Falls, New York, USA - GMW60B uncontaminated upgradient, 5.4 m (SPAdes)... ...
CCGTCGATCCCGACTGGAGCGTGGGCGCGCCGCCCACCGATCCGGCCGCGCTCTTCGACGCGGTCGAGCCCGCGGCTCCGGTGGTGCGTCGCCCGCGCGACCTCGAGCCCGAGCCCGACCCCATCACGGCCGCGGAGCCGGTGGTCGCAGCGCCCGCGCCCGAGCCGGTGCCGGCGCCGCCCGTGGTGCCCGCGCCGCCCGCGGTGCCCGAGCGGGCCGAACGTTCCGAACGCGCCGAGAAGTCGGCGCCCGCCGCCGCGGCGAGCGCCTCGTCGTCCTCCGCCGGCGCGGCCACACGTGCACGCCTGGGCCGGCGCACCTCGCCGCCCGAGAGCACGCCGCCGCCCGGGCCCGCCTTCGAGCCCAACGGCACGGCCGCCGCCGCCGAGCCCGCCTTCGTGGCGCCCGAACGCCCCGCGCGCGCCACCATTCCGCCCTCGGTGCCGCCCGAAGAGGCGACCATCCTCAACGACCACGGCACCTTCCGCGCCGAGATCCAGCGCCTGGCGCGTAACCGCGACTGGCAGCGGCTGGCCGCGGTGACCAGCTCGGCGCTCGAGGACGCCCTGTGGGCGCGCCTGCCCGAGATGCGCGCCGCGCTGCTCGACGACCTGGCGCGCATCTACCGCGATCGCCTGAAGGATCCGTCCTCGGCCGCCGACGTGTTCGTGCGCCTGGCCAAGGAAGATCCCGCCAACCCGAGCTCGCTCGAGTTCCTGTCGGATCGCTACCAGCACAGCGGCGACTGGCGTGCGCTCTTCGATCTGTACGCCGCCGCCATCGAGGCCACCTGGGATCCCGACCAGCGCCTGGTCTGGACGCGCAAGTCGGTCAAGATCGCCACCGATCAGCTGGGCATGAACGACCTCGCGGTCGAGGCCTGGGAGCGCCTCGAGCGCCTGGGCGACGCGCTCGACGAGACGGCCATCGCGCTCTCCGAGACCTACCGCAAGACCGCGCGCTGGGACAAGCTGGCCGAGTTTCTGGCGCGCCGCGCCGACAAGCTGCAGGGCGTCGAGCGCGTGGTCGCGCTGCGCGAGGTCGGCGAGGCCTACCTCTCGGGCATGCGCGACCAGGTCAAGGCGTCGGAGGTGCTCGAGCAGATCCTGTCCGAGCGCGCCGCCGATCCCATCGCGCTGCTGTCGCTGGCGCGGGTGCTGGCACGACGCAAGGAATGGGAGCAGCTGTCGGCGCTGGGCGCGCGCCCGTTCGCCGGCCAGGGCCAGTCGGCCACGCTCGACTTCCGCCGCCTGGTCGCCGACGCGCTGTGGTCGGCGGGCGATCTCGAGCGCGCCATCGTCGCACACGAGCGTGTGCTCGAGATGGATCCCGACGACGCCGACGCCCTGCGCGCCAAGGAGGAGTACCTCTCGCGCACGGGCAAGTACTCCGACCTGGTCGACTTCCTGACCGAGCGCGCCGACAAGGCCAGGGAGGAGGGCAAGCGCCTGGAGCTGCTGGCACGCGCCGCGCAGCTGGCCGAGAAGGAAGTCGGCGACGCGCCGCGCGCCATCGCGCTGTGGGAGCGTCACGCCGAGGTGCCCGCGGGCAAGCTGCAGGCGTACCGCGCGCTCGAGCTGCTCTACGGTTTCGCCAGCGACAACGCGGGCGTGGCGCGTGCGCTCGAGGGCCAGCTGGCGCTGACGCGCGAGCGGGCCGCGCGCATCGAGCTCTTGCGCCGCCTGGGCGAGCACTGCGCCCACCGCATGGGCGACGACAAGCGCGCCGAGGAGTGCTGGAAGGAGCTGGTCGGCCTGGCGCCCGAGGACCGCGCCACCGCCGACGAGCTGCTCGCGCTGCAGCGCCGGCGCGGCGACTACGAGGGTCTCGACCGCACCCTGGCCATGCAAGGCTGGCGCGCCGTCGACGACGCGACCGTGCTCGGCTTCTGGCGCACCGCTGCCGCCAACGTCGAGGACAACCTGCAGGACGACGCGCGCGCCACGCGCGCCTGGTGGCGCGTGCTCGACCTCGCGCCCTCCGACGCCGAGGCGCTGGCGGCGCTGGTCAAGCACCGCATGGCGGGGGGTCCGCGCGAGGCCATCGCCGCGCTCGAGGACCAGCTGCGCGCCACCGCCGACGTGGCCACGCGCATCCCCATCGCGCTCGAGATCGGTCAGCTGTGGGAGCTGGCGGGCGAGCGCGCCGGCGCGCTGGGCGCGTACGAGCGGGTGCTGCGCTGGATGCCCGGCTCGGAGACCGCGCTCGCGGCGCTGGTGCGTCTGCACGGCGTGAACGCGGCCGGGCTGGCCGCGGGCGCGCTCGACGTCGCGGCCGCGCAGGCGGGCGACGATCCCGCCGCGCGCTTCCCGCTCGCGCTCAAGGTCGCGGGCCTGGTGCCCATCCCCGACAAGCTGGGCCGCTTCTTCGCCCTGCGCCGCCTGCTCTGGCTCGACGGCAGCAGCGCCGACGCGCTGGCCGCGCTCACCGACGCGGCCGAGGAGCCGCAGGCGTGGACCGACCTGGCCACCGTCTACCAGGTGCTGGCCTCCGAGGCCACCGACGTGGGCGAGCGCGCGCGTCTGCTCGGCACCCTGTCCGAGCTGTACGAGAAGCGCCTCCACGACGCCAACCGTGCCTTCCTCGTGCTCGAGGAGACCGGTCACGATCCTGCCGCGCTGGCACCCGCGCTCGAGCGCCTGGGCCAGCTGGCCGCGGCCACCGGCCGCCACGAGGATCACCTGGCCCTGCTCGACGTGGCCGCGCGCGCGGGTGCACCCGCCGAGGCGCGCCGCGCCGCCCTGGTCAAGCGCGCCGCCATCTGCGAGGAGCAGATCGGCGACAAGGAACGCGCCTTCCAGGAGTGCGTGCGCATGCTCGCGCTCGATCCCCACGACGCCGAGGCGCTGTCGGAGGCGCGCCGGCTGGCCGCGGCGCGCTCGCTGTGGCGCCAGCTCGACGCGCTCTATGCCGAGCTGTGGGACCGCGCCGCCTCCACCGCCGAGCGGGTCTCGCTCCTGCGCGCGCGTCACGGCGTGCACGCACTGCGCCTGGAGTCGCCCGCGGGCGCGCTCGACCAGCTGATCGCCATCTACCGCCTCGATCCCGAGCAGCCCGAGCTGTTCGAGCAGATCCTGCACGCCGCCGAGGAGCAAGGCGCGTGGGACAAGGTCGTGCCCATCGTCGAGGCACGCGTGCGCGCGGCGGGCGAGCACGCCTCGCCCGACGAGCTGGCGCGCATCGCCGAGCTGCACGAGCACAAGCGCAAGGACCCGGCGCGCGCCTTCGAGCTGTACGCCGACGCCTTCGTGCTCGCGCCCACGTCGGCGCCGCTGCTCGAGCAGATCGAGCGTCTGGCCGCGGCCACCGGCCGCGAGGCCGCCCTGGCCCAGGCGCTGCGCCTGGCCGCCGCGCGCGTGGGCGATCCGGCGCGCCGGCTCGAGCTCCTGCGCCGCGTCGCCGCGCTGGCGGCGGAGAAGCTCGGCCGTGCCGAGGAAGCGCTCGACGCGCACCGGCGCATCCTGCAGCTGAATCCCTCGGAGATGGCGTCGCTCGAGGTGGTCATCGCGCACCAGCGCCAGGCGGGCGCGTGGCGCGAGCTGCGCGACTCGCTCAGCCGCTGGATCGAGCTGACCGCGAGCGGCGGCGCGGGCGAGCACGCCCCCGGCGTCACGTCCGAGGAGCGGGCCACGCGCCTGCTCGAGATCGCGCGCCTGTCGCGCAGCGAGCTGCAGGACCCCGAGACCGCGCTGGGCACCTACAGCCACCTGCTCGAGCTCGACCCGGCCAACGAGGCCGCGCTCGAAGGCGTGCGCTCGCTGACCGAGGGCACCGCGGATCCCGCGCTGGAAGCCCGGCGCCTGCGCCTGCAGCTCGTGCGCGCCAGCGGCGCGCAGCGCATCGAGCTGCAGCTGGCCCTGGCTCGCCTGCAGGAGGAAGCATTCGAGGACCTGCCCGGCGCGAGCGCGACCCTGCGCACGCTGGTCGACGAGGCCGGCCCGACCGGGCCCGGCTTCGAGCCGCTCGCCCACCTGCTCGAGCGGCAGAAGAGCTGGGACGCCCTGCTCGATCTGCACGAGGCGCGCGCCGCCGCGCTCACCGATCGCGACGCCCGCGTCGTGTCGCTCGAGGACACCATCGCGCTCGCCGACGCGCACCCCGACGCCGCGGGCGCCGACGCGCGCATGGAGCGGCTGTGCCGCCACCTGCTCGAGGAGCGGCCCGGCGACGAGGACACGCGCCGCCGGCTCAAGTCGCTCTACCGCTCCGCCGGTCGCCACGAGGAGCTGGCCGCGGTGCTGGAAGGCCAGCTCGCCGCCATGGGCACGGGCGCCAGCGGCTTCACCGACGAGGAGCGCAACCTGGATCGCGCCCTCATCGAGGACGAGCTGGCGCGCATCTACGACGTCGGCCTGGGCCGGCTCGCCGACGCGCAGCGGGTGCAGGAGGCGCGCCGCGCGCGCGCCAAGAACGACGTCGAGCTGGTGCCCGCGCTGGCGTCGTTGCGCCTGCGCCAGGGCGACTTCGCCGGCTACGTCAAGCTGCGCAGCCAGCAGGCCAAGCAGCTGGGCGGCGCGCAGGGCGCGCTCATCCTCTGCCACCTGGCCGAGGCCTCCGACGAGCGCGGCGAGCCGGCGGCCAAGATCGCCGAGCTGTACCGCGAGGCGCGCAACCTCGATCCCAGGTGCGAACCGGCGGTGGAGGCCTTGAAGGCGATCGGCCGGCGCTCCAAGAACTGGCGCGCGGGCGCGGCGCTCTTGCCCGAGCCCGACGAGGCCAAGCTGCCCTGGGCCGAGCGCGCGGCGCGTCTGTCGGCGCGTGGCGACGCCGCCGCCGAGATCGATCCCGAGTCGGCGCTGCACTGGTACCAGCGCGCGGTCGCGGTCGACCCGGATCATTACGCCGCCTGGGACGCGCTCGCGACCCTGGCCACCGCCGACGACGACGACGCGGCGGCGCTGGCCGCGCAGACCGCGTCGCTGCAGGCGTACGAGCGCAAGCACGCGCCCGAGCCGGCACGTCTGCGCGAGCACGCCGAGCGCATCCAGCGCCTGGCCGAGGCGCGCCTGGCGGTCATGGACGGCGCGGGCGCGGCCCGTCTGTCGCGGCGCGCGCACGAGCTGTCCCCGGTCTACCCGGCGGCGGCGCTGGCGGTCGCCGATCAGCGGCTGTCGGCGGGCGACATCGCGGGCGCGCACGCCATCTTCGATCGCGTGCTCTCGGATCGCGGCGAGGCCCTGGGCGACGCCGAGAAGCTGCACGCGACCTACCAGCGCGGCGCGCTGGCGGCGCGGCTGGGCCGCTCCGACCAGGCCATCAGCGACCTGCGTGACGCCCTGCGCATCGATCCGCTGCACTCGGGTGCGCTGAACGCGCTCGCCGACACCCTGGCGCAGAAGGGCCGCCACGCCGCGGCCATCCAGCACTACACCCAGGCGCTGCTCGTGGCCACCGATCCGCAGCACCGCGGTCAGCTCTACGGCCGCCTGGGCCGCCTGTGGGAGGACGCCATGAGCGCGGTCGACGAGGCGGGCGTGTGCTACGAGCGCGCCTTGACGCGAGTCGACGACGATCGCGACCTGCTGCGGCGCGGGCTGCGCCTGTACCAGAAGGCGGGCCGCGCGGCGCAAGCGCTCGACTGCATCGCCAAGCTGCTGCCCGGGGCGACCGACGCCAAGGAGCTGGCGGATCTGTGGACCGCGCGCGGTGATCTGCTCGCCGCCTCCGACGAGGCGCAGGCCATCGAGTCGTTCGACATGGCGCTCTCGTACGATCCGGGTGCGCCCGGCGCGCTGGGCGGCCTGGCGGCGCTCCTGGAGAAGCGCGGCGAGTGGTCACAGCTGCTCGACATCTTCGAGGCGCGCACCGAGTCGGGCACGCCCGAGGAGCGCGCCTCGGCGCTGCGCAACCTGTCGCGCATCGCGGGCACGCAGCTCAACGACACGGCGCGTTCGGAGCGCTACCTCAAGCAGGCCATCGACCTGGCGCCCCTGCCCGAGGACTACGAGCTGCTGCTGCGCGTCTACGGTGACGACCCGTCGCGTGAGCGCGAGCGACGCAGCGTCATCGCGGGCCTGCTGGCCACCAACGGGCCGTGGACGCCGCGCCTGGCCGAGCTGGGGCGCAAGATCGCCGAGTCGGGCGATCGCCGCCTGGCCTGGTGCCTGCTCTCGCCCCTGGCCGGCATGACCATCCCCGAGCCGCCGCTCAAGGCGCTGGTGCTCGAGCTGCGCAAGGAGTTCGAGAAGCTGGAGAACATCGACGTGCTGGCGCCCGACACGCACGAGCGCGTGCGTCACTTCGGCGTCGACGGTGCGCTGCTCGAGATCCTCGCCGACGTCGACGCGATCGTGCCGCTCGGCGCCACCACCCCCGAGGCCGCGGGCGCGAGCGGTGCCTCGCGCGCCGACCAGCGCACCGCCCTGGGCAAGACCTTCGCCCTGCTGGCCGACAAGCTGGGCTTGCCCAACGCCACCCTGTGGCGTGCGCAGGGCCTGGCCGCGCCCTTCCGCGTCCTCGACGGTGACACGGCCGCGGTCGTGGTGCGCTCCGAGCTCCTGCAGCTGCTGCCCATCCCCGAGATCAACCTGCTCTTCGGCACGCTGCTGGAGATGACCCGCCCGGGCGCGCGCCTCTTGTGCGCGCTCGCCCACGCCGACATTCCCGGCCTCCTGCCCGCCCTGGTGCCGGCGCTCCTGGCCGCCGCGCCCGACGCTGCGCCATCCGCCGACGCCATGGTGGCCTCGCTGGTCGAGCGCCTGCGCGCGGGCGCCGACGACGCCACGCGCGCCCGCTGGGCACGCGCCCTCGCCGCCCATCCCCTGGTCGCGCCCGACGCCGGCGCCAGCGTGGGCGCGCGCGCCTTCAATGCCGTGGAAGAGACCGCGCGCCGGGTCGGCCTCATGGCCACGCCCGACCTGCGCACCGCCGCGCGCCTGTTGACTCGGCTCGACGACGAGCTGCCCAAGATGCCCACGGGCGGCCCGCTCTCCGACATGGACGCCTTCATCAGTGGCGCGCCGCCCGTGAAAACCCTGATTGGCTTCGCCGCAAGCGTCGAGTTCGGCCGCGCTCTGAACGGCCTCTAGCCCGGCCGCACTCCTGGCCCGCCGGGGTGGCCCGCCGGGGGACAGGATCCGGGGTCTCATCTGATTGATCTCATTCAGGTTCTAGACCCGAACGCGCATTTTGCTCTTCCAAGCGAAATGCGCGTCTGCAGCTACGACCGGACGCCTGGACGCTTGGGGACAGGATCCGTTGGGGACGCTTGGGGACAGGATCCGGGGTCTCATCTGATTGATCTCGTTCAGGTTCTGGACCCGAACGCGCATTTTGCTCTTCCAGGGCGAAATGCCCGTTTGCACCTAAAACGCGTATAGATTCATCTACTTACGAGGGTAGATCCTGTCCCCCTGATTTTATCTGATTGATCTCGTTCAGGTTCTGGACCCGAACGCGCATTTTGCTCTTCCAGGCGAAATGCGCGTTCGCACCTAAAACACGTATGGATTCATCTATTTACGAGGGTAGATCCTGTCCCCCTGATTTTGCGCCTGGACGTTTGGGGACAGGATCCGGGGTCTCATCTGATTGATCTCGTTCAGGTTCTGGACCCGAACGCGCATTTTGCTCTTCCAGGTGAAATGCGCGTTTGCAGCTAAAACCCGTAGGGATTCGCTTGCTTACGAGGGTAGATCCTGTCCCCCGGCTCGGGGAGGGGGCTACTTGTAGAAGGTGTAGAGAGTGAAGTTGCCCAGGCCGGCGTGATCGCCGATGTAGCTGCCTTCGAAGGCCTTGTTGGGCTCGTCGTAGTACTTCATGTGCGCGGTGAGCTCGATGTCCTCTTCCCACACCGTTTCCTGCACCGTCGACGAACCGGTGCCGCCGTCGGTGGAGCCGACACCCTTCGACTTGCTCGTGCCCCACTCGTGCGTGCCGGTCAAGCCGACCTCGCCGCCCAGCTTGCCCCCGGGGATCCCGGCCTCGAGCGACAGCTTGCTCTCCACCGAGATCGAGCGCGTGTCGTGTGACCCGGTCTCGCTCGTCCCGGTCGCCGAGGCGCCGCCGCTGCCGGTGACGCTGACGCCGACCTGCTTCATGCGCCACACCTGGGTGGCCTCGAGCGAGATGACCACGCCGCTGTTGGTGAGCCGGATGTCGTTGACGAAGCCGACCGCGCGCGTGCTGTTGACCACCGAGTACCAGGCACGGAACTGGTCGTAGTCAGCCATCGTCAGCTTGGGCACGTCGAACTCCACGTTGGTGTTCCAGCGCGTCATGATGGTGTTGTAGACGTCGCTCGGGCTCGAGTTGCCCCGCAGGTAGTCGCCTTCCTGCAGCGCGTGATCCGGCCCCGAATGGTGGATCTCGATGCCTTCGTCGGGATCCTCGGCCTTGGGCTTGGGCTTGGGCTTGTGGTGCTTGGGCTTGTGGTGCTTGGGCTTGCTGTCGGCCTTGCAGCTGTCCGCGGGCGTCTTCTCGTGGCCGGTGGGATCGGTGTACGAGAGCGGATCGTTGCCGGCGTAGCCGTACAGCCCGCACTCCACCGGGCTCTTCTGGCAGCGGCCGAGATCCTCGAGGAAGAGCGGATCCGGGGTCCAGAACTGCGACAGGTAGGGATCGTAGTCGCGCACGCCCATGCGCACGGTGCCGAGATCGGCGTCGTAGCCCTGGCGCGCGTAGTCGAGCACGGCGGCGAAGGCGGCGTGGTGGGTGCGCATGCCGTAGGGCGAGCCCCAGTACTTCTGCCCCGCCGCGTCGAGCAGCGGCGTGCCGCGCGCGTCGGTGAGCAGGGCGGTGAACTCGCCGTTCTCGAGCACGCCGATGAACACGCCGCCGATCTCGACCGGCTCGATGAGCGCGTCCTCGGTCAGGAAGTTGCCGCTCAGGAAGCCGATCTGCGCCACGCCGTCGACCAGCTTGAGCAGACGCTGCCCGTTCTCGTCGTGCACGTAGCGCACCTCGTGGCCGTCGTGGCGAGCGACCGCGAGGTGGCCCGCGGGGCCATAGGCGAGGGTCAGGCCGCCCTTGCGCACCACCCGGCCGATGCCGTCGTACTGGTAGCTGACGCCGCCGGCGTCGAGCTGCGCGCCACTGCGCTGCACGTTGCGCTGGCCGACGCGGTCACGGATGGTCGCGGGCAGCCCCGAGGCGGTGTAGCCATAGAGTGCATCCTCGCCGCCACCCAGCGCGGCGGCGAGGAAACCGCGCGCGTCGTAGGCATAGTCGCGCGTGTCGGCGCCGCTTTGCGAGGTCAGGGTCTCCGAGCGGATGTGCCCGCGCGCGTCGAACTGCCAGGAGATGCCGCCGCTCCACACCGGTCCGTCGATGTGGTAGCCGCGCCGCTCGCCGGTGAGCGGGTCGAACTCGAAGACGAGGATCTCGCCGCTGGCCAGCTCGGCGCGGGCCAGGCGGCCCTCGCCGTCGTAGAACAGGTGGTAGAGCTCGTGGCCGTCGACGAGCAGGCGCACCGGGCGGCCGACCGCGTCGACCTGGCTGTCGCGCACGTGCTGGTCGAGCACCGCGCCGGCGCCGCTGCGCACCGTGGTGGTGATGGTGGCCGGGCTGCCGTCGGCGCGCGAGGTGGTCGACAGCTGCAGCTCGCGCCACGCGCCCAGGCGCAGCACCGTGGCCAGCGGGCGGCCGGCGCGGTCGTAGCTCATGCGCCGCTCGAAGCCCGGGCCGGTCACGCGTGACAGCTGGCCCAGCTGGCCGAGCAGCGCCGGCCGGCCCGCGCCCTGGTCGCCGTCGTAGCCGTACTCGAAGGTCTCCTCCGCCCCGCTGGCGGCGTCGTGGTGCAGCACGCGCGTCTTGCGCCCGACGTCGTCGTAGCTGCTGGTCGACTCGCTGACCAGCGTGCCGGCGGGCGTCATGATGCGCCGCCGGGTGGGCAGGCCGGTCACGGGCGAGAACTGGTAGTCGATGCTGACCAGGCCTTCGCGCTCGACCCGCACCTGGTGGCCGTAGCTGTCGAAGCGGATGCGGTGGCGGCCGTCGGGCGTCTGCACCTCGATCAGGCGACCGAGCGCGTCGTAGGCGTAGCGGTGCACGACGCCCGCCTCGTCCTTGACCCAGGTGATGCGTCCGCCCGCGTCCTGGCCCGATTCGCGCACGTAGCTGTCGTTCTGGCGCGTGCGCATGATGAGCTCACCGCCCTCGATGGTGAGCGTGCTGGTGGTGCGCGAGGTCACGCCGTCCTGCACCACGTCGAGCGCGCTGGTGTCGTAGCCGAAGCCGGCCTGCGTCTGCGCGCCCAGCTCGATGCCGGAGCTGCGCAGCTCCTCGGAGAGCAGCGAGGTCAGCGACGCGGCCGCGCGCGGCGCCAGGCGGCGGCTGGAGCGCTGGCCCAGGCTACGGTTCTCGACGGTGAGCCCGCCGAAGATGGCCTGCTCGCCCACGATCAGCGCCGAGGTCAGCGCGCCCTCGTCGGCACCCAGCACGTCGACGCTCTGCCGGCGCGCGCCGTTGCCGGCGTCGATGAGCACGTCGCTGGTGGTCGCCGCGGGCGTGCGGTTGCTGGCGAACTGGTAGCTGAGGCGCCGGCTGGGCTGCGCCGCGCTCGCGCCCGAGTAGTCGTTCCACGAGCTCTGCAGGCGCTCCAGGCCGTCATAGGCGTAGAACATGCGGCTCTGCGCGCCACCGCCGCGGTCGTGCTGGATGTCCCAGATGGCGTCGGAGAGCGGATCGCGGCCCAGGATGCGCGTGCTCTGCCCGTCGGCACCCATGACCTGCTCGAGCTCGCCGTGGCCGTCGTAGCTGGTGACCATGGTGCCGCGCCCGGGCGCGCCGCTCGAGCGCAGGCGCGCGCTGGCGTCGTAGCCATTCTGCTGCAGCACCAGCTGACCCTGGGGACCGTTCTGGGTCAGCTGCGTGACCTGGCCGAGCTCGTTGCGCGCGATGCTGACGGTGTAGTCGAAGTCGCGGCTGGCATCCTGGTGCTGCCCGCGCAGGCGCTGCGAGGCCGGCTGGCAGTGCAGATCGTCGAGCCCCGGGATGCTGGCCAGGGTCTCCTCCCGGGTCAGCACATCGCCGCCCAGCGAGGTGGCCACGCGCACCGGGCAGATGCCGCGCGCGTAGGCCTCGAAGTCGACCCGCCGGACCAGCTGGTTCGAGCCGTCGTAGCTGCGCACGCCGGTGTCGACCGACTGCTGGCGCCGCCAGGGCACGCCGTGGAAGTCGGCGGCCTCGAGCACGGTGGCGGAGAACTTCTCCAGCCCGGGCGTACGCGGATCGCGTGCGCTCGTGCCCGTGACCACGCCGGCGACGTCGTCGTCGTTGTGGAACTGCACGTTCTCGACCAAAAGCGGCGAGGTCTTGCTGGTGCGCGCGAAGCCGACCAGGAAGTGGCCGAGCGAGTGCCAGACCGCCTGCGCGTAGTCGTAGTGGTAGGTGACCGGATCGTAGCCCGACGACTCGAGCGTCAAGGAGTCGAGCAGCGCGTAGCGGTACTGCAGCCCGGGCTCGGGTCGGGCGCGCCGGTAGCCGAAGCGCACCAGCGAGCCCTTGCCGTCGTCGGCCTTGCGCAGGAGACCGGTCGCGGGCGAGGACAGCTGGATGGTCTTGGCGTGCGAGCCGTCGACGAAGACGACCTCGGGGTTGCCGCTCGCGGTCAGGTCACCCACGATGGGGTAGCCGAAGGTGAACGGGATCGAGGCCAGGCCGGGCACCGAGCGCTGCTGGAACTCGTCGCCCTGGTTCAGGTAGACGAACGCCGACTGCGCCTTGGACAGGATGATGTCGGAGAGGCCGTCGCCGTTGAAGTCGCCGTGGCTGAACTGGTACTCGTTGACGTTGGCCAGCGGCACGCCCGCGACGGTGCGGAACTGGAACGGCCGGCCGGTGGTCTCGAAGCGGCCGTAGCCCACGCCCAGCCAGACGACCACGCCGCTCGTGGTGCGCGCCATGAGGTCGGGCTTGCCGTCGCCGTTGAAGTCGAGCACCCAGCTGGCGCTGGCACTGATGGCGGGGCTGAGGATCTGCCCGGGCATGGGCAGGAACGACCACTGCGTGGCGCTGGAGAAGTTGCGCAGCACCTGCACGCCACCGTTGTAGACGCGCACGATGTCGGGCCGATGGTCGAGGTCGACGTCGGCAAGCCGGGTGTTGGCGCTCAGCTCCCAGTTGCCGCCCACGGTGGGCTGCGCCTGGGTCATGCCGGCGCGGTCGCACATGGTGATGGTCGTGGTCGTGCCCACGCCGTTCTTGCGCACCACCACGACCTGGGGAGCGCCCAGATCGCCGAGCATGCGCGCGAGCAGGCGCGGCTTGTTCAGCACCGACGGGTCGGGCCGGCACAGCGGGTTCTCCGCGCCGTTCTTGGCGGGCAGGCTCTCGAAGACGAAGCCGTCCTCGGTCTGCTTGACCATGGTGTACGAGTAGTAGTGCTCGAGGTCGGTCAGGCCGTTCTGCTCGAGGTCGGTCATCGACGCGTGATCAGGCTGCAGGGCGCTCGCCCCCGCCGAGGTCAGGAAGAGATCGAGCGCCGGCTGCGGCGTGAGCGCCGCCGTGGCCAGCTGCTCGACACCCATGTCGTAGTCGTAGCTCAGCGCGGGCTCGCTCGCGCCCGAGGCAAACGTACGCCTGACCTGGGCCAGGTAGAACGCGGGCCCGAGCGGGCTCTTCTGGTAGCCGAGGTCGTAGCGCCAGCGCTCGCGCAGGCTCTGGCCCACCTTGGCCTTGACGACGATCTGGAGCACGCGACGATCGAGCGTGAGCTTGGCGCTCGACGCGTACGATACGAACGGCTTGGCCAGCGTCTCGTAGACGAAGCTGGCCTGGTACTGCGTGCCATCGTGTCGGCCGCCCCAGCTGACCGACTGCAGGAAGCGCCGGCCGCTGTCGTTGGCGGTCCAGGTGAGCACGGTGGAATCACCGAGCAGCGCATCGACGCGCGACAGCATCCAGGCGTAGGTGCCGCGTGAGTTGACCACCGTGTCGGTGGGAAGAAACGTGTACACCGTGCCGTCCTGGGTGGTCACCTGCCAGCCGTCTCCGACCGGGCGGGCACGCGCCACGCTGCGCAGCCCGGCCGGGTAGTAGGAGCCGTCGTCACCCTCGAGCAGGCGGCCCCAGGGGCTGGTGAACTCGTCGGTCTCGTCGTATTGCAGGTCGCCCAGCACGCGGTGCCGCCGGATGGCGAGATCGCTGCCCCAGCCCATGCCCCACTCGCTCTGCTCGCCCTCGGCCGAATACGAGGGGAACAGCTGGGCCAGCAGCGGACCACGCTCCTTGGGCACCTCGATGGGCAGCGGCAGCGAATAGGCGCCGCGTGCCAGGTCGGCGGCGCCGAAGCTCAGCTTGGACAGGCTGCCCGCGATGCTGCCGCGCTGCGGGTCGCCGATGCTGGGCGGTTGCACCAGCTGGTCCTGGAAGGGCGCGGCGCTGGCGGCGCCGAACCCGGTCGTCAGCGCGGCCAGAGCCGCGAAGACACGTGTGGCGTTCCGGATCATCTGAATCCTCCTCGTGGCGGGAAATCGAAAGGCTGCGAGAAACCGGCGGGTTCTCAGCCCCACGGCCAGCGCGGGCTTCGCCCGCGCAAGGGCCGCGGGATGAGACGGGTCCCGGCGCTGCGCGCCACCCGCTAGCCCCACGGCCAGCGCGGGCTTCGCCCGCGCAAGGGCCGCGGGATAAGACGGGTCCCGGCGCTGCG
>Ga0209515_10007124_pt1 | contig 13583 bp, 14 predicted proteins | sample Subgroupgradi54m_FD_187454 | JGI IMG/M metagenome (GOLD analysis project Ga0209515, IMG submission 187454) | Subsurface groundwater microbial communities from S. Glens Falls, New York, USA - GMW60B uncontaminated upgradient, 5.4 m (SPAdes)... ...
ATGACAGCCAAATCAGTATCAGGGTCGTCACCGATTAAATCAGCGAGAAACGAACGGCCGTCGGTCAGCTTCACTTCAATTCCCGCTGCCTCGTGAACGACGTGGCTATTGGTAATAATGAAACCGTCAGGGGTGAAAATAAACCCCGAGCCGCCGCCCAGGTGTTTGCCGCTTTTGTGAAGTGTCTCAATTTTAACGACAGCCGGATAAACTTTTTCCGTGGCCTGAGTCACCGCCTCAGAATAAGCATCCAGCAAACGAGCGTCCGGGAGGGCTTCTTTCGGCGTCACCGCTTCAGGGCGAAAGGGTTCCTGAGAATTGGAAATAAACTGTGGGGTCTTCTCTACGTTCTTCATGCTTCTATTATATTGAACGTGTCAATGGTTTCAAGTGGGAGTAACAGAATGAAGTTTGTCCATTTGCACTTCGATCACGCCGTCTTTGTTTCTTGAAAGCATGTCCTCAAAGTGGGCGTCCCAACGTAAGTCATCAGGAACATACGAAAAATGCGCGTGAAGGGTCTGCGAAAAGATATCGTCTATTCCGGTGAGTGAGACCAAAATTTCCGCCTCTGAGGCTTTCAGATCTTCCTTCGATAAATTCAGGATCGGACTGTGTTCATCAATCGGGTGCGCGATCGTCCAAGTCATGACTAAAATCGGCGAATGGCTCCGCTCGAGTTTTAATTCATGAAGTTTCCGGTAGTGGCGCCCGTGTTCATCGTAAGCTGATTTAATAAGCACCACACTGACGTGAGCGTCGACAATTTGATTGAGTCTTTGGTTCGCAAGTCGGAAAATTAAAAACCGTTTGCCGTTTTCACTCGTAATCACGGCTGAATTGCTAAACATAATTTTGGCGGTTGGCTTTGAAAAGCGCGCGAAAATCAGCCCCGTCGTGAGCGCCAGAGAAAATAATCCCACCAACGCTTCGAGCGTTACGATGAGGTTCGACGCGAGCCCCGACGGGCCGACACGGCCGTAACCAATGGTTGCGAACGTTTGGATGCTGAAAAAGAAACAGTCGAGAAAATAAAACGAAGGATTAGCGTGAAGCGGTACGCCGGTGAGTCCTTTGGGCCCGCATGAGAAATAAAGAAACGCAAAGATCAGATTAATCAAAAAGTAGGGAGCAATGACGAGCAGCAGAAATTTTGGCCAAGAGATGGAAAGCAGCTGATGATAAAAATCAGCACCTCGCGATTTATTTCCGCCGAGGCGCTTGATGTTAAAAGTGCCGTTGCGGTTCAGAATCCGCCAATTCCGGTCCGTTTCCATTAAATTAAGCTCCGAAGCCGCCATCAATTGTGTGCTGGGCACCCGTCACCATCGCAGCTTCCGGGCCGACCAAATAAGCCACCATCCCGGCAACTTCATCCGTCGTCGCGTGCCGTTTAATGGCCATCAGTGAATGCATCATGTCTTTCAGAGGTCCGTCAGCCGGGTTCAGGTCAGTGTCGACCGGGCCGGGCTGAACATTATTGACCGTAATTCCGCGCGGACCAAAATCGCGCGCAAGACCTCTGACCATTCCTTGAAGAGCCGATTTGCTAAGCGCATAAGCTGCTCCGCCCTGAAAAGGCATTCGGTCACCATTAACAGAGCCAATCACCACAATGCGGCCGCCTTGATTCATTTTCCGGGCCGCGTCAACTGCGGCGTGGTAAGGTCCGCGTACATTAATATCAATCAGCCGGTCCACTTCTTGGGGATCTGCCTCAAGTGGATTCTTGAAGACTCCGATGCCAGCATTGATCACCAAGATATCAAGCGCGCCGAGATCGGCAATCACCGTACTCACCGTTTCCCGGTCTCCGCTGTCAGCTTGTACCGCTAGAGCCCCAACTTCACTCGCTAATTTTTTCGCGGCTTCTTTCGAACTCTGATACGTAAAAATAACTTCCGCGCCGTCACGGGCTAGACGTTTCACAATGGCAGCGCCAATTCCTCGGCTTCCGCCCAACACCAATGCCTTTTTACCCTGCAATGTTTTCACGTATGTGCTCCTGTTCCTTCCGTAGGGGCTACGGTTTTATATTTGTGGTTGGTATCAATATTTTCTACAAACCATTCTTTGAGGTGGTCTGCAATCAAACGGTGGCCGCGGCTGTTCAAGTGCGGATCAATTTCGAAGCGAACTCCTCTTGTATTGCCGATCGGACCTGAAAGATCAAGGTATTCAAGTCCGTTAGCTTTAATAATTTCATCAAGACCCGGTATCGGCTTGAGTGAAATGTTGACGATCAAGATTCGGATACCTTTTTCCTGAGATACACTTTTAAATCCGGAAAACAATTCGGAGGCGAGACTAAGAATTTCTTCATTATGTGTGCCGGCCCTTACTGTTTCGCTCAATTTTATTCTCGAACGCCACATCTTTTCATCCCGCGCTCGCATCTTTCCCTTGAGCAAAACCGAACTGAGGCGAACTCGCAGGAAACTGTATAAATAACTCGTCCGCATCCGTTGCTCAAGCTTCATCCGCACTCCGAGCCAAAGGTCGTCCAATTGTTCGGCGGACCGCGTGATGATTTCTCCTGTTTCGATTTTTGTCTCTTTATTTTCCATGCGTTTTCTCGTCCAAAAAATAGGCGCGTCGACCCCGCCGTAAAGTGCTCGCTCAATATCACTTAAAATAAATGCGCAAACAACGAGATCCGGCTTCAAAGTCACACCTGTTTCCTTGAACCAAAGCAACATTTGATGAATCCCGTAAGCCGGCTGGCCGGCATTGATTGAATAAATATTGGGAATTTCATTTTCCATCAAATCCGAAAACCGGTTGCCAATCGGAACGCCCCAGCCAAACGCATTGGAATCGCCAAGAAAAAGAATCTTGAATTTCTCAGTCGGCTCAATTTCCTTCTCGCGCAGACCAAGACTATTGGTCTGGTATACAATGTCAAAGTCGGCTGAATGGACCTCGCGCGTAACATTGGGCATCATTCGGAAGCCCAAGAGTTTGTCCGCCATCATAATATCGGGCCCTCCAGAGGTTGAATAATGCCGATAGATGTCGATGTTCCGGCCGCTGGCGACAAAATAAACCCGGGTTGCAATTTCAAGCACAATAAAGGGAAATACGAGATAAGCCGCAATAAATAGAAGATGGCGACGGTTCAAACGAGGAAGAATGAAACTTGCAATTAAAAGAAGACAAAGAAAACCTGCGAAAAGAACGTTGGCACTGATGACGGTCGAATCGCCCCAGGCAAAATAATTCTCCACGGGGAAGTTCGCACGTTCCTCAATGACCCGATTGAGAACTCCGATTGACCTGCCCTCATACATAGACCGAATCAGAGGGCGGCTGAATGCGAGATAAACTAAGTCACCGAGCACGAGCAATCCAAAAAGAAAGACGATGCCGGTTCGAAACGATACTTTCATTTTTTTATTTTGCGTTAGATTCATCGGTTCCATTTAAACCCGGCACTTCAGGAAATGTTCTGATCTATGTAGTGATCTACTGCAAAACTCGGGTTGTGGCAAAAGATAAATATGAGTATAATGTAACTATGAAATTGAAAAGCGATTGGAGTTCTTTTTTTAGAAAATTCGGCGGCTTTATAGTAATCAGCATCTTAGCATGTCCCCTATTTTCCAACTTCTTCCGCGCAATTCAACCATCTAAGCTCATGCCCCCTAATCAAAAAACACCTGTCATTGAATTTAAGTGCCCCCCCAACTACTGAGCAGTCGCCATTGCAAGATTCAAACCCTAAATCAAAGTATGTTCGACAATTTTCGCTAACGCTGTCGGGAGATACCTTGGCAGTTTATTCAGAATGTTCTGCAATTGAAAGAAAGATTCAACAAGTAAAGTTTCCTCCCGAATTAATTCACGAAGACGAAGAAAAACCTCTGGCAATTTCCATCGTTTAATCTATTAGAAGAAGAACTAAATTTCTGTACCGTTTCCGGCAGTGCCGGGTTCAACCAATTAAACCTGGCAATTTGGGAAATGTTCTGGTTGCAGTTTCTATTCTTCTGTTCTTTATTTTTAGGGTTAAAGTCTTATAGAACTCCGCTTTGACAAAAAATCAAAAGTATATTCATCGCCATTGACATTAATTTTGACAGAATATGGAAGCGTAGTGGGTTCAGTGTTGTTTTCAGTATCAAAATATAAATGAATTAACTTGGAAGTACCGCTAGGAATGAAATGTTTTTCCTCGTCTGTCGTCGACAGTCGTGTACTCGTTAAGACTCCAGCTTGATCTGTAGAAATTTGGGTTAATACTCTTTTATTGCTTGCCATAAAGAAAACTGAATCCCGAGGCTTAAATTCCAATACTTTCTCATCATAATTAAATATCGACAGATTTAAAAATACAACTCGACCAAATTGGGCAGCGCCACAAGTAACCATACTTTTTTCCTTATACTGAAAAATAGCGTCTACAGGAGTCGCGCTTTCTAAATTAGCTGAAGAATTGTTCGCATAAACTAAATTAGTTGGATAAACACGAGACCCTTTTTCATCAATGAATTTTAGCGTAAAGCCATATTTTGGCGTTTGGCGGTTGGGTAACAACTTAAAGGTCTTTTCATCCAGGTTACGCAAAATTCTAAATGTAAGTTCAGAAGTTTTTTCATTAAAGAAACGCGTTGCTTGTTCACCTGTATCAAATGTTAACCCATCAACAGAAATTATTTCATCTCCATTTTTTATTCCAGCAATGTAGGCAATTTGATTTTCTTTGACATTATCTATGATCATTTTCTTGATCGGAGTTACTTTGTCTTTAACGGGAAAAAGTAACATAGTTGGCTGAGTCAAATGCGGAGTAGACTTTTTAAATAATGATGCTTCACTAACTCCGCACAAAAATAGTGTGAATATGCTAGTTATAATATAAATCCATACCATAACTCTTTCAGTACCGGTTCTGCTAGGGACGGGTTTCATTCTACAAGCGAAGAAGTTAAGCGGAACGTGCGTGTTGCCCGATGAGCTCAAATGCTTTATTAGTCGCATCAAAACGGTCGGAAAAATCGATTCCTTCTTCCCTCATTTTTGTCATTAGGGCTTCGTGATATTTCGTCCTCAAAGCATTGATTTGATCTTTGGCATGAAACTCTTCGGCGGGAATTTCTCTTTCTGCCTTCACCAAATCGGTATAAATTCTAGCGATTTCAATTAATGTCATAGCTCACCATTTGCAATCCTAATAGCGATTCGAGTAGCATGATCTCTATCTTTATATTTAATTCCCTGGCTTTTTAATAGATCGATAAATTTCCAGTGAAGCTCTATCCTTTTTTCTTCCAAAAGTTGAAGCTTTTTGGGGTCGGCTGTCTTTTCAATTTTTTCTATGATTTCCACGTACTCTTTAGCAGCGCGATATAAGCTCTCTTTCATCTGTGTTTTATTCTACCTTAACAGCCAAACCATGTTCAAGGAGTTCATTGTTCAAGCATTTTTCTGTACTGACCGGGACCCGCCTTCTTTAAGGTGATATTTTGGCACCTTAGAAAAGGTAGTCGCAAATTGTGACCGCTTCTTCTATTTGATGTTGCAATTTGCAACATCAAATAAACTCAATATCTAATTTCTTATGAAAAACCCGGGCCAGTTTCATTAAGGTTCCCAGCGTAAAACTTCTATTATTAATATCTTCGAGGCGGGAAACGGTTTGTTGAGAGGTGTGAAGCCGGCGGGCCAGTTCTTGCTGGCTGATTCCCTGCTCCTGGCGGAGTTTTGCGATTTGGACCGCAAGACGGGCGTAGAAATCTTCTTCATCAAAAGCTTTCTTGAAACTTTTGTTTTTGAGTTCTTCCCGAAGTCTGACTCTGAAACTGCGAACACCTTTCATAATTCGATTTCTCCTCGATTCAAACGGAACATGAAATCATTCATAATTTTTGATGTAATTGCAAACGGTTCAATTGCGCGTATTAATTTGCGGGAGTTACTGCTTTGTACTTGCGGGACGGTCGCTCGGGCGATCTTCATTGAATCGCCCAGCGCAGTACTTGCGCGTAAAGCGCAAGTAAAATGTATTATAGCAGGAAAATAATTTTACTCCACTGCGACTGCTAATTTTTTTTCGACAAGTTCTTCGTTGAGGTATTTGCCGTCGACAAAGACGTCGGCGAGGTAGCGGTCGTATTTGTCGGACTTCTCGGTGCGGATTAAAACCGGGGCGCCCTTCTTTAATTTACTCTCCAGAAATGACTTGGAGGCCTTTCCTTCAAGCGTATCCAGTTCCGGAGCGTCCAGGCCGCGCAGCCGGAGTTTTTGTTCCGTAACGAATTCAAAACCGAGGTCCACAATGGCGCGGAAGGTGTCGCCATCAATCACTTCAACAACATAGGCGCGGTAGGTATACAAATCGCTCGGAAGGGCCGGAGTCTTGGTGAGCGCATAACCCTCCCGGTCGCGTTCCGCAAAAACGGCGTCTCCTTCTTTTAAATGTTTGAGTTCTCCAGGCTGATAGTAATTGGAAAATCCAAGATCAAGCGCCAACTGGTCCTCATACGGCCCAATTTTTGCTTTGATCACGCGGTAAGTGCCGGGTTTGCCATGTGTCGCATGCAGCGTTTCTTTCGGGAGCGTTTTTCCTTCTCTGGCGGCGTTGGCCCGTTTAATTTCCTGGCGTATTCGGTTGATATCCCATTTCCCTTTTTTGGCCTGCTCTGCTAATTGCTCGCGTTCTTTGGGATCATTCAAAGACAACATTTCACGATAGTCCGACCAGGTCAATTCATCCGACGTCGGATGAATTGGATATTCCCGAGCAAATTGAAGCATATATCTAAGCTCTGTTTCACTTGTCTCTAAATCTTTAGCAAGCCGGAGAATTACATTTTCACCGTAAGCCGCGCGGTCCGCATTCAGAAGTACGTGCCGGTTAATCAGGTTTCCTGTTTCCCAAGCCAATCGGACTTTCTCCTGGCTCGCGCGTTGTTCACTCGCAGCTCTGGCCTCGCGAATGGCTTCGAGGAGTTGGCTGTAGCTTTCAACATTTGAGGCCTTTGCCTCAAATACTGCTCGGGAAGACTCCGAGGTCTTCTCCGAGGCTGCTTTGAGAGACGCTGCAAACGCTTGGGCAGAAAGAAAAATACAGAGGAACGAAACTAAAATGAAGGGTGCTGTCGGTATTAGCTTCATAGAGAAGATAATTGAGGTAGGTATTATATCAAATAGTGGGGCGATTCGCGACCGTTAAAGCGGGTAATACTGACTTACAGGCCCGAGGTCCGGAACAGGATCCTGGCGCGGGCGCCGCCGCCTTGTTCCTTATTTTCGAGATTAATGATTCCCCGGTGCATTTGAATGATGTTCCTGACAACAGACAGGCCCAACCCGGTGCCACCGGAGGTTCTCCTGGTGGTAAAGAAAGGATCAAAAATCTTATCGGCAACCTCAGGGGGAATTCCGTGGCCGGTGTCTTCGATGTCTGCAATGACCACTTCCTCGCCGGCGTGAAATAAATCCTGTTTTCGTTTGCCCGTAAAGGGATCGCCCACGCTTAATTTTTTCGGATAGACTTTGACCGTAATAACGCCGCCATTCGGCATTGCATGAGACGCATTCAGCAATAAATTAACGAACACCTGTTCAATCCGGTTTTTATCCAGCATCAGTTCCGGCGTATCGGGACGGAATTCCTGGACCAGAGTAATTTTCTGACGGTCCAACTGGTGCTTGACCAGAGGCAGTGAAGTTTCAAGGATATGCCTCAAATGATATTGTTCCATTTTGACGCTGGCCACGCTGGCAAAATCCAGCATTCCGCGCACCACAATGTCTGCTTTGGCAACGGCAGTCTGCATACTTTGCAAAACCATCCGAACGTCGGGATCTGTTTGGTCTACTTTTTTCATCAGGAACTCAATGCCTTGAATTAAAATGGCAAGCGGATTTTTCACTTCGTGGGCCACGCCCGAAGCAACGCGCCCGATTGAATTCATTTTTTCCGCTTGAATGACTTGTGATTGGGCGCTCCTGAGTTCTTCTTCGGCTTTTTTGCGCTCTGCGATATCGCGCACGAACACATTCAAGCGGTAGCTTCCGTTGTGCCGAATCGGCGAAACCGTGATCTCTACCGGAAATTTTTCGTTCTTCCGAAGCGCCGTCAGCTCAATACATTTGTTTGAAGCGTGTTTTTTGCCGTTGTGTAAGAATTTTTCAATCCCTTTTTGATAGACTTCCCGGCTCTCTTCTGAAATAAAATCTGAAAATTGCTTGCCCATTGCCTCTGCGCGGGAATATTGGAACATGCTCTCGGCCTCTTTGTTCCATTCGCTGATCATTCCCTTCTCGTCGGTCCCGATAAATGCGTCGTTTGCGGTTTCGATAATCATCCGCGTTTTTTCTTCGCTTTCTCTGAGCTCGTGCGTCCGGTCGATCACGGCCGCTTCAATTTGCTGGTTGACCCATTGGAGTTCTGCTGTACGGTCCGCAATTTCTTTCATTCCGTTCACGCTGCGAAGACAGGAATAATACAAAACGATGTCTTCGAATAAAACCCAGCCGGCGTGCTCAAGCCATCTCCAAGGCTCAATCGTCAGAACGCCGAAAACGGACTCGGGCCAAAACATTCCGCGAATTAAATGGTCAAGGGCCACAACCACCGTTGCCGGAATGAGGACTTTCCAATCACGGTACATCGCCAAAAATGCGAGGGAACCAAAGACATGAAAATGGGTTTCGATCCGGCCGCCCGACAAATGAATGAGGAGTGCTGAGGTCAGCATTTGCGCCACAGAAATGACGTAGCGGGTAGAGGTTTTGCCCGGCCTCAGAAGAGCGAGTAAGATAGGAAAGAAACTAATCGCCCCGCCTAAAATAACGGCCGCCAAAACGTGTACGTGCACCGAACTCTGAGTGCCTGCCCAAGCGCGCGGTGAAATTAAAATGGCAGCCACAATGCCGGCTACCCACTGAAGGAAAAACAAAACCGCAAAGACCCGGTCCGTTTGCTTGAAAATTTTTTGTTGGTGCTCCCGGAACAAAGCTTCGCTTCGCGCTTGAATTTGTTCTGATTTATTCAGCGGAAGCAGATTAGCCATTAGAGACAGAGAGGTTTTATTCATTGTGGTTGAAGAGCGCACAGCCAAAAACTTTGAAATGAGAGCGTCCTTTAACAGCATTCCCTTGAATCAATTGCTTGATGGTTTCACTTCCCTGGTTATCGCCAAAATGCCCGCGAGCGGCCGTAATTCCGCCTTCGAATAACAGACGGCCTTTGGCATCATAAAGAAGCGTCTGACCGGAAGTGAGCGAATGAAAGCGCTTGGCTTCAAAACCATTCGGATCTTCCAATACTTGAACGCCCGGAATGCGCGACGCGTTTTTCCATAAATCAGACTTGAGCCACTTCTCGGAAACGCCTTCGGGCTTAGCGAATAAAACATAGGCAGACACTTTTCCCTGCGAATGGGTCATGATTTTAGAAAGTTCCCCAACTGTTGCGCGGCTGCAAGGGCACTTCGGATGTACAAATAAAAGAAGGAGCGGAAGTTTGGTGTTTTTAGCGATTTGACTGCCTTCGGGCCACAATGCGGGAGCCGTCATCTGCAACGCCGGCGTCGAACTGTATTGAAGCAGAAAAGTTTCCCCTGCTCCGACGAGAAGCACCCATACCAATACGGAACTCGCAAACACCCATTTATGTTTCATCGTCATCACACTTAAAGCATATCTGGCAGATTACGGGAGTGCAAAAAAATGATTTTGGGAGTGGGGAAGTTATTAAGAAGTTGTAAGAAGCAGGTTTTTAAGGTGAAACTCGGACGGGATAAAAAGCTTTAAAAAAGCCAAATGTGGGATTTGACTATTTCGCTGCGGGAAAAAGCTCAACGTGAAAGTCTCCGTCGCGGCCGGTATAAATCACTTTTCGGCCCTGAATGAAAACGTCGTAATAGACCACGCCGGCCGACATAATTCGACGCAAAAATTCGGGGTAGTCGATTTTCCCCCGCTGAATGGATTTGACGGCCTCTTTAACCTGTTCGGCCTGAAACGCCTGGCCAATTTTAGGGGCATTTTTAAGAGGAACCTCTTGAACGAGGTTTTCACCGTCAGCCGAATAATAGAATTTCTCAAGTCTGACCAGATCGGCGCAGTAACGCTCAACCCCTGTCTCAGCCAGCTTCTTAACAACCTCCAGAAAATTGGCCTTCCCTTCAAACGCCAACCGTTCGCATTCCTCAAGAATTTCTGCCGTCACAAACCTACACCTGCTCGCATGAGACTTCGATGAAATCAATATATTTTCCAGAAACATCTCCAAATCTAACTTGTGCGTGATCCTTTGGTCGATTTACATCGCATTGAACCGAAAATTCAATTGCTTCATTAGCTTTCCTGCAAGAGGTTTGCCGCGCTTTGTTTATTGAGGTTTCTCCAATTACACATGACCATCCCGATTTTAATTCTGCTTTTTGAGTTGAATCATCAACATCAAGCGAGTCGACATTATCGTAACTTATATTCCAACGAGTGTGAGAATCGCTCGCCGCTAGCAAAACGGTCGAAATCAATAACAAAGTGAATAAAATAATCGATTTTCTTATCATGCGTGTGCAGCGAATCCTTACTACATCTTGCCTTCGGCCATGAGATTGCCGTCGGGGCCGTACTGTTTCCAGATTTTCTTTTCGTAATCGTCCTCACGCATGAGCTTGCCGTCTTGATAAAACATCTTTCCAACGCCGGTAGGGTCCCCGTTGTTATTGGAATGCACTTCAGACATCATCTGTCCATTTTCATAATATTGTCTCATCGTGTTCCCGCTGGTTTCCATTTGGACTTTGCCGTTTGGAAAATAGGTTTTCACGTCTTCAGCAAAAAGCACCGGAGTGGAAACGAGCATTAAAAGCAAAAGAGCGGATAAGATTTTTTTCATTGGGTTCTCCTTTGTTTACTGTCGTTGCTGCTGCAGCGCGGCAAAGGCGGTAGCGCCCGGAGTGGGCATACAACCTTGTGACGCCTGCGCGTATTGAGTTGAAAATTGAAGGTTGAGGTCCTGCTGTTCCTGCGGGCTCAGTCGCATTTCGGCGCGCATTGGATTTTTCGGGTCAGCCGATTCAATCATATCAAGCCCTTTACCCGCTGAAACGTACGCGGCGGTAATGTCTTCCTGAATTTCAGCGCGTTCCTTTACGGAAAGATTCGGAGAACTGTCGAGTTTCTTCTGAAGCGCTTGAGCAACCAGTTTTGGCCGCATTCCTTTTAGATTTTGCGCGCACTGCATATACCGGTCCATCGCGACTTGCTGTATTTGCTTAAGCCGCGCGTTGTCTTCAGCTTCTCTTTCGGCGGACGTCTTTTCCTTTTCAATCGGCCCGACCGGAATGGTGTTGATGTCAATCGGCGTTCCCATACTCCCGCGCAGTGAATTTTCGTAAGCGTGCTGGCCGGATAAATCCGCCTGTGAACTATAGCGCGTCATTCCGCCGTACATTTGTTCACACTTGAGATTAATTTCCTGCACATAACGCGAGTTCATCGAATTAATCGCGACTTGTTCGTTGTCCGACAAACCCAGCATATAATGCTGCGAATTTTTCGGGTCCGGCGGCACATAAGCTTTTTTCATCGCTCTCGAAACTTTCAGTGCGTTGATTTCAGCGATATAAAAAGCGCGCTCATTCAGATCCAAATTCCCGGTATTGGCAAGCTTCAGTTCCAACCGGTCTCCGATTAATCCTTCGCGGTACCCAATCGATTGATTCTGACAATTGGCAAAATCGGTCAAACCGTGTAAATCCGTAGCGCCGAGTCCGGCCGAAAGCGAAGCGGTTGAGACGGAAGGATAAAATGCGAAGGACATGACAACAATTAAAAATACTGCGATGAATTTGGAACGGTTTATAGTTTTCATTCTTGTTTGGCAACCAATTGGTCCGCCAAATCTAAGACGGGACCGTGATTGGTTGGTTTCATAAACCCGCCGTGGCCGCTTTGGGGATCGCGGATAAATTGCTCAATTGTTGCGCCGCGCGCAACGAGCGCAACTTTTGTTTTTTCCATATGGTCACAACTTTCCGGGTGCTGTTCATCGCGTTCGGCGCAGAACAAAATCCAGTGCACACCTTCAAACGGTTTGGCACCTTCCGGCTGATCGAGAAACGCGCGGTTCGGCGGAAAATCAGGTTCCATCGCTCCGGCGTTAGAAATGGTGACGGCAAAATAAGGCGAAGGTTCCAAACGGTCCAGATAAGTCACCGCGTAACTATTTGCACTTCCCATACTGAATCCCTCAAAAATCACGTGGCCCGGCGGAATGCCTTGGGCCTGGAGCGCTTCTTTAATCCAGGGGTAAATGTCATTGGGTTTGGCGTAACCAATCGATTCCATGCTTCTGCCGTACCACCACTGAATTGCCAGAAACGCGTAGCCGCGATCTTTAATCCGAGGGAACCAAATTTGGAAATCTTTTTGCACCCAGCCGCCGTGTCCGTGAAGACTGACTAAAACCGTATTTTGTTTCGGATCAAAATTCGCGGGTTTCCACCACAAAACAAAACTGCGGCCGTCTTGGGTGGGAATGATTTGAGCGCCTTGTTGTGCAGCAAACTCAACCGATTTGGGTTCAAATTGTTTGGACAGCTCAAGAATTTCATCGGAGCGGATTTCGGCGCGGAGGGACGGAACATAAACCGTGAAGAGAAATAAAATGGAAAGAAAAGCTGTGAATCGTTTCATAGAACCACTTGAATTATAAAACCTTTACTTTTTTCATGGCCTGTTTAATTCGCCCGAGGCCTTCTTCGATTTGTTTGATGTCGAGGGCGTAGCTTAAGCGGATCCGGTCGGGAGCGCCGAACCACTCGCCGAGATAAGTGATGACTTTAAATTCCTGGTACAGGGTCGTCACGAACTGGCGCGCGTTTTTGCATTTCGGAAGCACATAGAAAGCGCCTTCCGGTTTCCAAAGGTCAAAACCCAGGTCCAGAAGCCCCTTATAGATGAAGTCGCGCCGCTCGTGCCAAATCTTCAGCTGTTTGGCGATAAAATCCTTCGGCGCTTTCATCGCACTCATGGCCATATCTTGGCCGACCAAATTTGTATTCATCGAGGTGTGGGTTTTCATTTCACAGACGTCTTCGACCACTTTTTTGTCGGCACTCCACAAATAACCCACGCGGACACCACACATACAATAGGTTTTAGAAAAGGAATTCACCGTAATGACGTGGCTGCCCTGAATATGATAATTCTGGCGCTCGTAAATTAAATCTTTATAGACTTCATCCGAAACGACATAGACGCCGAGTTTTTGCGTGATCTTTTCAATTTCTCTAAGCGTCTCGATGTCTTCGACTCGTCCGGTGGGGTTTGACGGTGAATTAATGAGTACCGCACGGCAGCCTTTTATTTTTTTCTTAAAATCTTCGATGTCAATTCGGCCTTTGACGAGATCGGTGTAAACGGGCTGCATTCCGGCAAGTTCCACAATCGGAGGATAGGAATAATAATAGGGCCGCGGGAGTAAAACTTTTTCGCCTTTGCCCCAACTTCTGAAAATCAGGTCGAGCGCTTCTGAAGCGCCGTTGGTAATGACAAAATTTTCAGCCGTGGAACCGGGATATTCTTTGGCAAGCACTTCGCGCAGTTTCGTTTTACCC
>Ga0209515_10007125_pt1 | contig 13583 bp, 19 predicted proteins | sample Subgroupgradi54m_FD_187454 | JGI IMG/M metagenome (GOLD analysis project Ga0209515, IMG submission 187454) | Subsurface groundwater microbial communities from S. Glens Falls, New York, USA - GMW60B uncontaminated upgradient, 5.4 m (SPAdes)... ...
ATCAATCATGCCATTATGGATAGTATCCTTTCGGAATTGGCAGATCCTGATAAAAAAGTATTTTTGTCGCTGGTTGTGGTTGAAGATAATACAGGCATTTGGAAACTCCTTAACGAAAAGATAGACAACGCTCAGGACACAATATTAGACGTAATGAACAGATTTAAAGAAAAATTGCATGCAGATATTAGAGGAGTTAAGCAATCTTAGTTATTGTGTAGATAATTTTTCTTGCTGGCGTCTCAAGCAGTACCTCTTCACCAAGTTGTTTATTGGTAAGCGCTTTTCCAAGCGGAGAAAGGAGTGAGATTTTTCCTTGGCTTGGGTCTGCTTCCAAATCACCGACAATGTGATATGTAACGTCTTTTTCTCCAGTAGTTAGGGTGACTTTTTTCCCAATTCCTACACCATTGCCCGATGTTTCCTCAATAATCAGTGCATGTTTGAGATTCCAAGACGATCTTCGGAGTTGGCCGTCGATAAAAGAGAGTTTGGCACGGGAAGCTTTATAATATCCGTTTTCACTCAGATCCCCCATTTCTCGAGCTGTTTTCAAATCCAAAACCGCTGCTGGGCGTTGTTTGAGAAGCTCTTCATAGTCTTTTTTCAGTTTTTCGTAACCTTCTTTGGTAAATCGTATTCGTGGCATGGTGTCTATTATAGCTTATTATCGATGGCAAACGTGCTACAATACGGTTATGTTGGTAGACAATGTGACATTACATATCAAAGCGGGCGATGGCGGCAATGGTGCAGCGACATTTCTTCGAAATGGGCAAACAGCCAAAGGTGGCCCTGACGGTGGCAATGGTGGCAACGGAGGCCATGTTTATTTTCAAGGATCAAATAATATCAATGATCTTCGTCAATTTCGTTTTGAGAAAAAAATTAGGGCAGCAGATGGCATAAAAGGAAAACGACAAAAATTGTTTGGTAAGAATGCTGATCATCTGACTATTTTTGTGCCGCTCGGGACACAGATAACTGATACAACGTCAGGTCGTATTGTTGAGATAACTGATACGACAACACCTGTGCTTCTTGCTCGAGGGGGAAAAGGCGGACGAGGCAATACGGAATTTAAATCCGCAACTAATCAAGCACCTATGTATGCTGAAAAAGGGACATTGGGTGAAGAGAAAGACTTACTGCTTGAGCTGAAATTAATCGCTGATATTGGACTCATTGGACTTCCCAATGCTGGAAAGAGTAGTCTCCTTGCTGTCTTGACTCACGCCCACCCAAAGGTTGGAGATTATCCTTTCACAACACTGGAGCCAAATATCGGCATGCTTGGGAAATATGCGCTTGCTGATATTCCGGGACTCATTGAAGGAGCGTCACAGGGAAAGGGTCTGGGAGTAACGTTCCTCAAGCATATTGAGAAAACAAAAATCCTTCTCCATTGCATCGAGTCTACAGACCCTGATGCGGGAAAGACATATACAACCGTTCGTCATGAATTTGAAAATTATAATATTTCCTTACTCGATAAGCCGGAAATCATTTTACTGACCAAAACAGATCTTGGCGATGAAAAAGTCATTACCAAAAATACAAAGCTTTTTCAAAAGAAAGGCAAACAGGTCCTTACCTGTTCGATTTATGATGAGGAGAGTTTGGATATCTTGAAACAAACGCTTGAACAAATGTTGTAAGTTCTCAACTGCTTATTGATGTCGTGTCATCTCTTCGATATACTAACCCCATGATAAGTAATTTGCTTTCAAGTTCAAAACCTCTCGCGTTTATAACAGATGAGCAATTAGAAGAATTTGCAAAAAGCCTTTTACAAAAGGCACAGGTGGCTGCAAATAGAGATGAGAAGCATATTTACACAAACGTCATTGATCCTTTTTCTGCTAGTTTTGATGCCGTAAGGCAAGGTGTCACTCTTGTTCGGTGGCTCGAGCAAGAAAAATCCCGGCAAATCCAAAAGACATTACAAAATTATGTTGGAGATTTCCATCAGAGTGTTATCGGTGTGATTCCTGGTTGGGAAAACTTAAAGGTTGGGAGCAGTATTGATTTGAGGTGTCGTGATAAAAAAATTATTGTTGAGATAAAAAATAAGCATAATACCATGAACAGTAGTTCCGCACTTGCAATCTATGATAAGTTACAGCGGCATTTGGATTATGATGAATCTTATCAAGGGTTTACAGCATACTGCGTTGTCGTTATCCCTAAAAAGCCTCGTCCTCAAAATGTGATGTTTCATCCGTCTGAGCGTAGTACGCCTCGTCCTGAAAGGGAGAATATACGCCTGATAGATGGTAAAAGTTTTTACGAGCTTGCAACAGGAGATCCCGATGCTTTACAAAAGCTATATATTCGACTTGTTATTGTTTTAAGCAGAATTAAAAACATTAATCCTGAAGAGTTTATAAAAGGTGGAACATTTGAAGACCTCTTTAATAGAGCATATAAAATACGATAGGGTTTGATATAAAAATAACCATTGCATTATGCAGTGGTTATTAAATACACTAGATGTATGGATACAAAAACCCTATTGACTGTTTCTGATGCTGCTAAAACACTCGAGGTTTCCTCTGATACAATTCGACGTTGGGAAAAGAAGGGTTTAATAAAAGCTTTTCGTTCCGACCAGAATTATCGTCTTTTTAGTCTTGATGAACTTCAACGAGTACATAATAAAACACAAGGCATACATCAAGAAAATAATTTCAAAATATATAAAGTAGACAAAAAAACTGATTACACATCCATTGAACTTTTCGCGGGTGCTGGCGGTACAGCTTTAGGATTAGAGCACGCAGGGTTTAATCATGTGTTATTAAATGAGTACGACAAGAATTGTGTATTAACCCTTAATAAAAATAGGCCTGAGTGGAATACATTATTGGAAGATGTAGCAAATGTTGATTTTAGTAAATGGGAGGATAAGGTTGATCTTGTCCAAGGTGGCTTTCCATGTCAAGCATTCAGCTATGCTGGTAAAAGGTTAGGGTTTGAAGATACAAGAGGAACTATGTTTTATGAGTTTGCTCGTTGTGTTAAGGAAGTTAAACCTAAAATTGCTATGGGTGAAAATGTTCGAGGTTTGCTTACTCATGAAAATGGCACGACACTAAAAACGATGGTTCAAGTTCTTGATGAACTTGGTTATAAAGTTGCATATAAGGTTGTTAGAGCTCAATATTTAGATGTTCCTCAAAAGAGAGAAAGGTTGATAATTTTGGCTATCCGTAAAGATCTTACTATACCATTTATTTTTCCTAAAGAAAAAGATTATACGATTTCATTGCGGGAAGCACTCAATGATGTTCCTAAATCTGATGGGCAGGGGTATCCTGAAAAAAAGAAAAAAGTTATGAAGCTCATTAGACCTGGAGGTTATTGGAGAGATCTCCCACAAGATTTACAGAAAGAATATATGGGAGCAAGCTATTATCTTGGTGGAGGCAAAACTGGAATGGCCAGGCGTTTATCTTGGGATGAACCTAGCTTAACTTTAACGTGCGCTCCAGCCCAAAAGCAAACAGAGAGGTGTCATCCTGAGGAGACTCGGCCGTTGACAGTACGTGAGTATGCACGACTCCAGACTTTTCCAGATGAATGGGAATTCGTTGGATCATTAGCATCTCAATATAAACAAATAGGAAATGCTGTGCCAGTAAATTTAGGTTATCATATCGGGAGATGTATGGTAGCAATGTTAAACGGTGTGAAAGAAGCAGAGGATATGGATGTTGTTAATGAGTTCAAAATTGGTATGCCTTCTGTGTATCAGTCTGCATTATTTACTTTTGCATGATTTCTAATTTCCACAATAGCGTATAATGTATTTATTGTGTTGGAAGTAAAAAGACAACTACATATATTGCCAGTTCATGTTATCGATCCGTATGCTGATCAGGAAGAAGCGGTGCATATTGGAGAAGAACTTGAATCACTCATTGCGACACTTGGTGGAAAGATCGTTGATCGCATCATTCAAAAGATGGAGAGGCCAAATAGCGCGACCTACATAGGACGTGGAAAAGTGCAAGAAGTCGCAAAGATGCTCAAAGAACAAGAGATTGATGTAGTAGTGCTCAACGCGATGGTCAAGCCCCGTCAAGTTCACGCACTCAAAACACAACTCCAGAAAACAAAATCAGATATTGAAGTGTGGGATCGCGTCGATCTGATTCTGCATATTTTTGACAAACACGCTGCGACACAGGAGGCCAAATTGCAAATCGAATTGGCACGGATGAATTATATGGGGCCGCGAATTTATGGCATGGGTCATGTGATGTCACGCCAAGGAGGCGGTATCGGAACCAGTGGTGTTGGTGAGACCAATACTGAGCTGATGAAACGTCACTGGCGAGATGAGAAGAAAAAGATTACGGATCAACTGGCAAAAATTAGCAAAAGCCGTCAGCAGCAGCTTGATCAACGCAAAAGAGCAGGATTCAAAACAGTTTCGATTGTTGGTTATACCAATGCTGGTAAGAGTTCGTTATTCAATATATTGACAGGTAAAGGTAAGCTCGTCCAGAATGTTCTCTTTGCGACACTTGATAGTAGTGTTGGGAAGATGTACCTTGAAGATTTACATACGGAAGTATTGATTACTGATACGATTGGATTTATTCGTGATTTACCGCCGCTTCTTATCAGTGCGTTCAAGTCGACGCTCATGGAAAGTATTCATGCTGATGTGCTCTTGCATGTGATTGATGTGTCTGACAGAGAAGTGAATACGAAGATTGACGTGGTGATGGAGATCTTACAAGAGTTAGGTTGCGACACAAAGGATGTGGTTTATGTCTTCAACAAAATCGACGCTGCACCAGATTTGAATCGCGAATCGTTTCTTGAAAAATACGCTCCCTTCTCCCCTCTTTTTATCTCAGTGAAGAAGGAGCTAGGCATTGCGGAGGTGAAGGAGTGTATAAAAGATAAGCTCGTCGGTCGTTAATTTATAGAGGAGCTTGACACGCTGTACATTATTCTGTAACATAAATTTATGACACATACATTACCTATTACCAAAGCCAGAGAAGATTTAACCAAACTTGTCAACAATGCTAACAAACGTTTAGACGAGTATGTTATTACGGTTAATGGTTCACCTGCTGCTGTTCTGATCTCCGCTGCCGAATACGAATCATTGAAAGAAACACTTGAAATTATGAGTGATCCTAAACTGATGAAAGATATCAGGGAAGGAGAAAAGGAACTTAACGAGGGGAAAGGCATACCATGGGACAATGTGAAAAAAGAACTTGGATTTGAATAAATGTATAGTCTAGATATTTCCCCACGAGCAAAACAACAACTTAAAAAGTTTCCGAAACGCTACAAGGCGGCTATCAATGAAGCAATAAAAACAATACAAGAAGAGCCCTTGTTTGGAAAACCACTAACCCGTGAACTTACCGGAAGATTTTCTTACAAGGTTGGAGTTTACAGAATAATTTATATAATTAACGAAAAAGATAAAGTAGTTCAAGTCATAACTGCAGGACATAGAGGAACGATTTATGATTAGGTGAAAAATCTTTGATACAGCGATAGTAGTGCGCCGAGGGTGTAGGCGATGAACGTGTACGTAATCAGAGGATATCTCGTGTAGTTTTTCTTTATTTGCCAAAACAAAAAGGCTGTAATCATCCAAACAATGAAAGTATAAACAAATCCCACCAAGACTCGATCAAAAGCTGCGTAGGCAAAGATCGCGAGCGAGTAAATAACTGCATTAATTGAAAGGATTATCATATCTTTTTTATCGAAATTACTTGTTGAAGCCCGTTTTTCAAAAAGCATTAAAGGAATGATCATAAGGGTCGCGCCGATAAAGTAAAAAATATTTCCTGTGTAATAGTCATTAAAGAAAAAACTTCCGCAGATAGTGTTTGAGATATGTTTCGTATCACAAAAATTATTGAAATTAAAACTACTTACCTCATGAATCCCATTCCCCGTCGCATAAAAATAAATACCGACGATAAAAGATAACAATAGAAGAAATCCGTATCTGGTTTTTACAGTTGAAAAGTTATTTGTTACTTCTTTTAAAATAAGTACCGGAAGAATAACTGTAGATAAGATAATCGTTGTCATTTGCACCATTTCATGCAGACGAAGAAAATTATATGGTTGTAAAAGAATTTTAGAGGTTAAAGAAAACCTTTCGATACTTACCAGTACGAGACTCAGTGAAGAAAGTGTAAAAATCCAATTGAGCGTTTTCATAGTCGCTTTTTGATTATATAGTATGTTAACCAGGATTGAATAGTATGTCTATGCATAGTACAATAATACAATGTTAATTACTAAGAAAACACCCTTTACGTTAGAAGAAATTGAAAAATTGCGGGAAGTTTTTGATACTTATATAAAAACAGTTATTGATATTGATAAGAAAATATGTTCTGCTGGTTGTGATAGGCACTATGAGTCAGAACAAGTTTTATTAAAAGATGGATCAAAACAAACGGATTTATGGGGAGGAGGAATCGATTTGGAAACGAAAGTTATTGATTTTAATTCCTTTATTAATATTCGTCCAAGCGATAACAATACAAGTAACGAAATTCAAGACTCATCAATAAGAAAAGAATACGAATCGCTGACAAAATATTTTTTCAAAACAATCTATGAATAATAAAATTATTTTAGAATCGCTCTCAATGGATTTACTTCGTATTGCGTTGGGACTGAAACGTGGTTCTTATAAAATGGCAGAAAGGTTTTCAGAAGAAGCGTTGCGGCGAAAAGAAGAAGTAAATGAAAAAGAAATAAAACCTTATTTACAACAGACACTCATTCGTATGGAGGACGCATTACTGGCTTCAGATATTGAAAAGAAAGCAGAAGATGCGCTCATGTATAGTACAGTTATCCGAAATTACTGCCAGACGTTTCTGCGTAACTAACATAATGATTAAAGCGATTATTCTAGATGTGACCTTCTCCGTCTACATTCTCCAGTGTGCAGATGATACCTATTATGTTGGGTGCACCAATAACTTAGAGAAAAGAGTGAAGGAACATAACACATCAAAAAATGGCGCGCATTATACAAAGATACGACGTCCCGTTGTTTTAAAACATCAGGAAATATTTAGTACGCTTAAAGAAGCCCGGGCGCGGGAAGCAGCAATAAAACGCTTCAAACGAGAGAAAAAAGAAAAACTATTCTTGTAGAAAGTTATTTCTTTTTATCTTTCTTTGGCTTTTTTTTCTCCTTTTTAGGTGTAGAAAATTTTTGACCCATACAAATATAGTAAGCTATCAATTTCTATTATGCAAGAGGTAATAAGGAGTGATACAATCACTACGTGATTCCTCTGATTAAGTCAACATTTTATAAAGAATCTGTGACGAAAAAGGCATTGCAAAGGTTTATTGCCCGAGCAAAACAATTAAGTTTTGGTGAGGAAGGGAAAAAATTTGAAGAACAATTTGCTCAGTGGCAGAAGAGAAAATATTGTATCTTCGTCAATAGTGGCAGCTCTGCAAATCTTGCAATTACCCAAGCTCTCTTAAATCTTGGAAAAATAAAACCTGGTGACAAGGTTGGTTTGTCCGCCGTTACCTGGTCGACCAATGCTATGCCACTCATCCAGCTTGGCTTGCAACCAGTTCCGATTGATGTCTCGTTGGAAACGCTCAATATTTCTCCTGCACTATTTGAAAAAGCACTGGCAAAACATCCGATCAAAATGCTTTTTCTCACCAATTTACTCGGTTTTTGTGATGCGATTGATGAGATAAAAAATATTTGTGATAAAAAAGGCATCATCTTGATTGAAGACAATTGCGAGTCGCTCGGAACAGTGTACAAAAAGAAGTTGCTTGGGAATTATGGACTTGCGAGTACGTTTTCTTTTTACGTCGGACATCACCTGTCAACGATTGAAGGTGGTGCGATTTGTACAGATAATCGGCAATTAGCAGATATGTTGCGAATCGTTCGTTCACATGGATGGGATTGCAATCTGGACACAACAAGTCAAATAAAAATCCGAAATCGTCACAAAATCAATTCGACATTTTATTCTCGTTACACATTTTATGATCTGGGATTTAATTTACGTCCGACTGAAATTGCTGGATTTATCGGTAACGCACAACTCCCCTTTCTCAATGAAATTATCAAAAAAAGAAATGAAAATTTCTTGTCTCTAGCTCCTCAAATGTATAAACAGCGAGAGAAGTTTCTTCCAATACGTTTTGATCATATTGATTTTGTTTCAAATTTTGCTGTTCCCGTGATTTGTCGATCAACAGCGATACGGGATGAGTTGGTTGCACGGTGCAATGATCGACTCGAAATTCGTCCAATTGTTGGTGGAGATATTACTGAACAGCCGTTTTTTCGTAAATATGTCCGTGGACATTTTGAGACTCCCAATGCACGGCTTATCCAAAAGCAAGGATTTTATTTTGGGAATAATCCTGATCTGACGAGGAAGGAAATCGAGTCGATTCTTAAAATATTGGGTTAGCTGGATTCGACTTTCTGCACCCTCTGTGGTATAATAACTAAGCCGTGAAACAACAATCTACCCCAAATTGTTTTGTCTGTGGGTCGCCACTTATCCTTATCAGTGAGGTTACTGAATTGAAGGAAGGTTCTCGTTTTCCGCAAACGACTACCAAATACCGATGTTCCAATCAACCTTGCCAGGATGAGAAAGACAAGCAAACGGCGAAACGGATGAAAATCTTAGAAGATAAGGCATTGGCAGACCAAAAGCGAGTTGAGAAAAAGTTGCTTGAGCAAAAGAAGTAGATGGTGGTTGTAGTTCAACAGCAGAACGCCTGGTTGTGGACCAGGAGGTAGCGGGAGCATCACCCGTCAGCCACCCATCAGTTTTTAGAGCCTCACAATAATCTACCCAAAATTGCTTTCATGCTATAATTATGTTTATGCAAGAAAATAATAAACCAATCGCACATATCATTATTGGATTTATCGGTTCTGGAAAAACAACATTTGCCAGAAAGTTGGAAAAAGAAACAGGAGCTGTTAGATTCACTAAAGACGAGTGGATGGTAAAAGTATTTGGGAATACTCCTCCTAAAGATAAATTTGAAGAATATGATAATAAAATGGCTTCCCTTGCAACAGACATGGCACTTAAATGTTTACAAGCAGGGACAGATGTTATTATCGATGAAGGATTTTGGGTAAAGGAGCATCGAGATGCAATAAGTGAAAAAGTGCAAGATGTAGGTGCTATTCCAAAATTATATTATCTCGAAGTACCTGTTGAGATTATGAAAGCGAGAACTCTCAAACGAAGTGAAAATCCTCCTGTTGATTCTTTTAACATTGATGAAGAATCTTTTAACCACTACTGGAAATTTTTTCGACCTCCTGGTAAAGATGAAAAATTTGAGTTAATAAATCAAGCAAATTCAAGCTGAAGCTATATAACAGTTTAAATTTTAAAAATATGGCAATTATTATTTCCGCAGATGAGATAAAAAAAGAACTACCCAACTATTCTCCAGATAAAGCAGAAGAATTTCACCATGATTCAGCAAAACAAGCAGATAAGTTATTCGCTAAAGCATTAAAAGATGATTCTTATAAGGAAGTAATTTTGCTCAGTGGTGGTACTGCTTCAGGTAAGTCTGAGTTTTTAGTAACGCAATTAAATAAGAAAGATTGTATTATTATGGATGCAACCTTATCTACAGAATTAGGGGCGGGAAATAAAATCAGGCAAATCATTAAAGCGGGAAAAACACCTATTATTTATACAGTAATTCCTGATGATCTAAAACGAGCCTTTTATGCATTTTTAAATCGTGATAGAAAATTCAGTGATGCTCATTTTTATAAAACACATTCTGGCTCAAGAAAAACTCTTCTTTGGATAGCTGAAAATTATTCTGATATTGAAATTAATATTATTGAGAGTTCATATGTATCAAAGACAAGCAACATATTACAATTTAACAAAATCCAATTACTTAATAGAGAGCAGTTGCTTGCATACCTTATTAGTATTCAGATAACCGAAAATGATATAATCACTGTAATACAATGAAAAATATAACTTTGCCATTTGCTCTTAAAAGAGTCCCTTATCAGACAGATCAAAATCATCCTGCTATTCAGGAATATAAGGCTGCTGTTGAAAAAGGAAAAAAGAACCAACACGTTTTTCCCATAGGAGACGGTTGGGTGATTAAAAATTTATGGACTGGGAAAATAAGTCGACTCTTTCAGACAAAAAAGGAGGCATTAAAAGAAGCTGAGGCAATTGCACGTGATCAGAAAAATTCCGTTTTCATTCACGGTTCGGATGGTCGTATAAAAGAGAGAAAAGATTATTAAAGTGAGTCAAAAGCAGTTCAAAATAATTTGAGTCAGGGTCTTTTGTATAATATCTTTATGTCAGCAATCCGTTTTGAAACAACACTTTTTAAAATCAATGATTGGACCATTCTTAGATTGCCTGAGGAGGCCTCCGCAAAGCTTCCATCCCGTGGTATGACAATGGTTAAGGGAACGATCAACGGTGCTCCTTTTAAAACCGTGCTCGAACCGGATGGGAAATATGGGCCAGGACTAAGACCGAGTCACTGGTTCCGCCCTGACAAAAACTTACTTGATGACGCACGCGCTGCGGCAGGCGATACGATACAAGTTTCGCTTGAGGTGACCAAAGAATGGATAGAGCCGGAAGTGCCCGAAGATGTGAAAAAAGCTTTATCTTCTTCCCCCAAAGCCTCGGCTTTATGGAAGGATATTACCCCAATTGCCCGTTGGGACTGGATACGTTGGATACGCGCTGTCAAAATACAGGAAACACGTGAGAAACATATAGAAGTAATGCTCGACAAACTCAACAAAGACATGAGAAGACCATGTTGTTTTAACCGTAATCTCTGTAGTGAGCCCTACGTATCTCGTAATTGGGTACTCCTCGATCCGAGTTGAGATTGCTATAATTATCATAATATGTTTCATCTTGAGGAAATAACGCACAAGCTTCTCAAGCATCCATACTTTGCAAAAGCAAAACAGGTAAAGGAGATGAATCCAGGCCATCCAGAAGATTCTGTTTACACGCATTTGGTGCAAACAGCAGATTTTATTACAGCGCATAAGGATGGAGCGTTTATTGCCAACACGGATGCAAGAAAATTATTTCAAGATTTTATGAATCGAAAAATAGAAGGTGTTCTCTACTCTGATATTGCTATTCTCACAGGACTTGTGCATGATATTGGCAAAATACTTTCCTACAAAGAAGAGGAGAAAATTTTCTCAAGCAATCAAGTAAGTCCTAATACAGGTTTTACTTATAATCCACATCATGGATATTATGGATCAGTTATTGTGAAGCCACTTCTCAAAGAGGTAGGTTTACATGGGAAAATTGTCGATTATATTGCAGATATTGTGCGACTCCATCTCGTGCCGTTTGATTACTATAAAGGAACTGCTGGTTACGCGATAAAAGATGCAATCGATGATTTGAAGCCGCGTATGGAAGGACGACACGTAGAAGTATGCATCAATGCCTATGGTGATATTGCCCAGCATAAACCACTTCAGGAATGCTTCGAGCTTATTGGAAGAATGTTTGAAGAGCCACACTTTTATAGCACAAGAGAGTACGTTGTTGCATAAAAGCTTTCAGACATCTTTTTTAATTCACCTTTTGAAATAGTGATATCGACAATCGTCATAGGATTGTTATTATATCAAAAAATTTGGGACAGGAGTATGATGGAGTTATGTTTCGAAGAATTCCTTTTCCTGTTGTGATCCTGGGGATTGTTAGTTTTTTTAATGATCTTGCCTCAGAAATGATTTATCCGATCATTCCCCTCTTTCTCACATCAGTCATTCATACGCCGATTCCAATTATTGGACTCATTGAAGGGATTGCAGAAGGAACGGCAGCGATCATGAAATTTATTTTTGGGTATCTCTCAGATAAGATGCACAAACGAAAACTATTTGTTGTCCTTGGATATAGTTTTGGCGCGGTATCAAAATTATTTATTGGACTTGCAACAGCGTGGCCGTTGGTACTATTTGCTCGATTTGTTGATCGGACAGGAAAAGGACTTCGGACGTCAGCGCGAGATGCGATTCTTTTACAAAATGCAACACAACAAAATAAAGGCTTCATCTTTGGATTTCATCGGGCGATGGATTCGGCGGGGGCAGTAGTCGGTCCACTTTTGGGACTTTTGCTTCTTGCTCTTTTTCAAGAAAATATCCGGCTGACATTTTTTGTAGCATTCATTCCAGCAGTGATTGCTGTTATTCTGTTAGTTCTTTTTGTCCATGAAAAGAAGCAGGAACCCCAACAAAAAAAGTTCGTGTTTCGTTTTGTTTGGAAAGAGCTTAATCCTCGTTTCAAATTTTTCCTTCTTGTCAGCATGCTTTTTGCAATTGGTAACAGCGCGGATAGTTTTCTCATTCTTCGTGCTACCAATTTGGGACTCACGACAACACTTGCCGTTCTGACCTACGTTGTCTATAACATTTCCCAAACACTGTTTGCGACGCCGGCTGGCCAACTTGCTGATAAGATCGGTGCACGCAAAGTATTTGCGATGGGGCTTCTTATTTTTGCTGGGGTATACTTTTCGTTTGGGTTTATCCAGAGCCCTCTGTGGATTTGGTTGATTTTCCCAATTTATGGTGTTTATATCGCGTTTACGGATGGCGTTTCAAAAGCCTATATCGCCGAGTATATTACTGAACAGGAAGCAGGTACTTATTTTGGTCTCTATCAGACAGGTATTGCTCTGTGTGCGTTTTTTGCATCATTGATTGGAGGGATTTTGTGGAGCGTCATTGCTCCATCTGCAACGTTTTATTATGGTGCGTTTATGGCGTTTTTTGCATTTGGTTTATTAGCCTACGGAACAATGTTCAAAAAACTCTAAGCAATGGTATAATACTCCTGTCTTCTTATGGAAAAAGATACTGTCAGTACCGTTTCATGGATCGTAGTGGTGAATCTTCTGGCTGATCTTGTGGTGTTTAAGCATTATGATTTTAATGAGTTTCTCAAAAAGCTCATCAAAGTCGTGGTAAAGATTGTTCCCATTGATGCGTGTCTAATTTATTTTTATGACCATGATACCAAAGAACTCACCTTGGTCGGTTCAAAAAAATCGCACGATGCTCTGCTTGGTAATATAACACTGAAAAAAGGAGAAGGTATCACCGGATGGGTTGTCGAACACAATAAAACGGTTGCGATAGAAAAAGAAGCATACAAAGATACACGGTTTAAATTTTTTAAAGAACTCCCTGAAGATAAATTTGAAGGATTTCTTTCCGTACCGATTGTGAATGAAAGTGGCGTTGTTGGTGTTATCAATCTGCAAAGCCGTCTTCCCTACTCTTTCTCTCAGACACAGATTGAAACACTTGAAGCAATTGTCAAAATTATTGCGTCTGCATTCGAACAAGTGATTCTTGATCGAAAAGTAGGTCAGTTGGAGACGAGACTGAAAGAAAGACAGCTGATTGAAGAGGCAAAAGGTATTTTGATGAAAGTAAAATCGTTTGATGAGAATGAAGCTTATCATTATCTTCGTCGTGAAGCGATGAGTAAACGCAAATCCATGCG
>Ga0209515_10007127_pt1 | contig 13581 bp, 11 predicted proteins | sample Subgroupgradi54m_FD_187454 | JGI IMG/M metagenome (GOLD analysis project Ga0209515, IMG submission 187454) | Subsurface groundwater microbial communities from S. Glens Falls, New York, USA - GMW60B uncontaminated upgradient, 5.4 m (SPAdes)... ...
CCGGCGAAAGGTTGATGACACAGTTCGAGGTCACCACATCCGCGCTCTTCGTCTCAACCGGAATGTCCTCAAGGAACCCTTTGCGGAACTGCACAACGTCGTAGCCGAGCGATGCTGCCACTTTCCGCTGGCTCTCACGCGCCACCTCCAGCATCTGGTCGGTCATATCGATGCCGATGATTCGGCCGGTTGGTCCGACATACTTCGCCGCGATGAAGCAATCAATGCCGGCTCCAGAGCCAAGATCCACGTACACCTCACCCGGCTGGAGGCGCGCTGCGGTCACCGGCGAGCCGCACCCGTAGAACCGATCGAGGACTTCTTGCGGAATATGGTCCACCTCATCGGCATCATATTTCGTTGGGCAGCACAGCTCGGCCTGCGGCTTCTCCGCCGCTTGGCCGTAGAACTGCTGGACAATCTTGCGCGGCTTCTCCACATCAAACGACAGGACGCAGTTCGAGTGCAGAAACGCCACGCCGACCGCCTCATTCCCTAATTCCGTCGTGCCACAGACGATAGCCCCATCGCCCATCGCATGATAGATCCGCGGCGCATCATAGCCCGAGTGGCGATTCACCGCGGCGAGCTTCCGCGCGGTGAGCGCATCCATCGCATCGAGGAGTAGCGCCTGATAGAGTGGGTAGTACGGGTCGTCCCCCACAAAACTGTCCGAGAAGAAGTAGCTGTGCTCCACATCGCCGCCACCGGTGAGATACCGTAGCGGATCCTCTGCCGCTTGCGTCTTGCGGATGACACTCGCTTCGCGGATCTGCTGGAGAATCGGGCTGGTGCGCCAAATCTGCTCAAGCGTCCGGCCGTTGGTGGCATCGCCGCAGTCAAGTGGCTGATGGTTCGCAAGCGCCGCAGACGGATAGACATGGCCGTCCGCATAGATGCACAGGCTCTGCCACCCCGCATTCCCGAGATCAAACTTGACCCCAGCCGGAGCGTTCGCTCGCAATTCAAACGACGCGGCATTATCGAGCGTCACACCGAGGCGGTCGGCTTCGCGCTTCACGGCGCGAGTCGCCTCGATTAACTGTTCGGTCGGCGGAAACCACCCCACCACCTGTCTGTCGGCCGCAGGCTGGTCGCGGCTCTCCGTCAGTTCCCGTGTTGGCCGCGACGTTCCGCCTCTGGCGGAACCAGCCAGGTGGTGGGGCCATCCGTTAACCCGCTCTCGTACGCGTCCGCGCAGATGCATCCACATGAGATGCTGCGAGCGCACGCCGCAGGATTCGGCCAGGCGCGTGATGTGCGGCAGATCGTCAAGGTTGCTACTCGTGGCGACCGTCGTGATCGTCACGTCGAACCCTCGCCGGCTCAGCTCCTTGAGCCCTGCGATCGTGGCTTCCAAGCTGCCCTTGCCGCGGATGGGATCATTGATGGCCGCTGTTGAGCCATCGATGCTGACCTGGAACTTCACGCGCGCTCGATCCAATCCATCAAGCACAACGCGCCGCGGCCCAGTGAAGAGTGTGGCGTTCGTCAAAATGATGAGCTCGATGCCGTGCGTCTTCGTGATCTGGCTGATGAGCTCCGGCAGATCCTGGCGCACGAACGGCTCGCCCCCGGTCATATAAAACCGATCCACACCCAAAGCCACCGCCTGATCAATTAGCACGCGCCATCGCTCAGTCGGAAGCCCTTGCTCTCCGCGCGGCGAAGAGCTGACAAGACAATGCTGACAGCTGAGGTTGCAGGAGTTGTTGGTATGCAGCCAGCACTCGCGCAGCCGAGAGAGCGTCAGATACGCCGCGCGCCCTTCATACGGCTGGCGATCAAACGCCTGCAAGCCTGTCACGCCATGGCGCAGCGTCTCGCTCACGAATGCCTGAACATGCACCCAGGCTTTGCCGGTTTCAAGCTGGTATTGAGCCGCGTAGCGTTCCACCAGCGTTGAGAACTGTCGCGGCGAGTCAATGAGTATGCGCATGAGCCATGCCCCGCGCGCATCTGTGGAGATCCAGTTGGGCGCTTCGCCATCCACAAACAGCGTCCATTCACCGCGCTCAATCGCAGTCAGGGTGGGCACGTGCAACAGCGTCCGCTCGTTCAACTCTGGCATGCCGGCCTCCTCTGCATCAGGGCATCAATCCGCTTCACTTCCCGTGGCACGACCGCTCGACGACGCTCCTCCTCGATGAACCGCACCACATCTTCTAGACGATCAATATCGTATCCCAGCGGCAGCGCCTTCAGCGTCAACCGCAACGCGTGAGCGTTCTGCTGCGTCTGCGCATAGACTGCAGATGAACTCCATGAGACGCCTGCGAAGAGAGATGGCGCCGGCTGCGATAGCCCAATTAAATAGTAGCCCCCATCAGCCGCTGGGCCAACGACCACATCAGCCTGCTGGAGCGCGATAAACGCTTGCTCAATGTCAGAGGCTTGAAGCCACGGCGAGTCGATCCCGATCACCACCACCTGCTGCGCCCCCTGAGCAAACGCGCGCTCCGTCGCATCGCGCAATCGCTCCCCCAGCGTTGCACCGACCTGCGGCTGTAACTGCCATCCGGTCCCCAACCATTCACGCGCCTGCGTGAGGGCGCCTACCGGATCGATGTAGAGGATCGCCTCGGACTGGAAGCGCTGCAACCGTGCGAGTGTTAACTCCACACAGGCGCGCGCGATCTCGGCTGCCGCCTCAGCCCCCACGTGCACAGCCAGTCGGGTTTTCACGGTGCCTGGCGTTGGATACTTCAAGAAAATCAGGAGTTGGCGCATGCGCTAGAGGCCGCCCGCTGATGGGTGGTCAGTGCAATCCGAAGAATGGTGGAGAGGATGGCGTAGCCAGCGCATACAGTCCCACGAATGGTGCCTGAAATCTTTGAGCGGCCGATGCGCCGACGGTAATGGACCGGCACCTCGACAATCCGCAGCCTTTGCACAATCGCTTTCGCTTGCATCTCCACCGTCCATCCAAACGCCTGGTCGACCATGCACAATCGTATGAGCGCCTCGCGGCGGATCGCGCGAAACGGCCCAAGATCGGTGTAGCGATGTCCAAAGAAGATCCGTATAAGCGCGCAGGCCAATCGATTGCCGAACCGTTGCTGGAGCGTCAGACTGCCGGGCAGCGCATGGTGTACTCGCGAACCAATCACAAGGTCTGCTTCTTGGCGCGCAATCGGCGCAAGGAGCGCGGCAAGCTCTGTAGGATCGTCCGAATGATCCGCATCCATGAACGCGATCACATCGATGGATGGATCAAGTGCGACCATCCCAGCCAAACAGGCGCGGCCATAGCCGGCCGCTGGCTCGCTCACCACGCACGCCCCGTGCTGACGCGCAATCTGAGCGGTCTGATCCGTCGAGCCATTGTCGACCACGACGATCTCACGCACGAGGTCGCGCGGAATCTCCGTTAAGACTTGGCCAAGCGCAAGCGCTTCATTGCGAGCTGGCATGATGATTGCTACTCGCATTACAAATCTGTGCGCACGTTGGATGTTGTATTTGCGATGTTGGATGGTTTCGATGTGTTCTGCCAATCCAAAATCCAAAATCCGAAATCCAAAATGACTTCGCTTCTCTGGTTAGCTTGCATGCTTCACCACCACCCGCGGACGCACCGTCCATGGGGCCACACACACGCGACGTAACTCCCAGAGGCCGAACAAGAACACTGGTGCATACTCCAACAGCCGCGCCCACAGAGGCACATGCCATGCCCCGCCAGCGAGATAGCCTGGCCACACCGTATACGCCAGCACCACCGTACCGGTCAGTGCCATGAGCGCTGGCACCCGCCACAGGCACAAGCCTGGAATGAGCCACAACACATACCACGGATGCAGCACAGGGCTGAGGAGTGCGGCACCCGCAAACGCGCCCAAGAGATACCGGATGGGATCGGCCTCGCGCTTCGCCCACCAGACCAGCCATCCTCCCCAACAAGCATACATGACGATTCGAGCCAGGGCGGCGTTTCTGAGGAGTCCGGCCATCAGCATGTAGATAGACGCGTTGGACTCAAATCGACCAGTCATCGCGGAGAGGCTTTCGATCACTGCAGACACTGCCGTTGGATGCATCGCGAGAGGAAGTGCTGCGAACAGCAGAAATCCCAGCAGCCAGCCGCGTTGCACGCGGCGAAACCACCACCAGGGCACGAGAATGATGGACGCAAATTTCGATAAAAAGGCCAGACTCCACTCTAACGTGGCCCCCATCCACCACCCAGCCTGCCAGGACACCACGCCAATCCAAAGGAACGCAATGCCGAGCGCATCGTTGTGGCCTGAGCCGGCGATCTCTAGCACGACCAGCGGATGCCACGCATACGCCGCGACCCAGAGCAACGACTGGCCGCGCTGCCAAAGGATCACCAGCAGCGCCACGACGGTCAACAACTCTGCTGCGACAAAGACCAGTTTCTGTGCCGTCACGGTGTGCCCCACGGCGGCTCCCACGCGAAACGCGAGCTCAGTCAATGGCGGGTACACGGTGCGCAAGTGGGGAAAGTTGATACGAGGAAACAGGTCATCGCGTAAGAACTGTAGTTGGGGATGGTTGGGCGGATACGCGTAGGGGTCAATGCCCGCGCGCTGCACGCGCCCGTCCCAGTGGTAACGGTAGATATCATCCGATAGAGATGGAGTCACTCCGCACATCACCACACGGAACAACACAGCCATCCACACAATCACCGCAATGCAACCACGCGTCGCTCCCTTCGCCACGCCACGTTGCTCGATGGCATGCACCACCCAGAGCGTTGAGAGATACGCGAGGAATGCGAGCGCGAACCAGCCGAAGAATGGGCCAAGATGCGTGCGGAGATCGCCGAGCCGTCGCACCTGATCCCAACAGAAGAGTGAGCAGGCGCCAAGCAGGGTCAACGCCGCGGTCCACCAGAGCTGAGGCACGTGGGCGCGATTCCTGTCAGCGCGGCTTGCGTTGCGTACCGACCGTGCACGATGGCGGCGGGGTGCTGGAGAGTGCCGCTGACCGATGCTGGAATCTACCATGAGCGAGTGATGCTATCTTCGCCTGTCCATTCGAGCCTGTCAACTCTCCGTCCGGTCGCTGGAAGGACTCAGGAGGGTTCGCTATAATGGGGATACATGACCTATCTTCCACTGCGTTGCGACTCTTATCACCACTCGCCACATCCGGCGCACAGGAGCTTATGAAGCGTTGTGACCTCTTTCATCAGCTGGATCGTGCGAACATCGCCTTCAGCGCGCGCTCTGGCATCCCCCTGCTACGCATCGTGCTCACCATGACATTCATGATAAACATCTCGTGCGGCTGGCGGCTGGCCTTGTCGTTGGCAGCACCACTCAGCGGTGCCACGAGCAACTGCCGTCCCAGCCTGCCGAGCCTGGTCAACGCTGAGCGTCACACATGATGGAACGGCGCTGTATGCCTGAGCTGATGGATGATCCAGCGCTCGATCCGGCACAGCATGTCCAGGCGCTCCGAGGACTCTCGCGCATCAACCGCTGGAGCCGAAGCGCTCGCCTCATCTGGTCGGCCCTGCACGCGGTGGCGCGTGAGAGCGGAGTGCGCCATCTGCGCGTGCTTGATGTCGCCACAGGAGCCGGCGATATCCCGCTGAGGCTGTGGCGCTACACTCAGCACGGCGCTATCCAGCTCACCATTGAAGGATGCGATGTCAGTCCCACCGCGATTCAGTACGCCCAAACCCAAGCCTGCCAGCACGGTGCCGCGGTCAAGTTCTTTGTGCTCGATGCGCTGACCACACCCATCCCGGTACACTACGACGTTGTCATGAGCTCACTGTTCACGCACCATCTGACTGACTCAGAAACGATTCGCCTGTTGCAACGGATGAAAGATGCAGCGACTCGCATGGTGCTCGTCAATGATCTCCGGCGTAGCCGTCTGGGGCTGTTGCTCGCTTATGCCGGCACGCACCTCCTCAGCCGCTCAACCATCGTGCATATTGATGGACCGCGCTCAGTTCAAGCGGCGTACACCATCGATGAGATCCGTCGGCTGGCAGAACAGGCCGGCTTAACCAGATGTCCCGTGCAGCGCCGATGGCCAGCGCGTTGGCTGTTGACGTGGCAACCGACTCGATGATGGCGCAGCCGCTCCCAACAATAACGCCTACAGCAGCTGCCAACCGATGCTGGGATGTTGCGGTCGTTGGTGCTGGCCCTGCGGGAGCCTTGGCCGCGTACGAGCTTGCCCGCCGAGGTGCCGCAGTGCTCCTAGTTGATCAGGCCATGTTTCCACGCCGTAAAGTGTGCGGCTGCTGCCTCAGTGGCGCGGCGATCACTACGTTGAAATCTGTTGGCTTAGGCGCGCTCCTTGAAGCGCTGCGCGCGGTTCCTCTCCATACCGTGCAACTCGCGGCCGGACATCAGCGGGCTGTACTTCCGCTGCCGGCAGGCGTTGCTCTCTCACGAGAGCAACTTGATACAGCCCTCGTTCACGAAGCGATCCGCGCAGGTACCGCCTTCTTGCCGAAGACACGCGCAACACTGGATCGCGTGATGCCATCGAGTCGTCGCCTCATCTTGGATCACGACGACGAGGCGCGCACCACTGTAGAGGCGCGCGTTGTGCTAGCAGCGGATGGGTTGCGCGGAACGCTGCTGCAGCACGCACCGAAATTTCAGATGCGATCAACCGGCACGTCGTACATCGGTGTTGGAACGACCATCGAGCATGCGCCCGCCGCGTATTCACCTGGTACAATCTTCATGACCGGCGCACACACCGGCTACGTTGGCATGGTCCGGTTAGAAGATGGGCGACTCGATATCGCAGCCGCCGTAGCACCAGTCACCATACGACGCCATGGAAGGCCGCATACAGTCATTGCGGCTATGCTTCGTACAGCAGCCATGCCCCCGATCGACACACTTGATCAGGCGCGCTGGCACGGCACTCCATCGCTCACGTGCCGGCGCGCATCCCTGGCGGCTGAGCGGGTGTTTGTCATCGGAGACGCAGCCGGGTATGTTGAACCCTTCACCGGAGAAGGCATCGGGTGGGCACTCGCCTGCGCTGTGAACGTTGCGCCGCTTGCTCTTGAGGCTGCGCAGCGTTGGAACCCCTCGCTGATCCAGCGATGGAGCACACGCTATCATCGTGTGCTTGGACAGCGCCAGCGTCGCTGCTGGATGCTCACCCAACTGCTGAGGCATCCAGCGCTCATGCAGGTGGCGTTAGCCATCTTGTCGCAACAACCCCGCCTGGCCTCACCGTTTATTCGATCGCTTCATCGGCCATTGCTCCTACCCACATGACTGCAATGAGACGAACCGCTCGAGCGATAGCACATCCAGTTCTGTTAGGCCTTGGCACCGCAGTGCCGGCCCATGCCATGGCGCAGCATGAAGCCGCTACACTTGCGGTGCGCCTCTGTGGCCACACAGAGGAGACGGCAGCGCTCCTGCCACTTTTGTATCGGCGCACGCAAGTTGCAACGCGAGGCAGCGTCCTCTTGGACGGCTCGAATGGCGATGGGCTGCGCCAAACGTTCTTTCAACCAGCCGGCCCATCGCAGGATCGCGGACCAACGACACGACAGCGCATGGAGCGTTATGCGCAAGAAGCCGAAACCTTAGCGCTTGCTGCAACACGCCAGACGTTGCAGCAGGCGCAGTGTGATCCGCAGCGCATCAGCCACTTGGTAACAGTTTCTTGTACCGGGTTTGCCGCTCCTGGGGTGGATATTGCCCTGATGAAACAGCTCAGGCTACGACGGACGCTTGAGCGCACCCATGTCGGGTTCATGGGCTGCCATGGCGCGTTGAACGGACTGCGTGTGGCGCGCGCGATCACCCAACAGGATCCTCGCGCGTGCGTGCTGATGTGCGCGGTGGAACTGTGCAGTCTGCATTTTTCATACGCCGAGGATCCAGAGCGCATGGTTGCCAACGCGCTTTTTGCCGATGGGGCAGCATCCGTTGTCCTGGGACACGCGAAGACCGCCTCACGAGACGCGTGGCAAGTCGCAGCGAACGGGGCATGCCTCTTCCCTGATTCTGAAGAGGCCATGCGGTGGCAGATCGGCGATCACGGGTTTGAGATGACGCTCTCAGCGCGTGTGCCGGGACTGATTCGCGCCCATGTACGACCATGGCTTGCGAGGTGGCTGAAGACGCACCATCTCCGAATTGACGATGTACGCTCATGGGCGATCCATCCTGGCGGGCCGCGCGTGCTCAGTGCTGTCGCTGGAGCGCTTTCCTTGCGTCCAGCGATCACCGAGATCTCGCGTCAGGTGCTCTCGACATGCGGGAACATGTCCTCAGCCACGACGCTCTTTATCTTGGAGCGGCTTATCAAACAACACGCGCCACGTCCCTGCGTGGCGCTCGCCTTCGGCCCTGGCCTGGCCGCCGAATCCGCGCTGTTTATGTAGAGAAACGGTTACTGCGGAAGAGCGCTGAGAAGCTCATCGATTTTCCGGAGATCAGTGGTGGGAAGTTGGCAGACGTAGTTCTGGCAGATGTAGGCGGTGGGTGCTCCAGCGATTGGCTGCTGATTCTTCACGAAGGGGATGAGGCGCTCCACCGCTTGTGCATGATGATCGGTTGGATGTAGGACGAGTGTTGCGCGCGGAAGGAACCGCCGTGCTACAAGACTCAACATCTCCTTCGTACTTGCAGCAGTTGGATCACCGGCGATCACGATCTCTTGTGACGGGCCAAGCCAATGATCAAGCGCGATCAAACACTGCGGAAACGCATGCGGCGCCTGGGTGACCTGACCGGCAAACGCCTGGAAGAGCGTTTCGGCGCGGCGCTGCAGCGCCTGATCCATCAAGAGCTGCCCATACCGGATAAGATCTAGCGCCGCAACCGAGTTGCCTGAAGGAATCGCTCCGTCATAGAGTTCCTTCGTTGTAGCGATCAGCCGCTCGTTGCGTGCACCGCTTAAGAAGAACCCGCCGCCGCCTGCTTCATCCCAAAATGCGCGGACCATGTCCTGCACGAGCTGTTGCCCTTGCTCCAACCAGCGGACATCAAACGTCGCCTCATAGAGATCAAAGAGCCCCCACGCGAGAAAGGCATAATCATCAAGAAACGCTGGGATGTCGGCCTGGCCATCGCGATAGCGGTGCAAGAGATGTCCTTCGCGTTGCAGACGCTCGAGCAAGAATATTGCCGCCTGTTCAGCCGCCTGCGTATAGCGTGGCTCGTGGAGAACGCGGCCGCCATAGGCTAGCGCCCCAATCATCAAACCATTCCAGTCAGTCAGGATCTTGTCATCGCGATGCGGCCGCTTGCGCTGATTTCTCGCGGCAAGGAGCTGCTGACGAGCGGCCTTCAACCGCGCCCCAGCTTCATCAACTGTAAGCCCCTGATCCTTCGCAAGCGACTCCATGGTGGTCTCAACGTGTAGGATCGAGGCACCGTGCTCAAAATTCCCTTCTAGTGTTATGCCATAGTAGCGGCTCACAAGCACTGCATCCTTCGCGCCCAACACCTGCTCGAGTTGGGCCGGCGTCCAGACGTAAAACTCGCCCTCTTTCCCGACTTCGCCAGCATCCTCAGCCGCGTAGAACGTCCCCTGCGGATCGCGCAGATCACGCAGCACGTATTCAAAGATATCCCGTGCCACATCAGCGTATGCAGACTTCTCCGTCACCTGATACGCTTCAAGATAGGTGCGCGCGAGGAGCGCTTGGTCATACAACATCTTCTCAAAGTGCGGCACGAGCCAACGCTCATCCGTTGAGTAGCGATGGAAGCCCCCGCCAAGCTGATCATGCAACCCTCCGTGCGCCATCGCTTCAAGGGTCGCTTCAACCATCTGCAGGATCTTCGCATCGTTCGTGCGATACCACGCACGCAGGAGGAGTGAGAGGCTATGGCTGCGCGGGAATTTCGGAGCCGAACCGAACCCGCCATGCGTTGGGTCATACTGCCTCGCGTATTGCCGGATCGCGGTATGGATGGCCTCGATCGTCAGCGGCGTCTTGCTGCGCGGCCCATGCGCTGCCTGAAGTGCTTGCGTAATCGCCTGGCTGGACGCTAATAGCTCGGTCCGCCGCGTCTTCCATGCACGGTCGATCGATTGCAAGACGCTGTTAAGTCCAGGACGTCCCATCCGATCTTCCGGTGGAAAATAGGTTCCCCCCCAGAATGGTTTACCCTCCGGCGTGAGGAAGACGGTCATCGGCCATCCCCCTTGCCCAGACATCGCCATCACCGCGTTCATGTAGAGCGCATCCAGATCCGGCCGCTCTTCCCGATCCACCTTAATAGGCACCGACAGCGCGTTGATCAGCTTCGCCATTTCAGGATTCTCGAACGACTCCTGCTCCATCACATGGCACCAGTAGCAGGTGGAGTAGCCTATAGAAAGGAAGATGGGCTTGTCTTCGCGCTTCGCCCGTTCGAAGGCTTCAGGACCCCACGGATACCAATCAACCGGGTTGTGAGCGTGCTGCAAGAGATACGGGCTCTTTTCGTGGATGAGACGATTCGACTTGTGGGTGGGTGCGTCAGCAGGCATCGCAGGTGGTGCTTCGGACGCGACCGTCCCGCGTCGTCTGGTAGCGGGCATTGCACGGTGCGCTCTCATCGTAGCCTCTCTGGGACTCTGCTGCAACAACCGCGCGCTCAGCTGGCGCGTGTGCCAGAGGACGAGAGAGACGATCACTCCACCACAGAGCACAACACCGTAACTGATCAGGTGCCGTTGTCGGAGTTTGCGCATGAGGAGAACTCATCGCGTGCCAGGTAAACTGCCTAAGGGGCCAGCTTAGGCTACGTGAGCACCTAGCTGGTCCGCCAGTGTTGGCAGGGTAGCGCACGGAGGACCAAAGGGAAGTGCCAGCACGTTACCGAAGGTGACATCTTCCGGCCGCTGGTATTCAGGAAGACCGATCACAAGCTGCTGCTGATCTGCGCCACAGCGGTAGGTGTTGAACCATCGATCCCACCACGAAAAGATCGTCGAATAGTTAGAGTTCGTCTCCGCATGGACCTGCGAATGATGGATGCGATGCATATCCGGGGTCACAATCACCCACCGCAGCCACGTCTCAAAGGGCTCCGGAAGATGGAGATTGGCATGCTCAACCTGGTTCAACAACCCGAAGAGCATCTCAAAGATGATCACACTGGCCACGCTCGCTCCCCAGAGCGCAATGACGCCCAATCGGAACGCGGCGGAGAGCCCCATTTCGGTGAGATGAAATCGCCCGGAGGTGGTGACATCCAGATCTCGGTCGGCATGATGCACGCGATGCATCCGCCACATGACTGGAACGCCGTGATACGCGCGGTGCCAGAAGTAGGTGACGCCATCGAGCAGGACAACGGTGAGGAGCACGTTCGCCCATCCCTCAATCCCCAGGCGATAGAGCAGCCCGAAACGACGGAGCTCGAAGCTGTGATAGATCGAGATCATAAGGCTGCCGAGCACCACGCTCAGGAGGAGCGCATTTGATCCGGCGATGAACAGATTGATCGCATAGCGCCGCCACCGCGACTCGACGGGTTGGCGAAACGGCCACGCGCTCTCGATGAGGAGCAGCAACACAAATCCACTGAGACCGATGACGCTACGCTCCACCATCAGCATGGGGACCATCCACATCCTTAATCATCCACGCTGTTCAATGTGAAACGCGTAAAGCGTAATGTAGACCAACCAGGGGTTCGGTGTTCCATGACGCCTTCCGCATTACGCATTCAACAAACGCTGCATTCCTAAGTTGCGAGGCCGGCTTCAGCGAGCCAGCGCTCGCAGTCCATAGCGGCCATGCAGCCGCTGCCCGCTGCGGTGACCGCCTGGCGGTACTTCTTATCTTGCACATCGCCGCAGGCAAACACGCCAGGGATCGAGGTGTGTGTGGAATCTGGCTTCGTGATGAGATAACCGTCTTTGTCGGTCTCAAGGTGTTTGGTAAAGAGCGCGGTGTTCGGCGTAAAGCCGATTGCATAGAAGAGTCCGCCGCAAGCAAGATCGCGCTCCTTTCCGGTCACTACATCTTTAAGACGCACGCCTGAGACACTCTCTTGCCCGAGCACATCACTGAGCACCGCGTTCCAGATCACCTCAATCTTTGGATGTTTGAGCACTCGCTCTTGCATGATCTTTGAGGCGCGCAGTTTTTGGCGCCGATGCACCAAGTAGACTTTGGAGGCAAACTTGGTCAGAAATGTCGACTCTTCGGCAGCGGAGTCGCCGCCACCGACAACCACGAGCTCCTTGTGACGAAAGACGGGGAGCGCGCCATCGCAGACCGCACACGCGGAGATCCCTTTATTCCAGAGGCGCGGCTCGCTCGGAAGATTGAGCCGCTTCGCGGTTGCTCCAGTGGCAATAATGATCGCATGCGTCTGCACCGTCTGCTCTGCCGAGGCCACGGTAAACAGTCGCTTCGACAGATCGACCCGTGTCACATCTTCGGTGAAGATGCGTGTCCCAAACCGCAGCGACTGCTTTCGAAGCGCTTCCATAAGCGCTGGCCCATCAATCCCCTCCGGAAATCCTGGGTAGTTCTCCACCTCGGTCGTGGTCATGAGTTGGCCGCCGGGAATGCCACCGGTGGCAAACCCCTCGAACATGACCGGGTGTAGATTCGCGCGCGCAGTATAAATCGCCGCGGTATGCCCAGCCGGACCGGACCCAATAATCACTACAGACTCTGGCATAATCAACTACCTCTTCCCTGTCTGACAGGAACTGCACTGGGGACGGTGCTCATTTTTTGCAAGTTAAATTTTGAAAGAGAGCACCGTCCCAAGAACTGTTAGCACGAACAACAACTGCAACTGCCGCCCATCGAACGTTTGCGCATCGTCTTCTTGCGCGCGCTCGTGCGGCGAGCCTTCGGCCGCTTAGCGGGTTTCCGTCGTGTCGCCATGCGTCACCTCCTTCGCTGCGCGTTGGCGTTCATCCTCTTCGAGAATGCGAAGACGCGCTTGCAGCGTTTTGCGATCTTCGTCCGACTGTTTAAGCTGGCGCTCGAGGGCATCCAGCCGCCGATCGGTTTCGCCGAATTTCTCCTTCACCTGGCCAAACTTCATGCTGAGGTACTGCTCAACCGACACCGGCGAGATAATCGATCCTCGGTGCTCAATCGGCCAATCGTTAGGCACAAGGAGACGGTGGCCCGTGTCGTTCTTGATCGTCATCTGATCATCCGTCAGCACATCCTCACCCGGCTGGCGAGTCGTTCCCTCCTGTTGTTGCTCGGTATTCGGTTGAGTCGCACTCCACCCGGGCTCCACGGCAAGTAGGAAGGCCACCGTGATCGCGCACGGCACGATGCATGTAATTTTTTGATCATACACTCTCATTCTAGATCTCCCTGCAGCATCTCAGTACACGCTCAGTACTGGACTAGTGAAATAATCGGATGCGGCGCGAGCCGCTGGCGCCCGTTGAGCACGGTTAGCTCAATTAAGAAGGCAAGCTCAACGATGCTCCCGCCGCACTGCTCAATCAGCTGGATGGTCGCCCCCATCGTGCCACCGGTGGCGAGGAGATCATCCACCAATAGCACTCGCGCCCCGCGCACCAGCGCATCCTGATGGATCTCCAGCGTGTCCTGCCCATACTCCAGCGTATACGAGGCCTGATACGTCTTATGCGGCAACTTCCCCTTCTTTCGCACGGGAATAACACCGA